>Ga0315537_1001406_pt1 | contig 18877 bp, 19 predicted proteins | sample SalMarSW160270MG_FD_203091 | JGI IMG/M metagenome (GOLD analysis project Ga0315537, IMG submission 203091) | Salt marsh sediment microbial communities from the Plum Island Ecosystem LTER, Massachusetts, United States - Salt Marsh Sediment SW1602-70 ...
CTCTACACCGCAATTTTCTGGCCCATTCTCGCCCTTTCTCTGCGCTACTGCAGAATAAAAAAGATACCATTATGCCTGGCCGTACCCATCCTCTTCGTTGGCGCCGAACGCCTGCGCGGCCTTTTCCTCGGAGGTTTCTTCTGGCGATTCCTCGCGCACAGCCAGTATCAAAACATCACCATAATCCAGATAGCCGACATCTTCGGCGCAGCGGGCATCTCGTTTCTGATTGCGATGGTCAACGCCCTGCTCGCCGAATGGATAATCGCCGCTCGATGCCCTATGGGTGGCAGCCTCAAATCCGAAGGATTTGGGGATGGTTTGTTCCACCGGCAAAATATTTTCAAAATTGGCAATTTTATAAAAACTGCGGTGGTATGTTCTGCCCTGCTCGCTACTGTCTTTTACGGCCGATGGCGAATCAACCAATCGGAAAAATTTGTAACAGAGGGCCCTCTCGTCGCTTCTTTGCAGTCAAACGTTCCACAGTGGATTAAGACTGAGGCCCTGCGAGGAGAACCGGACATCGCTGAGAAGACTTCGCAGCAGTTATTTGATGAGCTTATGCAGAAAAGCAAGGCAGGTGCCGCAGAAGGCGCCGAACTAATCATCTGGCCGGAGACTATGGTGCAGGCCACTTTGAATGATGAAGTCCTGATATATCTCGACCCTTCAAGCCAGCCGATACTATTTGACAAAGCTCTTTCTGAACACGCCAGAAATAACAACGCATACCTGCTTATAGGTGCCTACTCAGGCAAAGTTGACTTTAAAAACGCCGAGCCTTATATGGCGGAAAGGTACAACTCTGCGTTACTATACAAACCTGACGGTAAAAAGTACCCAAAGGTATATAGCAAGATGCATTTGGTACTTTTCGGCGAGGTACTGCCTTTCAGAAAAAGTTCTCCTCTGCTTTTTAATCTCCTGATGAAATTCAATCCCTATGGCTACGACCATTCACTCGACCCGGGCACCGAATACACTGTTTTTGAAATGACCAGCCCCCCCGCCGACACTGCATCAGACCGGCAGCCCCGCACGTATAAATTCAGTGTCATCATTTGTTATGAAGCCACCATCCCCGCTATTGCCAGAAGATTTGCACTCGACACAAAGGGCCAAAAGCAAATCGACTGGCTCATCAACATCAGTAACGACGGCTGGTTTGTCGGTTTCGACCAGGACAAAGTCTTACCAAGCACTGAGCTCTCACAGCACATGGCAATATGCGCTTTCAGGGCCGTTGAGAACCGTCTCAGCATCGTAAGAAGCGTCAATACCGGCATAAGCTGCATAATTGATACTCTCGGACGTATAAAAAATGGCTCTCTCGCCGGCACTTTACCGGACAAGGCCATCGAACGACAGGGTATCGCTGGATGGTTCGTCGATAAATTGCCGATAGATAAAAGAAATACATTTTTCAGTAAGTACGGCCAATGGCTGGATTTTTGTTGTGCTCTGTGCTTTCTTGTGTTCATAATAGTAACGCCGTGGGCTCGATTTATCAGAAATAAGATTTATGTTAACTTTTTACGGCAGCGCAAAAATGAAAATGCGGTCTAAAAAAACAAAAAAACAAAACAAATTCTACACCACACTACTTGCCGCAATTGCTCTTGCAACATACGCTCTCTTCTGTTTCGGATGCGAGGAAAACCTAACAACCAGACGCGACTGGCCCTTGACTGTCTCTGTTGACACTCTTGTGCCCTATGCTGCAGGAATTATCCAGGATGCTTTGGCAGACCCTGACCCGCTAATCAGGGCCAACGCTATTGAAGTTGTCGCAAAAACAAGGCAAATCCGATTGATGCCAAAAGTGCAGCGGTTAATGAAGGACCAATTCGTGCCGGTCAGATTCTCGGCCGCCCTTGCCGTCGGTGATTTTGAATATGCACTCGCAAAAAATTCGGTAGCAGAACTGCTTCAGGACAAAAACGAAAATGTCAGAATGGCCGCTATATACGCATTAGGAAGGCTTGGCCGGATGGACAGCATTGTGCAAATCCGCAAGGCAATAACAAGCAGCGACCAGGTTGTCAGAGCCAACGCTGCTCTCTTGCTCGGCAAAAGCGGCGATACAAGCACACTCACAATACAGGCATTATGGTGGACACTTCGCAGGGAAGATTCCGATGACAGGGTCAGATTCCAGACCGCCGAAGCTCTCGCTATGCTCGGCGATGAACGCATATACCCAAAGTTGTGGTCGATGCTCATTAGCGCTTACGCCGATGACAGAGTTATGGGCATAAAGGCGATGAGGCAGCTCGGCACGTTACAGGCAAAAGACGCCATCGCCACTATGCTGGACGATGATGTTATTGAGGTTAGACTCGCCGCTGCCGAACAGCTCGGTATGCTCAATGACACCAGGGCTGAGCCTGTCGTACTTGATGTCTTTGCCAGAGACCTCACCGCCGGTCTTGACAAACAGAGCCAGGCTCGGGTAAATGTGCGGACAGCACTGGCAATAGGCCAAATCGGCTCACAATCTCTTATCAGGTTCCTACCTCAGCTCCTGAAAGACCAGTCAAAATTTGTCCGTCTTGCCGCCGCAATGGCCGTTTTTCAGTGCCAAATGAAAAAATGATACCCCAAATACCACCCTTTTCACATCGTCATTTCTGTTTGTTCTTCCTTTCTTCGCTTATTTTCGCACTTTTTAACAAAACCGCCACCCACTTGAATTTGACCAAATTCAATACCTGAAGGCCAAAATAGGCAAAAAATAACTTGACCTTTTGAACCTTAAAGTGTAAAGTAGTAGTACATAAAGTACGATATTTTCGTACATCGGGCATAGTGCATATACGCATAAAACGAGGATTCACGAAAGGGGCCTGTTTTGAGTACACTTACAAAAATTTTAATAGTTCTGCTGACAATAGCATCGATTTTCCTCTGCGGAATTGTCGTTACTTATGTCGCAAACGCTGACAATTACAGGGAAAAATACACCAGCCAGAAATCTGAAAGGGATGGCCTAAAGGAAAAAACTGTCAGCCTGAGTGAGCAGTTAAACAATAAAATCGCTGAAAAGGACGCCCTCGAAGACAAACTAAACCGCGAGATTGCTGCCCTTAACAAACAGATAACAAACCTGCAGGGTGACCTCAAGACAATCAACGACAAAAATCAAATCCTGGAGCTGAGAGTAACAGACATGGCAAGCGTCGTTGAAACTTCAGCACAAACTGCCGGTACCAATGGACAATTATTAAAAGAAACACTTGTCGAACTGAACAAACTTCAGTCTCAACAAATAAAACTCTCCGCTCAGCTTGATGACACTTCAGCGACCCTTCTTGAGAAATTAGCTATAATACAAACCCTCGAAACGGAAAAGAAAAGACTTACAGAGGAGAAGCTTGAATTACAAGGTAGGCTTGGCAAAATTTTACAACCAACAGGAAAAGCACCTGCACCGGTCACCCCGGTCACTCCCCAAAAAGACGTAGCAAGACCGGCGCCCGTTATCTCACAAGATATCGCTCTGAAGGGTTTGGTAACCGCTGTAGACCTGAAAAACAAGATGGCAAGTATATCTATCGGCTCCGCTGACGGAGTGAAGGACGGCATGAAATTCCACGTTACACGCGGCGATAAGTTTATTTGCGATATTCTCATCATAGACACCGATACCGAAGAGGCCGTCGGGGCACTGGAGCTTATGCAGGAACAGCCAAAAGCCGGTGACACTGTTTCTACGAATCTGTAGGCGATTGTAATACCGGCATGTAAAGTATCGAAAAAATTAAAACATAATTCTGACAACCGTCAGGAAATGCAGAAACTTTTACGTGAGGTCGAAATATGAGTCCAGCAGGACGAATTCGTGGTGGCAAGCTAATCGCAGCAGACAATCTCTACACGGCAATCCTTGGCTTGGCGCTCTGCATTGTGCTGGCCACTGCGGTCTTTGTCGCATACAAATGCTACTTCCAGTACGGAACATTCTACGAAATTCCCTAAACAATTTACTATTGACCCCAGATAAAAATCGTGGTCAAGTAAGTTAATCAAACTTAAAGTTTCTTGCCGTCATGCTGAGCGCAGCGAAGCATCTGGCCTTAGCAGCAAATAAGCCTAATTTATCGGATTCTTCGCTTTAATTCATTACGCTTAGACCTGTCCTCGAACCTGCCCTGCCTGCCCTGAGCCTGTCGAAGGGAGCTTGTCGAAGTGAGCTTGTCGAAGGGACGCAGCGAGGGAATGGCAAACCACTATATGTGCTTGTAAATATAGGAATTACGATTATTGATTCCATCGAATCGGCCTGTTTGAATTAGTGAATAACCCGCAATATCGGACATCAACCTCCAATTTACGCCTGTATCGGAAAAAAACGTAAAAAAAAGAAAATTTCTAATGGGTATTGACAACTGCCAGGTTTATCTTTAAATAGTCAATAGTAAATTGAAATTCAAGAAGGGAATCGAACGTGCTACTGGACTCAATCTTAGGCTGGTTCAGCATGGATATGGGTATTGACCTCGGTACCTGTACCACCTTGGTTTGTGTCCGGGACAAAGGCATTGTCCTCAATGAACCCTCCGTTGTTGCCGTTCGCAAGGGAACCAACGTCGTCCTCAACAATGGCGAAGCGGTTGGCATGGTCGCACGCGAAATGCTCGGCAAAACACCCGGCTCGATTAGCGCGATTAGACCTCTAAAAGACGGTGTTATCAGCGACTTTGAAATCACCGAGGCAATGCTCGGCTATTTTATACGAAAAGTACACGGAAGAGGGGGACTGGTCAGGCCGAGAGTCGTTATCGCCGTCCCAAGCGGAATCACCGCCGTCGAACGTCGTGCCGTCATTGATTCTGCTGAAAGGGCCGGCGCAAGAAAGGTCTACCTCGTCGATGAGCCAATGGCCGCCGGCATCGGCGCCGGGCTGCCCATAACCGACCCCACCGCCTCTATGATTGTCGATATCGGGGGCGGAACTACAGAAGTGGCAATAATGAGTCTGGCTGACATCGCAACATCCGAATCTATCAGAATCGGCGGTGATGATATGGATGAAGCAGTCATCAGCCACCTCAAAAAAACCTACAATCTGCTCATTGGAGAAGCAAGCGCTGAAAAAGTAAAAATCCAAATCGGCTCTGCCGCGCCTCTCGAAGAGGAATTAACTATGGAGGTAGCTGGCAGAGACACAATTTCCGGACTCCCAAGGAAAATCGTTATTACAAGTGAGGAAATAAGAGAAGCACTCAGAGACCCAATTGCCGCTATTATTGACACCGTTACCGCAACGCTGGAAAAGGCTGAGCCGGAACTCGCTGCAGATTTAATTGAGAACGGAGTGCACATCTGCGGCGGTGCATCGCTCTTGCGGGGAATGGATACTGTTCTGGCAAATGCAACTGGACTGCACGTACAATTGGTGGATGACCCTCTAAGTTGCGTCGCACGCGGTACTAGTGTCTACCTCGAAAATCTCGAACTCTGGAAAGACACGATGGACCATAACGAGTACGGATGGGAGTAATTCGTCATACGTGCTGCGTAATACACAGTGTGTAATACGACCATGGCAAGGAAGCTAAATAGAGCACCGTTTCCCAAACGAAAAAAAACAGGTCTGGGTTCTCTCTCCAGGCCTATGTTATTTACCTGGTTTATGTTAATCGGCTTCATCTTGCTCTTTGCCCCACAGAATCTGACAAATGACCTGCAGTTCGCTTTTGCCCGAATTTTTCGTTGGCCCTTGACTATAGGAAAAAACATTTCGCTTTATGCACGAACAACGCAGGCTCCTACGGAATTCAACGGAAAAACTCAATATGAAAACTATATTGCAAATCTTCAGGAACAGTTAAGGGAAAAACACGAGGAGGTAGTGGAGCTCGCCGGCCTCAGAGAAAGGCTCCACGCCCTGGAAAATGCCGGACTCGTCGTCGCAGACGTCATTAGAGCATCAATAAACGCAACAAAAGGCGAGCTTACTATCAACAGAGGCAAAGACGACGGTATTGCCAAAGGTCAGTTTGTGCTCGGAGACAACAGTATCATCGGAAATATCTCCGATGTCTCACTCCGAACAGCACGTCTAAAGTTGTTTACCGACCCCGCATCCAGAATAGCGGTAAGGATTGGACAATTAAATATAGACAGGCTAATGGTGGGCTCCGGAAACAATCTCGCAAAGATAAGATTGCTCTCAACAAAGCACAAAGTGGCGGTCGGTGACAAAGTACTCGCCCAAAAAAATCCGGGCTTTCTCGATGCCGCGATGATTATAGGAGTAGTCGCCCAGTGTAAAAAGGACGATAGAAATCCCTCCCTATGGGATATTACCGTAAAATCCGTATGTGATACGGAAAGATTAAATACTGTAACTGTAATTGTAATGAATCCGAAGGAGTAAGACGGTCCTCAAGCCCCTCGTCTTCTGAGCCTAAGCTCAGCCTCACAGGCGGGCAATGGACCGTGGGAACAAAAAATGCGATGGTTCCGGTTCGCTGTTTTTATCGCTTTCGTCGCCGTACTGCAGGCAAGTCAGGTATTAAATATGATTGCCTTGACAAATTTGGGAATCAAACCGAATTTGTTATTAGCACTTTTGGTATTTTTTACTATCTACTGCAGCACCACCGATGCAATCATAGCCTCATTCACCATCGGTTTTGCCGCTGACATCAGTATTGGCTCCGTAATAGGCTCACAAACCATCAGCTTCGGTCTTTTCGGAACGGCGCTTGCCTATTTCAACCGCCTTATCGCAATAAGAAATATACCTTACCAATCTCTTGTTATATTCATCACCGGCTGTCTCGCCGGAAGCCTCGCTCATTTTCTGGCGCTCTTGAAAGGACTCTCTGCCGTCGCAAATGTATACACTGTTATTCTCGGAACCGCCTTATATTCCGCAATACTTGGACCTTTTTTATTCTTGCCTACTGCCTGGTGGATGCGTATAAAAACTCAGCGATTCAAACGATATTAGTTTCACAATACGTAACGACTGAAACATATTTCAAACCCGTAATAAAAAAGATATAAGATGTTCGGCAAACGAATTAAAATTTTCATAATAATAAGCACGATGCTCCTGCTCCTCTTCGCACTGCGGCTGGCACAATTACAGCTCGTCTCACATCCTTTCTACCTCAAAGGAATCGCTGAACTAAAATTACAGGAGGGTGTCTCACGCCAGCTTAACACTATCAGAGGTAAAATCCTCGACAGAAAGGGCCGAATTTTAGCCACCGAAGAACCTCAGTTCCAGCTCCATATAAATTATAATCTATGCTCTGTTCTGGACGAACGTGTTCGACGGGCAATCCTGCTCACCGCATACAACAAGTCAACACCCGCAGCAGTAAAAAACGCTGTAGCAAAGCAGCGTCAGCAGCTCGATGATAAGCTTGAGATACTCCGCAAAATCATTGACAAATGCACTTACTTCGGTCAGGAGCGAGAGGATATTGAACAGGAAATTAACAATATCAACAACATAATATGGAACTTGCGAACATTCCTTGCCTGGAGGCGAAACGACCCCGACCCAAAAATAGTTGAAAAATATAACCGAAGATTCAGTGACGTGCCGCTGTCCGTAGCCATCCGGGAATTCGAAAAGAAGTTTCCCGACGAAAACCAGCAGCTTCTCGAAATAGAAAAAATTAAAAACATCCCTGAAATGAACAAAGGCCGGTGGCTGCTCGAGTTAAAAACAGATGCAGATGTCTTTGATGCCCAGGTGGAGTTTATAGATATCGAAGGTATTGATATCCTCCCTAAATCAAACAGGGTATACCCTTATGCCTCGGTCGCCGCTCAAACAATAGGATGGGTCGGACGGCCTCAGGAAAAAGACAAGAAGTTTCTTGCCGATGATAAATTATCAAGCTATCTGAGCAACGAGGTCTGTGGAAGGGAAGATGGAGTAGAGTATGTCTGTGAAACTATACTCCGCGGAAGACGCGGCGAGGAAGTCTACGACATAGACCGACAGCTCGTTAGTCGAACAGAGACGGAGTTCGGAGAAGACGTCTCAATCACGCTCGACATCGAGCTCCAAAAGAAAATACAAGACCACCTCGCTGACTGCGGCCTGAATCCAAACTGCACAGCGCCTACGGCTGTTGTCGTCCTCGACGTCAATACTGGCGATATCCTCGCTATGGTCTCAACGCCCACATACGATTTGAACAGGGTCAGGTATGACTACGGTACTCTGGCTGCCGACTCCAATGAACCACTACGAAACAGGGCTATTAACAAAGGCTATCCCCCGGGCTCCGTCGTCAAGCCCATAATTCTCACCGCCGGCCTTCAATCCGGCAAAATCACTCCGCAGGAGATTATCCATTGCCCCGCACAAAAAGCACCAAAAGGCTGGCCAAGCTGCTGGATCTTCAACCAGTACCGCAGCGGACACGATTATAAATGGCAAAACTATGCAAGAAATGCCGTTAGGGGAAGTTGCAACATTTATTTTTCCAGGCTTGCAGACAGAATCGACACATCCGTCCTGCAGCTATGGCTTTACAAATTCGGCTATGGCCACAAAATACCACTTGTTCCGCAGCTTAGTACATCGACTATCTCCACAGGACGCCTATCGGAGGAAAACCGAAACTTCCGGCAGGTCGATGGAACAATTGCAAGCAGCATAACGTCGGCCAAAATTTCACGTTTCGACCAGGTTCCCCCGCTTTATAAGGCAGAGAGAAGATACTTCGGCATCGGCCAGGGAAATCTCCGAGCAACTCCGCTGCAGGTGGTAAATGCCATTGCCGCAATCGCACGGGGCGGTATCTACAAACCGCCTCGCTTAATTATGGACGGCACAAAAAAAATCCCGAATTCATCAACTCAAAATTCGCAGTCTGTCCACCTCGGCATCTCGCCGCAAATCTTAAACGTCGTCCTCGATGGAATGAGTGCTGTGGTAAACGAAGATGGCGGAACCGCATATAGCCAGTTTGTCCGGAGCGGTCTCACGCTGCAGGGTGTAAAGGTCTACGGCAAAACCGGCTCAACGCAGGATCCAAGCCACGCCTGGTTTGGCGGCTTTGCCACCGACGACACTGGCAGAAAGCTCGCTATCGCCGTCCTCGTCGAAGGTGCACAACATGGCTCAGCCGACGCCGCACCTTTAGCACGAGATATCATCCAGTTCTGCGTCCAGGCAGGATACTTAGGCAAAACCCAAAATACCTCTTTCTAATTCGCTCGCAATAGAAGTCAATGTCATTGCGAGGCCACCAAAGGTGGCCGCGGCAATCTCAACTCCTTTCATTCTGAGCGAAGCGAAGAATCTGGCCAACAAACCAAAATCAAAAAATATCCTGGAAAATCCCGCCCAATAAACTATAATGGACCGAAAATGGTTCGCGGAGATTTATAATGACCAAATGTCAATTCGAAAGGAGGTCTTAAATGTACTGCCCGAAATGTGGAACACAAAATCCCGATGTCGCCCTGGTGTGCAGCTCATGCAGCGCCGTTCTGACACCCCCCACGGCCCAGATGCCGACTAACCCACCCAAGACAAGCAGAATGGCCATCGCGTCGCTTGTGCTCGCGATTCTAAGCCCCTTCACCTGCTTTATCACAGCCATACCGGCAATAATTTTAGGTATAGTGGCTCTGGTAAAAATTTCTAAAAGCGCCGGCCAATCGAAAGGAGTCGGTCCCGCAGTCACAGGAATAGCTCTACCGGTACTCCTCTTGCCGTTCGTCGCGATATTCATGGGAATCTTGTTCCCCGCCCTGTCCAGGGTCAGACAAATATCCTTCCGAGTGGTCTGCGGCACCAACATGTCAGGCCTCGGCAAGGCCATGCTCATCTACACCAACGACTACGATGATAAGTCCCCTACCTCCTCAAAATGGTGCGATTTGTTGATTGAGCACTCAGAGGTAAGCAAAAAACAATTCACCTGTCCGGGCGCGACCCAAGGCCCCTGCAATTACGCTATGAACAAAAACATAGAAAACTTTGATAAAGGCAATACTCCGCCGGATATGGTTGTCCTCTTCGAGACCCACCCCGGATGGAACCAGGTCGGCGGACCGGAGATACTCACCACCGAAAACCACCAGGGTGAAGGCTGTAACGTCCTCTTCGCCGATAACCACGTCGAATTCGTAAAAACAAAAAACCTTAACAAGCTAAAGTGGTAAATAGATAAAATCGATCCCAAAGTGAGACTCAGTTGGATGCCCAGGATTCCCCGGCTATCCTGACGCAGTCTTTGCCTGGTGCTTTTTGTGCTGCCGCAGATGAAATATCACGTCCAGAGAGGTCTTCAAACCAACAAGGATAATCAAAATTCCGACCGGTGAGCCAAGTGCCATCGTCAAAAACGCGCCGAAAAGAACAGCCAAATGCATAATAACAATTCGAGCGTACGGGCTGCCCATCAGCTTATCAGGTTTGACCCTTGCGTATTCGCCCTTAATCAGATAGTTATACACAAACGAGATACCGTGACTTACAAAAAGCGCCCCCATCGCATACCGCATCGCCTCCGGCATAATCGAATAGACATGTTTGAGAACATTCAGCAGCATCTGAACAAAGACAAAAAAGCATGGCCAGCTCTCCCCATGTATAGGCTCAAACCCAGACTTACCTTTTCCAAACAGCATTAAAACAAAGAAACCGTGAACCGCACAAAAGCCACCATAGTGGACCGTAAAAAAAGGTATCATAAAAAGCTTACCCAGATGCTCGGCCGGATGGGAAACTTTTGCACACGCCATCTTCAGGATATTATAAAATCCAACCACAATATTTTCCGACCAGTAAAGAAGCACAACATGAAAGGCCTCCCACCCACCATACAGCACCCCCCAGAACGGTATCAGGTTCGCCGCAACCAGCGCAATCAGCGGTATATTTGTCAGATATTCCTTCTTATATTTAAAACTGATGTCCCTATCCATAATACTGTAATTCCATTTACATACAAATACGAGCCAATATCATAAACACACCGCTCAGGACAGCCCAATACTAATCGGCCTATGCAGCCTGTTTAAAACCTCCTGCAATATCTGGAAGAACTTATCATTGTCGGGCCACAGAATCCTTTCATCATCCGGGACAGGCTTATCGATTTGTTTCATAAACCGCCCCACAATCTCCTCATCCAGTTTCTCGCCCGCAATCCCAAGGCCCAGCTTCTCTATATATTGCGCGTTTATCATCTGCTCATACTGGCCCGCCACCGGCAAAAGGCACATCGGCTTCTTCAAATGCAGACACTCACTCAGCAGCGAAAAGCCCGCCGAGGCTATCACACCACGCGCACTCGCCAAGTCGGCAAGAAATCCTTCCGTCGACCGCTCCTTGAAAACACAATTCTCGAACTCGCCGCTCTTCTTAAATCCATAAAGGTAAAACTTCTGCGGCGAAAACTTACCAAGCGTTGATTGCAGCTCCTCGACCCCCTTGCCCGAAGTCGAATACAGCAGGATATGTTCCCCCCTGCTCGGTTCAAGCTCACGAACGATAGGCCTCACAACAGGCGGAGCCAGGACCGCCGAGTCAATCCGCAATGGCGTTCTAAAAAAATTGATAACAATATAAGCGACCGCCCCCACATAGTGACACTCCGTCACCACGCTCGACGTCATTCGCGAAAACCAGTTCTTCGTCTCATGCTCCAGCTCACACAGCGTCAGCACATGCTCGTGGTCGATACTGATAAAGGGTACCCTCTTCCGCCACGCCCACCACGCGCTGAAAGGCTCAAAATCCGATATCACAAGGTCCGGCTCAAATGGCTCAAAATGTTGGTGGAATAGTTCATCGTTTATCCTGTTACCTTCGGGAAGATTCAGAAGATTCTGCTTCAGTGTCTCCGATTTGTCTATCCGCCCATCTATATACGTAAAAGACAGGCCGAATATCTCCCGCACACGCTCCCCGAAATACTGTTTCAGATACAGAAGCGATTTTTGAGACCCCACGAACATCACATCGTGCCCGGCATCGATGAGCCTTTGCCCAGTCAAATGCGACCGGCTGCTGTGCCCGAATCCTTCCCCGGCAACACCGTAGATTATTTTCGCCATATCTTTGCACCTCGTACAAACTGTATACACAGGCCCTCTGCCTGTGTCAAGAAGGGGAACATAAAAAAAAACCTTTGGCAATCCCGTCACCAATTACAAGGACCGTTCAGGAACACGCAGGTACTTCAGGGTCTTTTCGAGTATCCTGGCCGCTACCGGAGAGGCCACCCTCCCCCCCGTATAGCCCTTGCCAAGCCTTGTGTTCGGTTTATATATCGAAACCAGTACGACCACCTCCGGGTCCTCCGCAGGCGCTCCCGCAACAAACGAGGCAACGTACGCATTCGGCTCATAACCTCTACCATCGCTCCCGGCTAATTGGGCCGTCCCCGTCTTCCCGAAAACCTGCCACTTCTCTAATTTAGCTCTCCAACCCGTCCCTCCGTTTTCCCGTTCATTAACTACTCCGACCATGCAATCATTCACGATCCATTTCGCAACCTCTGGCTTGACGATATAACCAACATCCGGTGATGATTCTCTCTGCCTAACAATTTCACCTTTGCTGTCCACAACCGCCTTCACAAGATATGGACGGATTGACCGGCCTCCGCTCGCTAACACACAGAAAGCCCGAACTAATTGAATAGAAGTCACCGAAATCTCCTGACCGAATGGTATTCGCGTTACGCTGTACCCATTCCAGTCCCCAACACGACGCAGAAGCCCTTCCGCTTCACCCGGCAGGTCAACATCGACCTTTTGGCCGAATCCGAAATGTCTCAATCCCTCGTAAAGTTTGTCCTTGCCCAGCCTTTGACCTATCTTGGCCATCCCTATATTGCTCGACTTAATAAGAATCTCCCGTACCGTCAAATCACCGAACCTGTGATCGCTGTACTCCCCAATCCCCCCGAAACCTGTGCCCCGATAGTCACCGTTCTCGCAGAATATCTTCTCATACCTGCTCACCAGACCGCTGTCAAGAGCAATCGCAGCAATTATCGGCTTGAGAACACTGCCTGGCTCATACTGGATTGCAACAGCGCAATTGCGCAACATATCAGGTTCCGCACTGCCTATGTCATCGGGATTGAACTCCGGCAGCGATACCATCGCCAAAATCGCCCCCGTCTTGGCTGAAACAACTATCGCAATAGCGGACTCGGCCTCATAGCTCGAATACTGTTCAGAAAGTTCACATCGGGCAAACTGTTGAATCGCAGAATCAATCGTTAGAATTATTCCAACCCCATCGGCTAATTCACTGCTTTGTTGTCTCATCTGGATTGGCCGACGAAACGCATCCGCAAGGAAAATATTCTTACCTGCCGAACCGCTAAGCTGTTCGTCGTATCGCAATTCAATTCCGCTCAAACCTCGGTTGTCACCACTCGTAAAGCCCACCACATGTGCCGTCAGACATCCTGTGGGATAACTTCTTTGCCAGTCGGATTGAACACCGATGCCGTAGATTTTGCGAGCGGCATTACACTGCGCCTCCGTGGCATCCACCTTGATACGCACAAAACCCGGATTCCCGCTCTCACGGATAAGGCGGATTATTTCTGTCGCACGCATCTTTACTATCGGAGCAAGTTTGACGGATGTATTCAAAGTGTCCTTTATTTCACGGGGCTCCGCAAAGATTGTGCGGACTCTATTGCTCGCCGCAAGCACCCTCCCCCCGCTATCAAGAATCACGCCGCGTTGAGGAGTCTTGATAAGCCGGCCGCGATACCGCTTTATACAAAGGTCGACATAATGCTCACTCCGGACATGCTGAAGGTAAAAGCAGCGACCTGCCAGTGACAAAAAAGCCACAAGAAGAAGTAAGAATAAGATAATAATAGAGCGAATGCTTCTCTCGTTCATTGTACCTCAAAGCTCGTACAAAAAGTCACGGCCTATCAAGCCGTTCTGAGACTGCCGCGGGATTTATCAAAGATTCCACCTGCAGTTGCTTGTGCGTAAGCTCCTGTATCAGCCAGCTCTGCTCGGCCTCGAGTGTGTAAAGTTGGTAGAATATCCGATTGTTGACATTACGAAGATAAACTGCGAATATCAAAACAGCAGTAAAAAACAAAACAACAAATACAAAACGAAATTGGGGCCGCATAACATAATCAGCACATAGTGTTCAGTAAACAGTAATGACTTTCCCGGCTCGCCGGAACTGTCCGCTATTTGGGGGGCATCTTCAAAGACATACCAACCATAAGGCTATCCTCATCACTTAAAACATCGGCATTGAGTTTGGCTACTTCCGTATATCGGCTGCCGTCGCCTAATTGTTCTGAGGCGATTCGCCATAAGCTGTCGCCATCACGTACCGTGTACAATTTGCTTACCTTTGACTGACGCGGTTTATCAGATGAAAGATGTTCTCGGCCGATAGATATGACCTTCTCAAAAATTGTACTTGCTAAGCCGCCCTTATTTTTCTCTTTCTCCGCCGTCGATAACGACAGTGCCGGTATGACAAGTTTTTGCCCGGCTCGAATCTCATCAACCGTTGTCAGCAGCTTGCGATTCGCCTCAAATATCTTCAAAATGTTGGCTCTTTTGTTGCCCTCTTCTTCACCATAAAACTTCTTCGCTATCAACGCCATGTTGTCGCCATCGGTAACAACATAAATTTTCGGCAAAACCGGCTTGACTGGCTCGATATTCTTCACAACTCCCGTCGTATCCTCAACCGCACCTTTATTGGCCGGACTGACTGTATCGTTCACTGACTTCTCTCCTTGAACAACCAAAGGACTCTCAGGCAGCGGTGTTTTGAAGCGTATACCCGGATCGCTCAACAATGAATCCTGAGCTCTATAAGGGTCATTTCCAATCGATTCTGTCTGGTTGATAAACTTACGTTCTTGTGCTCCAATACCAGGCGGTTTATTCGGAAATTCGACCATATTCCTTGTCAGCTCATTATTGTCTCTGCTGCCACGCAAACTGGGAAGGCCGTTGATTACAAATGCTATCATAAATATAAAGCCCAAACCCAACAGTAATCCGACTTTCACATCCCTGGTCATGGCAAAACTCCTTTTCCAATTTCACTTTATTGTCTTTCTGCAATCCTTAACTTCGCACTTCTTGCCCGCTGATTTTCCGCAATTTCCTCTCGTGACGGCACAATTGGTTTCTTCGTGATAATCTTATAGACACCTTCTTTTTCATTTGCCTTAAAATTATTCTTTACCAATCTATCTTCAAGGCTGTGAAAGCTGATGACCGCTATACGCCCTTTTTTAGCAAGCAGTGATGACGCCGAAGCAAGCATTTTCTCCAGATTCTCAAGTTCGTTATTAACTGCGATTCTAAGAGCCTGAAAAGTTCTTGTTGCCGGGTGTATTCTGCTTCTTCGTTTTCGCTCTGGTTGTCCCAGTGCCCGGCAGACTATCGCAGCCAGTTGACTGGTCGTGGTTATCGGCCGCCTCTGACGTTCCCGCAGGATAAAGCGGGAAATCCGACGCGAGCCTCGCTCTTGGCCGTATTTGTATATCAAATCTGCAAGAAACTTCTCGTCTGCTTTATTAACAATATCGGCTGCCGTGGTCTTTAATCTTTTATCAATTCTCATATCAAGTGCCATAGCAGACTGAAAACTAAGACCTATCTCCGCATCGGTCAGTTGAGACGAGCAAACGCCCAAATCCGCTAATATAAAATCAACCTCGGATACTTCCTGGGCACGGACAAGCTCGCCGATTTCCGAAAAATTTCCGCATATAAACAAAACCTTGCATAAAAGGTCTTTTAATCTAAATTGGGCCCCTCGGATGGCTTTTTTATCAACATCCAGGGCGATGATAACTCCGTCGGGGCCCAGGGTTTTACCGAACAGAAAACTATGACCTCCTTGTCCTATGGTCGAATCGACCATTACCCCATCCTGGGGCAAGTTTATCTGCTCGATTAGCGTCCTTGCCAAAACCGGTATATGCTCTACGTTCGAGCCATTCACCTCCATGTATATATCATTTCACATTACAAAAATCAGCGACTATTAAAATATACCGACAAAACAGGCTATACTTCAGCTTACACCCACCGTATTCTTCTGAGCTTGAAGTTCCCTTACGTGGGGCGAAATACTAATTCCTCGGTAAATCTCGTCGATGTTCTTCAGACGTTCGAGTCTCTCAGCTAAGATTGTCAGAGAGGCAAATGTTCCTTCATCGACCTCTCTGTCTCCCGCAAGACTTTTCCCTACAATCTGACAATGATTCAAATCCGTTTCAATCATTTTGCCTCCAGTCTCGAAAATCATAGTTCTTCGTTCTGTTTTTGTAACACCACCTGCCGTGCCTGAGACATTTGCTGTTGATATTGTGACATATGGTCGGCCAGATATTGTTCCCAATGGTCGTTATTCCACAGTTCGATATGGTCTCGAACGCCTAATAATTTTATTTGTTCTTTCAGGCCCGCACGCTTTCGCAATCTTTCATTCAGAAGCAATCGGCCCTGGCCGTCAAGTTCCACCTTGCTCGCCAGCGCAAAGCTCATTCTCTCGAACGCTACTACCTCATCGGGAGCGGTCGTCCCGGGTGTCGCCGCTAAAACTATTTGTTCGAAATACTTTTCCGGATATAGACAAAGGATGCCGTTGGAGCCGAGGACCACATAGAAATTGCTGCCGTGTTCATCGACATCGATTTGATTCCGCAGCTTGTTGGATATGAGTACTCTCCCTTTCCCGTCGATTACGTGCTGATATTCACCTGTTAGTTTCAGCATGGCTCTTGTCCCATTCAGTATAACAACAATGGGAAAGTTTACCACTCCTTACCACAAAGTCAACAAATAAATCTATTTTTTTCAAAAATTCCCAAAATTTTCTTATAGGACGTGTTTAAGGAACAGCTAATCCCCGCAAACAAAAGTGCTTACGGAAACACGATGCCCTCCGGTGGCCGCGTATTTTTTTCACCCCCTGCCCGCTTTCTCACAATCGCCCGTGAATTTTACAACTCCGGCAAACAAGTTTCTCCACAATACGCGCTTCTTCGCCACAGAGCAACGACCATAAAAACTCAAACACTGAGCAATAACGTAAGGCAGAGTAAACTTGCTGAAGATAGGGATTATAAATCTCCCCGGTAAAGCGGTAATACCAAAAGCGGGCGATGGGGATCGAACCCACCTCGCCGGCTTGGAAGGCCGGTGCATTACCACTATGCTACGCCCGCAATAAGAGAAACTATCTATTTTTTTTCAAATCGGAGCAAACAATTATAAAAGTTAAATACAAAATTGCAAATAGTAATCAAAGTGGCAAATAATAGATTACTAATACCAATTTTACTTATTAATTGCCGATGTCGGTTTTGTCATTCCCGCGAAAGCGGGAATCCAGTTTCTCTTATTCGGTATTATGCGCAATTCTTTCGGCAATTTTTAACTTGGATTGGGATAAAAAGCAAATAATCCAATATCCGGCAAAATCCCGAATCCAAACAACCATATTTGCAACTTCTTGACAACTCGTTATAATATATCCTGTAAATTAGGAAATGATAATAGCTGGATGAAAGTCTTATGGCTGGCAAAATAACACGTCGGGAATTTATACGGGAGACCGCAGATGCGGCTGTGGCGGCCGGATTTGCGGCGGCCAGGCCGGCAGCCGGTGACGATTAGAACCAACAGGCATAAGGTAAGACTCCTTTTCATTTTTCGCTTCCGCAACTCTTGTTAATATTGTTTCTACATAACAATTCGAATTGGTGGGCACGGCCCATAAAAATGATTCCGCCATAGGCGGAACTTCGATATTGATAAATGCCCTAAAATCCCATAGAATTTAACACAAACTTGGGAAACTTCAACAGATAATTTAATACGAAGGATTGGAAATGATTATAGCAGACATGGCGGCGGAAGCGAAGGCGGCGTCGATTCAACTGGCAGCGGTCAAGACGGCTGTGAAAGATAAGGCTTTGGCCGAAATTGCCAACGCCCTAAAGCAAAAAAGCGGCGAAATCATCGCAGCCAACAAGAAAGACTTGGCAGAAGCTGAAAAGACCAACCTCGCAGCCCCCCTGCTCAAAAGGCTCAAGTTCGACGAATGTAAAATAGCCGACGTTTGCGCAGGCATCGAAAGCCTGATAAAACTCGACGACCCGGCGGGTAAGACACTTTCGGCGACGCAACTCGATGAGGGCCTGGAGCTTTACAAGGTAAGCTGTCCAATCGGGGTTATCGGCGTGGTATTCGAATCGAGGCCTGATGCGCTGGTGCAGATATCGACACTGTGCTTGAAGAGCGGCAACGCGGTACTGTTAAAAGGCGGAAGCGAAGCAGCCGGGACAAACAGGATGTTAGCTGAAGTGATTTGCAAAGCGAGCGAAAAAGCGGGAATACCCAAAGGATGGATTCAGTTACTTGAAACGCGCCAGGACGTAGCGGAGATGCTGGCGATGGATAAATATATCGATTTGCTCATCCCTCGCGGCTCGAACGAATTCGTGCGTTACATTATGGACAATACCAACATACCCGTCCTGGGCCACGCCGAAGGTATATGCCATGTATATATAGATGGTGACGCGGATTTGGAGATGGCGGTCAATATCGCGGTGGACTCGAAGTGCCAGTACGTTGCGGTCTGTAATGCGGCCGAGACGATGCTGCTCGATGCCAAAATTGCGGAGGCGTTTTTGCCGAAGGCCAAGACTGCGCTGGAGGAAAAAGGGGTCGAGCTTCGCGGCTGTGAAAAGACAGCGGCAATAATAGAAGTGAAACCGGCTAAAGAAGAAGACTGGTCGACGGAGTACTTAGATTACATTTTGTCGATAAAGGTCGTGGGCGGGCTGGATGAGGCCATCGAGCATATAAACCGGTACGGTTCAGGACATACGGACGCGATTGTCACGGC
>Ga0315537_1001407_pt1 | contig 18873 bp, 20 predicted proteins | sample SalMarSW160270MG_FD_203091 | JGI IMG/M metagenome (GOLD analysis project Ga0315537, IMG submission 203091) | Salt marsh sediment microbial communities from the Plum Island Ecosystem LTER, Massachusetts, United States - Salt Marsh Sediment SW1602-70 ...
CCGGTGGGACGGATGATCTGCTCGACCACCTGTTCCGAGTGTTCGTACTCGTAGGCAGCGGGCGTGGCGCTGGTATAGATCACCTGGTTGATCAGCGTCTCGAACTCGTCAAAGTTTAGCGGCCGGTTGTCGAGCGCGCTGGGGAGGCGGAAGCCATAGTCGACCAGCGTCTCCTTGCGGCTCCGGTCGCCGCGGTACATGCCGCGCACCTGCGGGATCGTCATGTGAGACTCGTCGATGATCATCAAATAGTCGGCTGGAAAGTGATCCAGCAGGCACCACGGCCGTTCCCCTTCACCGCGCAGTGCCAGGTGGCGGGAATAGTTCTCGATCCCGGGGCAATAACCCACCTCGCGCAGCATCTCGAGATCGTAGCGCGTGCGCTGCTCCAGACGCTGGGCCTCCAGCAGCTTGTCGTTCTTGACGAACCAGGAGAGGCGCTCTTCCAGCTCCTCTTCGATGCGTTGCAGCGCCTCGTCGCGGCCTTCCTCAGGCGTGATAAAGTGCTTGGCCGGGAAGATCTCGACCTCGTCGCGTGTCTCGAGCACTTCTCCCGTCAGTGCATTGACCCGCGTGATGCGCTCCACCTCGTCTCCCCACAGCTCGACTCGGTAGACCTGCTCCTCGTAGGCGGGCCAGATTTCGAGCGTATCGCCGCGGACGCGAAAGCGGCCCGGGGCGACCTCCAGATCGTTACGCTCGTAGTGAATGCCGACTAGGTGGTGCAGGATCCGGTTCCTGGGGTTCACCTCGCCACTGCGCAGGGTGAGCCGGCTCCCCGTCCAGTCCTGGGGCGGGCCAATGTTATAGATACACGACACACTGGCGACGACGATCGTATCGCGGCGTGTCGCCAGGGCCTGCGTCGCTGCTAGGCGAAGGCGGTCGATCTCGTCGTTGATCGACGCGTCCTTTTCGATATATAGGTCTCGCTGTGGGACGTATGCCTCGGGCTGGTAGTAGTCATAGTAGCTCACAAAGTAGGCGACGGCATTGTCCGGGAAGAACTCTTTGAACTCGGAATAGAGCTGCGCGGCAAGGGTCTTGTTGTGTGCCAGGACCAGCGTGGGGCGCTGTACGTGCTCGATTACCGCGGCAACGGTAAAGGTCTTGCCGGTGGCAGTAGCGCCCAGCAGCGTCTGGTGACGCATGCCCTGTTCCAGGCCTTCGCACAGCTTGACGATCGCCTGCGGCTGGTCGCCCGTGGGCCTGAAATCGGATACGAGCTTGAAATCGGGCATAGATCTACTCCCTACAATCGAACAGATTTTCGGATCGTGATTATACACGCTGATGTGCCTCTTGTCCAGCGCTCTAATGCATTTCTGATGGGCCTCTGACGTAATTCTAATGGTATCATGCTACACTAGCCAGTGAGTGTGACAGGGAACGGTCGACTGACTGATTCCGCCTTTTCCTCCTCTTTCCCGGGGGCAGGCGCGCGGTGGGCCTGCCCCCTTGATCTTTGACGCGGATCCCCTTCCGATCTATACTCCAGGGCGGCGCCCGGCAATCGATTCGATGTCGCCCGGGGCCTGCACGTATGTCGCAGTCGGCCTCTTCCGGAAGAGTGCTGCAGCGAGTGGAGGAGTGCGTGCGGATCTTGCTGGTGAGTGGCGAATACCCGCCGATGCAGGGCGGGGTCGGTGATTTCACGCGAGAAATGGCACGCGCCTTGACCGCGCAGGGCCACGCTGTGTGGGTCGCGGTGCCCGCGTCGCTGGCACCGGCGTACGAGGATCGAGAGGCCATGCCGTGGCGCGTGCTGCCCGTCGTCGCGAACTGGCGCTGGGGTTGCTGGCATACCATCGTCCGCGCCGTCCAGCAGGTGACGCCGGACGTGGTGAACATTCAGTATCAGGCAGCGGCCTATGACATGCGCGTGCCGGCAGTCAACCTGCTGCCCTGGCGGCTGCACCTCGCGACAGATGCCGCCGTCGCCGTGACCTTCCACGACCTCAAACCGCCCTATCTTTTTCCCAAGGCCGGTCCGCTGCGCAGCCGTGCTGTGCGTGCTTTGGGGTGGCTCTCCGACGCCGCGATCGTGACCAACGCCGAGGACGAGGCCGTCGCCTGCGGCTGGTGGAATGTGCCGGGAAGCGAACGACCCTGGCTGCATCACATCCCGATCGGGTCGAACATCCCCGTTTCTCCACCCGCGGGGTACGATCGGCATGGTTGGCGCGCTGCACACGGCTACGGCGATGCCGACCTGGTGTGGGCCTACTTTGGCTTCTTGAACGAGAGCAAGGGGGGAGAGGTGCTGGTCCGGGCCCTGGCGCGCGCGCCACGGAACCACAAGCTGCTGATGATCGGCGGGCGGGTGGGCACGAGCGATCCGACGAACGCCGGGTACGCGGGGCAGGTAGAGGCGCTGATCGCCGAGCTGGGGATAGAGGGGCGCGTGGTATGGACCGGCTATGTGCCAACCGAGGAGGTCTCGGCAGCGCTGGTCGGGGCCGATATCGCCGTGCTGCCGTATCGAGATGGCATCTCGTTCCGGCGCGGGAGCCTGCACGCCGCGCTGGCACACGGGTGCTCGATCGTGAGTACGGTGCCGCGCGTGTCGATCCCCGAGCTGCGCGACGAGGAAAACGTGCTGCTGGTGCCGCCCGAGGACCCGGAAGCAGTCTGCGCGGCGGCGCTGCGTATGGAAGCGGACGAGGCTATGCGGCGCCGGATCGGCGAGGGGGCGCGCGAGCTGGCGGCGACCTTTACCTGGGACCACATCGCGCAGCGAACGGTGGAGGAGGTGTTCCGTCCGCTCGCTGCGCGCTAGCGGGCTCAAGGGGGAGAGTGTACGATGCCCGATGTGGTGTACGAGGTCCAGGACCTTCACAAGCTGTATCCGGGCACGGCAGAGCCAGCAAACAAGGGGATCACGCTCCAGATCCACGAGGGCGAGATCTTTGGTCTGCTCGGGGACAACGGTGCCGGCAAGACGACCCTGGTGCGGCAGATGGCAAACCTGCTGCGCAGCACGTCGGGAAGCATCCGCCTTTTCGGCCGGCTGGTGTCCGAGGACCCGCTCTATGTCGCGCAGCACGTCGGGTACATGCCACAAGAGGCGCACGCACTGAACGTTCTCACGGTCGGTGAAGCGCTCTATTACACCGCGCACCTACGGGGCCTGAGCCGCAGCGCAGCACAACGGGAGCGCGATGAGCTCCTCGCATTATGGCAGATCGAGGGACTGCGCGATCGCTATTGCCAGCGCCTGTCGGGCGGCCAGCGCCGCCTGTTGCGATTGGCCGTGTGTATGGCCGGGGCGCTGCCCGTCCTGATCCTGGACGAGCCGACGAACGACCTGGATCCGCTGCGACGGAGGCTGGTATGGGATGTGCTGCGCAGGGCTAACCACGAGTCGGGCACGACGATCATCTTTGTGACACACGACGCAGTGGAGGCAGAGAAGGTCATCGAGCGGGTGGGCATTCTGCGAGGCGGTGAACTGGTGGCCCTGGGACGGCCGAGCGAGCTGAAGCGGTCCGTGGACCGCAAGCTGCGCCTCGAGTTGGTCGTGTCGCCCGAGCGGGCGGCGCCCTTCCCGGCGGGTCTATCCGCCACCGAGGTCCAACCAGGACGCTGGGTCACGCTGCTGGAGCGAGAGGAGGCGATAGACGTCCTGAACAGACTGGACCTGGCACGGATAGATGACCTGCGGCTCTATTCCGCGACGCTGGAGGACCTGTATGTCCACTATGCCACGCAATGACCTACGGGAGAGACGCAGGCAAGCACCACTGCTGGTACAGATCTGGGATCTGTTCCTGATCGAGCTTACGAACTGGCGCTGGTCGTGGCGGTCGCTCGTCCTGACAGGGACGATCACGCCCTTGTTCAGCATCGTCGGGCTCAGCGTGTTTGCACGCGATGCCGGGCCGGAGGCGTTGGGGTACGTGCTGACGGGCAACATGGTGGTATCGCTGATGTTCGGCAACATGAGCAACGTCGAGGGCCACTTTTCCTTCATGCGGCTGCGAGGTGTGCTCGAGTACTTTGCCGCGCTGCCGGTGCGCCGGGGGCTGCTGGTCCTGGCTGTGGCGTTGGCGTTCTTGCTGCTCTCCCTACCTTCGTTGCTGGTGACGCTCGTGGTTGGGACGTGGATCCTCGATATCCGGATGGTGCTGCACCCCCTGCTGGCTCTCGTGATACCGGCGTGTGCACTGCCGCTCTCTGGCATTGGCGCGTTCATCGCGTGCCGTGTGCGCGATCCGAGCCAGGGCGGGGCATTCTCATTGTTGGCAACGATCGTGATGGCGGCGCTCGGACCGGTGGTCGTGCCGCCCAGCCGTTTACCGCAAGCGATGATCGTGTTGGGATACCTCAGCCCGGCAACGTATGCTGCTTCTGCATTCAGGCAGGCGCTTCTCGGCCCGGTAACGTGGCGGATGGGCCTGGACCTCGGGGCCCTGGCATGCACGACGGCTGTGGTCTACCTGCTGGTGGGGCGGACGATGGACTGGCGGCAACGTTAGACCCAGGACGCTTGAAGGGATGGGCCTTGCGGTCGAAGGTCACTACTTCGGACTCACCGATCGTGCGCGCTCTCAGCGAACGGGTATGTTGCGCGCCCTGAGGTAGGCTTTTACCTCGCCGATCGACAGCTCCCCATAGTGAAAGAGGCTGGCTGCCAGGGCAGCGTCGGCGCCACCCTCGGTGAGCGCCTCGGCAAAGTGAGCGAGCGTCCCTGCACCGCCGGAAGCAATCACGGGGATGCGCACCTGGTCGGCGACGCTGCGCGTGAGCGGAATGTCATAGCCGGCTTGCGTGCCGTCGGTGTCCATGCTAGTGAGCAGGATCTCGCCTGCGCCCCTGCTCTCTGCCTCGCGGACCCATTCCAGGACATCGATGCCCGTCGGCGTGCGCCCGCCGGTAACATAGACTTCCCAGCCCGATGGTGTCTTGCCCGTGCGCTTGGCGTCGATGGCGACGACGATGCACTGCGCTCCAAAGCGCTGGGCACCTTCGCCAATGAGAGCGGGACGGCGCACCGCGGCAGAGTTGATCGAGATCTTGTCCGCGCCGGCCAGCAGGATGGCGCGGATGTCTTTGACGGTGCGGATTCCGCCGCCCACGGTAAAAGGGATGAACACTGTATCGGCAACCGCACGGACCATCCTGCGCACCGTGTCGCGCTTTTCGTGGGTTGCAGTGATGTCGAGAAAGACCAGTTCATCGGCGTGAGCGGCATCATAGATCTGAGCCTGCTCGACGGGATCGCCTGCATCGCGCAAGTCGAGAAAGTTCACGCCCTTGACGACTCGCCCATCCTTGACGTCGAGGCAGGGAATAATGCGCTTGGCCAGCATCAGGCCTCCTTTGCGGCGGCGATGGCTTCCGGCAGATGGACGTGGCCCTTGTAGATGGCGCTGCCAATGATCACGCCGGCGACGCCCATCGATGCCACCTCGCACAGTGCGCGAACGTCGTCGATCGAGGAGACGCCCCCCGAGGCAATGACCTGCAGCCCCGTCTGGGTAGCCAGCGATGCAGTGGCAGAGACATTGACGCCGCTCAGCATGCCGTCACGCGCGATATCGGTATAGATCACCGTCTCGATGCCGCGCTGCGCCATGTGGCGACCCAGGTCCACTGCTGTGAGATGCGAGGTCTGCTGCCAGCCGTGCGTGGTGACCAGGCCATCCCTGGCGTCGAGCCCGACCGCCACTCGCCGCCGCCCAAACCGCGTGACGGCCTCAGAGACAAGCTCGGGCTGCTCCACGGCGACCGTGCCGAGGATGACGCGCGAGACGCCCAGATCGAGGAGCACGTCGATGTCTGCCAGGCTGCGCACGCCGCCCCCGAACTGGACCGGCACCTCGACTGCGTCGACGATACGACCCAGGCAGCCCAGGCTGATCGCACCCCCTGTCCCTGTTTCCTCCAGACGGAGCATTCCGTCAAAGGCACCATCGAGGTTGACGATGTGCAGCCACTCGGCTCCCTCGGATGCCCAGCGATGCGCGACGGCCACCGGGTCGTCGCCATAGATGGTCTCTTCGGCCGCTTCGCCCTGTCGCAAGCGGACACACCTCCCTGCGTGCAGGTCGATCGCGGGATAGACGATCATCTGCCCTTCCTCTCTACCACGCCCGCAAAATTGCGCAGCAACTGCAACCCGACCTCCTGGCTCTTTTCGGGGTGGAATTGGGCGCCGAACACGTCATCCAGGCCGGCCATCGAAGCAAAGTCGACGCCATACGCCGTGGTCGTCAGGATGCGATCTGCTTGGGCGGGTACGACGTAATAAGAGTGTACGAAATAGGCATAGCTATGGTCGTTGATACCGCGCAAGAGCGGGTGCGTTGCCCCGTGCGGCGTCAGGTCGAGCTGGTTCCAGCCGATATGTGGTACCTTGAGTTCGCCCTCAAAGCGCACAACGCGCCCCGGCAGGATCCCCAGACCCTCGTGTTGGCCCATCTCCTCGCTCTTCTCAAAGAGCAACTGGAGGCCAAGGCAGATGCCGAGCAGCGGCACGCCAGCGCCGGCCTGCTCGCAAATCAGGTCGGCCAGGCCTGCGGTGCGCAGGTTGTGCATGGCGTCGCCGAACGCACCGACGCCCGGCAGGACGAGGCCGTCAGCATCTTGCAGCTCACCGACCTGCGCAGAGATCACAGCGCTGACGCCGATGTGCTCGAACGCCTTTTGCACGTTTCGCAGGTTGCCCATCCCATAGTCGATGATTGCGATGTGCATAATCACAGCACTCCCTTGGTCGAGGGTACAGCACCTGACCTTAGAGGATCGATGGCAACCGCCTGACGCAGGGCACGCCCAAGTGCCTTGTAAAGGGCCTCGATCTGGTGATGGGTGTTCTCGCCGCAGATCAGCCGGGCATGGAGGGTCATCCCGGCGTGGTGTGCCAGGGCGCGCAGGAACTCGCTGACCAGCTCGGTGTCGAACGCGCCAACGCGTGCTGCGGAAAAGGGGAGATCCGCGACCAAGAGCCCGCGATTGGAAAAGTCCAGCGCGACCATCGCCAGGGCCTCATCCATCGGCAGCAAGCAGTGACCGTAGCGCGTGATGCCCGCCCGGTCGCCGAGCGCCTGGCGCAGCGCCTGGCCGAGGGCGATGCCCACGTCCTCCACCGTGTGGTGCGCGTCGACGTGCAAATCACCCTCTGCGTGCACGACCAGGTCGAGCATCCCGTGCGCCGCGACATGGCTCAACATATGGTCATGGAAGCCAACGCCGGTGTCGATCTGCCACTGCCCGCTTCCGTCGAGCGCCAACTGGACGCTCACCTGGGTCTCGCCGGTCCGGCGCTCGATGCGTGCCTCTCTCATCGTTCCTCCCTGCACAAGGCCTCGATCACGCGATCGTTTTGCTGGGGCTTGCCGACGCTGATCCGGATACAGTCCTGGAGGCCGGGCGTACGATAGTACCGTACCAGGATGCCGCGCGATTCCAGCGTGGCCTTGAGCGCGCCCGCGTCCCGCCCCAGCACGCGGTTCAGGATGAAATTCGAGTGGGAAGGATAGGGGCGCAGGTAGGGGATGCGCTGCAGCGCGCCATACAGCCGCCCTCGTTCCTCCACCAGGATCTGGACGCGTCCCATCAGCGTCTGTAGATCGTCGAGCGAGGCCAGCACAGCCGCCTGGGCAGCGGCGTTCACGTTGTACGGCTGCTTGATCTTGTACAGGTGGCCTACGATCTCGCTCGGAAAGACGCCGTATCCGACCCGCAGCCCGGCAAGGCCGGCCCACTTGCTAAAGGTGCGCATGACGATCAGGTTCGGGCACGCCGGTACCAGCGGGGCAAAGTCGATGCCGCCGAACTCGACGTAGGCCTGATCGACGACCACCACGGCGGGGAGGTCGAGAAGGCGGTCGAGCGTGCCTCGATCGATGATCGAGCCGTCCGGGTTGTTGGGTGAGGTGACAAAGATCAGCTTGGGTAGCCGCTGTGTCTGCCGGAAGACGGCCTCGATCGCGTCGAGGTCGAGCTGAAAGTCTGGCTTGCGCGGCACCGAGATCGTCTGTGCCCCCGCGACGCTGGCGAGAAACGGATACATGCCAAAGGTGGGCGGGCAGTTGACGATGCTGTCGCCTGGTTGGACGAAAAGACGGATCACGATGTCGAGCAGCTCGTCGGACCCCGTGCCGAGTACGAGGTGGGTCTTGTCGACGCCTACGTAATCCTGGAGCGCATCTCGCAGCAGGGTGTGGTTCGGGTCCGGATAGATGTGGTAATAGGGATAACTGGCGAGGGCGGCGATCGCCTTGGGCGAGGGCCCGTACGGGTTTTCGTTGGCGTCCACTTTGACGATCTGATCTTCCGGAATACCCAGCTTACGGCTGAGCACCTCAAAGGGCACGATCGGTGTGTAGGCTGCCATCTCGTAGATGTCGGGCCGGATCAGGGCGGCAACCTGCTCTGTGTCTAGCATCATCCTATTCCGATCACAGGTTCAACTGCTGGCGAAAATAGTCGACCGTCGCACGCATCCCGCGATCCAGGCTCACGGTGGCTTCCCAGCCGAGGTGAGCTTGGGCCTTGCTGCAGTCAAAGTAGCTGACTCGGATGTCTCCGGGCCGCTTGGGTGCAGGGATGATCTGGACCTCGTAGCCGACGATCTCGGCGAGCTGCCGGTAGAGCTGGTTGACCGACGTGCCTTCGCCGGTCGCGATACAATATGCTTCGCCGCTACCTCGGTCGAGGGAGCAGAGGTTAGCGCGAGCGACGTCCTCCACGTACACATAGTCCTTCTGCTGCTCGCCATCCCACTCGATGCGCACAGGCTCCCCCAGCAGGAAAGCGCGGGCAAAGATGGCGATCACGCCAGCCTCGCCGGTGGGATCCTGGCGCGGGCCATACACGTTCCCGTAGCGCAGTGCAGTATAGTCGAGCCCGTGCATGGCCTTCCAGAAACGGAGATAGTGCTCGCCTGCGAGCTTGGTCGTGCCATACGGCGACTCGGGGTGCTGCGGCGTCTCTTCGTCGACCGGCATGCGCCTTGCCGTCCCATAGGTCGCGGCGGAGGAGGAATAGATGATCTTGTGCGCGGCAAAGCGCGTGCAGCACTGCAGGACGTTGATCAGCCCCAGTGTGTTCACCTCGGCGTCGTACTTGGGCATCTCGGTCGAGATCCGGACGCTGTGCTGGGCGGCGAGGTGGCATACGACCTGCGGGCGTTCTGTGGCAAAGACGTCGCTCAACGCCTTGTCGCGTATGTCGACCTTGTAGAACCCAGCCTCTTCGGGGACGTGCTCCATCCGTCCGCCACCCCGTTCCCAGAGACTGTCGACGATGCAGACCTCGTGCCCTGCCTGTAGCAGGCTGTGCACGACATGGGACCCAATAAAGCCTGCACCGCCTGTGACCAGAACCTTCATCGCACGTGCCTCCTTTTGCCTTTACGATATGTAAACCATCAGCCGGCAGATGGTTTCGGTTCGTCACGACGCCTCGCGATCGCTGCTGCGTGTGCTGTGAACCCCTCAGCCCTGGCGATCGCGATCGCCGCAGGGGAAGTGCGGCGGATGGTCGGTTCAGCAGGCGCGAACACACTCGTGATTTTCAGGTAATCCCACACGTTTGCGGGCGAGGAGAAACGTGCTGTCCCACCGGTGGGCATGATGTGGCTGGGTCCAACCACATAGTCGCCCAGCGCTTCTGACGAGCGTTCGCCGACGAACACGCCCCCGGCATTGCGCACCTGGCCTACCCAAGCCCACGGGTCGCGGACTAGCAGGCAGAGGTGCTCGGGTGCATACTCGTTGGCCAGTGCCATAGCCTGTGCCAGGTCGGACGTGACTATGATGCCGCCCTGGCCCTGCAGGGACTGGGCAATGATCTCTGCGCGAGACAAGTCCTCGATCTGCCTCGCCACTTCCACCTGCACGTGCTGGGCTAGCTCGGCGGATGGGGTCAGGCAGATGGGAGAGGCGAGCGCGTCGTGCTCGGCCTGCGCCAGCAAGTCTGCCGCGACCAGAGCAGGGTCTGCGCCCCCGTCTGCGATCAGCATCGTCTCTGTCGGGCCGGGCAGCCCGTCGATCGCAACCTGGCCGTACACGCGGCGCTTGGCGAGGACAACGAACAGGTTGCCCGGTCCCCCGATCTTGTCCACGCGCCGGATGGTTGCCGTGCCATAGGCCAATGCAGCGATGGCCTGGGCGCCGCCGATCTTGTATACGGCGCTCACGCCTGCGATGCGCGCCGCAACGAGGATAGCTGGGGCGGAACGGCCCTCGGCGTCCGGCGGGCTGGTGACCACGATCTCGGAAACGCCGGCAACCCGGGCAGGCACCGCTGCCATGAGCAGTGAGGAGGGGTAGGGGGTGCGCCCGCCCGGCGCATAGAGGCCCACCCGCTGCAGTGGACGGATAATCTGCCCCAGGGCGCCGCCCTCCTCGTCCCATTCGACCCACGACTGGCGGTACTGTCGCTCGTGGAATGCCTGCAGGCGGTCGGCGGCGAGCTGGAGTGCGTCGCGCAACGCGGCTGGCGTCACCGACCACGCCGCATCGATCTCTGCTTCCGACACGCGCAGCGTTTCCAGGTCGGCGCCCTCGATGCGCCGCGTATAGTCGAATAGGGCAGTGTCGCCGTGTGCACGTACGTCTTGCAGGATCTGCGCCACCGCCTGGTCGGGCGTGAGCGGTGCGCCGAACACGCGCTCGATGCTGGCCTGTAGGGCAGGGGTGACCTCTACCTGCTCCCACGACTTGCGGCGCAGCACGCTCTCACGTGCCTGTTCGAGATCGGTGATCACGCGGATTAGGTCACTCATCCGAGCTCCTCTTCCCTGGCGGCCGGCCTTTCACGAAGATCGTGCCGCCGGGACCGCACCGCCGGGCGTATCTCTGGTCGGGCACCCGGCGACGATACGCGGGCGTGGCGCCAGTGCAACAAAGAAAAAGGCTGGTTCGTTTTCGAAACCAGCCGTGGTGAGACGAAATTCGACGTCGAACGCCAACAAGGCAGGCTAGTCCCGCCTCACCTGTGAGGGATGGTGATGGTACTGAGCGTTCGGACGCGGTAGATCATTCAGTTGGCCACTGCACTCGAGTCGCATCCTGACCTCCCCCGCAAGCTGCCGCTATCCTATCACAAGCCCCGGGAATTGTCAAACCACAGGCCGATCTTATGGTTGCTGTTGCATCTACTGCGTAGGCCTTCCCAGGTGCCTGAGAAGGCCTGCACAGGCTAGTTGAGAGTATGTCGCCAGCTACATCCGGTCTGGGATCATGCTGGGCGCCCAGTTGTTCTCGACGTTGCCCTCGTCGCGGAGACTGGTCAGCCAATCCTGGAACATCTGCTGGCGCCGGTTACCCTGTTCTGTCTGGTCGAGCGGCCGCACAGCGTGTTCGACGACCTGAATCACGGCCGTACCATAGTCGGTGGGCACGGGATCGGGCACCAGGCCGGGCTCTGCCTGGAAGACGATCTCGGCAAAGAGCGGCCCAAACTGCGAAGAGAGCTCCTCCTTGCCGTACCACCCCACGTCGTACATCGTATCTTCGGGGCTCACGGGCCGCATCTCGCGGGCCAGGATCTCGATCACGTGGTAGCCAAAATCGGTCTGTACGGGCTCGGGGTAGAGGCCGATATCGGCCTCGAACACGACCTGATCGAACGCATCGACCATCTGCCCGCGTCCGAACCAGCCAAGGTCACCCCCATCGTCCTTGTTGCTGGTGTCCGTGGAAAGCTCGGCCGCGAGCGCGGCAAAATCCTCGCCATTCGCCAGGCGCTGTAGCACCGCTTGGGCCTCTTCCTCGGTGTCTACGAGGATGTGACGCGCGTGGGCCTCCATGCGCTCCCCGGCCTGGTACTCGCTGATTCGCTGTGCCGCGGCGTCGGCGTCGGCCGCTGCCTCGTATCGGAAGTGGACCTGCTCTTCCTCGGTCGGTACATCCGTGACGACAGCCTGCTGCAGCTTGTCGCGGAGCACGTTGACCTCTGCCATCCCACGAACGTAGGATTCGCTGACACGCGCCATATTGAGCACGTTCTTGACGAACAGATCATAGTTGGCCTGGTAGGCCTGTTCGGTATCGGGCGTCGGGGTCGGCTGTGGCGTCGCCCCTTCGGGCGTTGGCGTGGCGCTCGGGTCTGCCGTCGGCGTCGCCGTCGGCGCCGGAGCATCACGGTAGTGTTGGAACCACGTCTGCTCAAGCTCGATCTCGATTTCGTCCGGCGTGGCCGAGATGTCGCGCTTGGCCGCTTCCTGGCGGATGAGCTCCTCTTCGATCAACTGATCGACGATCATCTGATGGATCGCGTTTGGATCCTGGCCTTCGTTGCTCTGAAAGACGTCGGGGCCCAAGGCATAGTAGTAGTAGCGGACGCGCTTCTGATAGTCACTTACCTTGATCGGTGTGCCGTTGACGACCGCTACGGTTTGCGTCGCCTGTGTAACCAGGCTGACGCCAACGAGTCCGACGATGATGACGGCGGTCGCTATCAGGCCGATCCAGATCCAACGCAACTGCCGCTCCTCGCGGCGGCGGTGTGAGAGCTGTTTCTTTGTCGGCTTGGCCCTTACTGGCTTGCTCTTGGCCATCTGTGACTCCTAAAACCAGGTCCTTACCTGGGCATGATACAGAACGCGGGCACAGGACCCGCCAGGGTTCGCCTATGCCCGCAGATCGAGTTTTCACCTGTCAGCGCGCGTGGTTACCGGCGCTCTGATTATCTGGACTCTGACGTAAAGCTGTGGTCTGCCGTGTACGGAAGCAGCGCCATAAAGCGCGCGCGCTTGATCGCCCGCGCCAGGACACGCTGATGCTTGGCACAGTTGCCCGTCTGCCGGCGGGAGCGGATCTTGCCACGATCGGTGATATAGCGCTCCAGCGCATCGACCTGCTTGTAGTTCAGGTTTTCCACCTGTCGTCCGACGCAGCGCGACGTGCACGCCGTCGACCGCGCGCGGCGGCCTCGTCCTCCCGAGCGAAACCGGCCGCGCGACGAGCGGCTGCTGCGGCGATCGCCCCCGGAGCTGCCTCGTCCCTCACTCGACGACCTGCTGCGCTGATCGCGATTGTTCTCTTCTGACACTGTGTGTACCTCCTGGAATCGCTCCTGCCCACCGGCAAGAGCGTTGGTCGTATGCTCTCACATTGTGCAAGGCCGGTCTCGATAGGGCAAGCGCTGTGTTCGGTTCGCCCGCTGACCGGCGGTACCTAGGCTTCGCCCAGGGCGACGATATCCTGTGCCACGACTTCGGCCCAGGCGCGGTCCTCGCCCGCATCGTCGACCCACCGCCTCGTCTTTACGCGGCCCTCGACATAGACGAGCTGACCTGCTGCCAGGGACTGCCTGCAACTCTCAGCCAGCTCTCCCCAGGCGACGACGTTGAACCAATCCGTGTCCTGGTGTCGCCGCCCATCCGATGACAGCCACGTGTACTCGGTAACGATGCTGAAAGAAGTGACCGGCTTGCCATCTGGCGTGTAACGCATCTCTGGCGCTCGCCCCAGGTGACCGATCAACGTCGCTCTGTTCAGGCCTAGGACCACTTCCCTCTCCCTACTAGGGTGCCTATGAATCGCGGCGGATGACCATATGCCGCAAGACGCTATCTGAAAGCCGCATCGTTCGTTCCACAGTTGGGAGCACGGTGCTCTCAAACTGGCCCTGGATAAAGTAGTAGAAGCCTTCGTTGACCTTCTTGATCGGGTAGGCAAGGCGGCGACGTCCCCATGCCTCTACGTTCTCTACCTGGCCGCCCTCGCTCGTCAGGATCTGAGAAAGCTGCTCAATCAGGGCCTGTTGAGCGTCTTCCTCGACTTCCGGGCGCACGATCAGCGCCACCTCATAACTGTTCATCTCGCGGGGTACTCCTCTCTTTGGGTTTGCTCCTGGTCCAACGTGCCAGGAGTAGAAAGAACGAGGTGACCGGAGAGTGGCATCACTTCCCAGTGTCCTCGTTCCGCGACCTTGCATTTATACCATAAATGGCCTGCTTTTGCAAGCCAGAGCGCTCATTTCCGAGCAAAAGCGTGCCATTCCGTGCCCTAGGCTAGCACCTGGGCTTGCGTGATCCAGTCGTTCACCTCGCTCATCGGGGGCAGCCGGGTGACGAGCCTGTGCTCCAGGTTTGCAGTCCGCAGCTTTTCGTAGAGGTCCACGGGCGTGCATTGCGCCAGGTCGGCCACGGTGCTGATACCCGCATAGTCGACGAGCACGCTATATTCGCCGTCGATGCCATCGATGCGCATCAGGTCAGCGCGGTGGACCCAGCGGGCGATCAGCTCCTGACCGATCTCGGTCTCGCGGGCCAGTTGTTCCTGACCGGCCAGGTCACGAGCGCGTGACAAGAGCTCCTCTGCCGTGCGGATCCCGGCCCGCTGGTGAAGCGCCTGGGCATAAACCTGGCCGATGCCGGCGATGACAGTCAGGTCCTGGCCCTGCGGTGACGTCGCCTGCGTGGCTTGGTACTGGTCGAGGAGCTCGACCTGGCCGGGCAGCTCTCCCTTGCGAACTGGCCTGCCGCTGGTGTATAGATCGAGGTGGATCACGAGATCGAGCACGTTCTCCAGCGGGATAACGACGCGCCCCACGAAAGCGTAGTTGAGGGGCTCAAAGGTGATGACGGGCAGTTGCTTCATCAGGTTGTAGAGCAGGATGCGGTCCTGTTCGCTCTGCTGGGCCAGAGCCTGCAGTTGGGCAAGCAGCCGCTGCAGACGGTCGGCCAGGCCCGATGCTTTCTCCTTCAGGTCCGCGAGGTCGCGCTTTCCGAGCTGCCAGCGTTCTTCTTCTGTCAGGGTGTCCAGGTAAAGCTCGACGGCGCGCTGAGGCGCATCTTCTGCGAGGAACTTGTCCATCGTTCTCCCTCCCCTTTGTGACCGGTGAGACCAATTAGGTTCATTATATCAAGCTTCTATGCCGATGACAACACAGGGGTGGCTGTCGGCCCCTGCCCGCTTTTGACCGTTTGAGAGAGGTATAGTACAATGATGGCGCTTCACAGGGGTCGAGTCTCCTTCGGGGACATGGCACGCGGCAAACAGGTACGGGTGCAAGGCCGATACCAAACCAAGGTCGCGAGGAGGATGGTGTGGTGGAATTCGTGCAGGTAGCTACCAGGGACCAGGTTCCGCCCGGAGGCCGATTGGCCGTCTGGGCCGGTGGGCGGAAGGTTCTGATCTACAACATAGGCGGCGAGTATCACGCTACGGACGAGCAGTGCACGCACCGTGAATGTTCACTGGCAGAGGGTCTGTTCCTAGGGCAGGTGGTGCACTGTCCGTGCCATATGGCGAGTTTCGACGTGATCTCTGGTGAGGTGCTGAGCGGACCGGCGACCATCCCTTTGCCCACGTATCCGGTCAAGATCGAAGGCAACCGGATCCTCGTCGGCATCGACGTCACAGACGTGATATAGCCTACGCTTCCAGATACGCCCAAGGAGGACGGCATGACAGATACGGGTCAGGAGATCGATCAGATTCTCAAGCGCGCTATCGAGTTCGAGGAGCAGGCGCGTGATTTCTACCTGGATGCAGTGAACAGGGTCAAGCAGCCACACATCAAGGATGCCCTCCGCGATCTGGCACAGGAGGAGGTCAAGCACAAGGACCGGCTGCAGACGCTGCTCGACGGCGATACGCAGACCCTGGTCGCCGTCCAGAAGCGGGGCCAAATTCAAGATCTCAAGCTGGCCGAGTACCTGGTATCGTCTCCGCTCGATCAGGACGCGACCTTTCAGGATGTGCTCGTGGTGGCGATGCATCGCGAGCAATCCTCGCACGAGTTCTACAGTACGATGGCTACCATAGCCGGAGAGCCAGCGACCAGAGATCTCTTTGAGTTTCTGGCGGAGGAAGAGCTCGCTCACAAGAACAAGGTCGAGACCCTGTATGACGAGGTAGTCTACCAGGAAAACTAGGCCTGGCTGTTCGCGTTCTGAACGTGCTCACCCAATGATAGGAGGATGACTGTGCAAAAGTGGGAATGCCTGGCGTGTGGGTATGTATACGATCCAGAGGTTGGCGATCCGGATGGGGGTGTCGAGCCCGGGACCGCCTTCGAGGACCTACCCGATGACTGGGTCTGCCCGGAATGTGGCGTGGGCAAGGACATGTTCGAGCCCCTAGATTAGCGATAGGTGTGGCGTTCACCTATATGTGCGGTGAATGCTGAGGCTGACCGATTGCAGCCCGGTCCTTGCCGCGCGATGCCTGCGCCGAGGGAGTCTCGCAGGACATTGCGCGGCAATTTGCGTCTGGTGCACCGCCGGGCGTAGGGTCGGCAGTGCGCGCGGGAGGGATCATGTTCGTCAAGCAGTTCCGTACAGGCGGCGACCGCAACTTTGGCTACCTGGTTGCCGATGAGGCAACAGGTACGGCTGCCGTGATCGATGCTTCCTATTCACCGGAGCAGATCGTCGAGTTCGCACGGGAGCACGACTACCAGATCAAGTACGTGTTCAGCACGCACGATCACTATGATCATACGAACGGCAATCGCACCATCGAGCGGATGACCGACCGGGCCGCGCTGCTGTATGGGGACATCGATCCGCACACTGGCCTGCAGATTCGGGATGGGACGCGCCTGCCGTTGGGCAATCTGGAGATCACCGTGCTCCATACGCCCGGCCATACGGACGATGCGATCTGTGTCCTCGTGGGCGGGGCAGTCTTTACCGGAGATACGCTGTTTGTCGGCAAGGTTGGGGGAACGGACTTTGGTGCCGGTGCACGTGCCGAGTTCGACTCGCTCCACGGCAAGCTGCTCTCCCTGCCTGGCGAGACGCAAGTCTATCCCGGGCACGACGTTGGTGTCGCTCCCGCATCGACCATCGCACACGAGCGTGAAAGCAACCCGTTCCTGCTACAGCCCGATTTCGACTCGTTCGTGTACCTGAAGCGAAACTGGGCCGAGTACAAGCGGGAGCACGGCATCCAATGAGCCCCTGGTACGAGGACAGTTTTGGGCACGAGTACCTGGAGCTGTACGCCCACCGTGACGAGGAGGAGGCACGGTCGGATATCGAGGCGATCGTGCACCTGCTCGATCCGCCGCGTGACGAGCCGCTGCTCGACCTGTGTTGTGGCGCCTGCCGGCACCTGCTCGTGCTGCGTGAGATGGGTTTCACACAGTTGGTTGGGCTCGACCTATCCGAAGAACTGCTGGAGGCCGGTGCCTGCCAGTTGGCGAGCGAGCGGGCTGCGATGCCGAGGCACCCTTGCCCAGGCGTCGAGCTCGTGCGATCGGACATGCGCGAGATCCCCTACCGCGACCATTTTGCCACAGTGCTCTCGTTGTTCACCTCGTTCGGCTACTTTCGGCGTGACGAGGAGAACGCCCGGGTGTTCCGCGGCGTGCTGCGTGCGTTGCGGCCTGGCGGCCAGTTCCTGATCGACTATCTGAACCGCGACTATGTGATCGCCAACCTGGTGGAGCGAGACGAGGCGACGCTGGCGGACCGCCATATCGAGAACGTCCGTTGCTTGACCGAGGGCTGCCGCCGCGTGGAAAAGACGACCACGGTCACGGCCTCCGACGGGAGCGTGCGCAAGTTTCACGAGTCGGTGCGGATGTACTCGCGCCAGGAGATGGTCGAGATGCTGCGCGCGGCGGGGTTCGTGCATCCAAGGTGCTATGGTTCGCTGGACAAGGATGAGTGCTCAGTCGAGAGCAGACGGCTGATCTTGATCGCTGTGAAGGGCACGGAATGATCGTTTCGCTCGACCCTCAGCAGATACCGGCAGCGACCACCGGCCCCCTGTATCTGGACTATATCGACGGACGGGAGAGGGCGAGGCCGTTTTTTCCCTACGGCCCGCACGACCTACGCGCCGCACTGGAGGCGCGCAGCGCATACTCCTATCCCCGGGCGGCGGTAGTGCCGTTGCTGCGCGTCTACAATGCCGGCCTGGGTGCCTCATCTCGCACTCTGGCGAACATCGATGCCCTAGCTGATGAGGGCACGATGTGCGTGATCACGGGCCAGCAGGCCGGCTTTCTCGGCGGGCCAGCCTATACCTGTCACAAGATCGCAACCACGATCCGCCTGGCAGCGGAGATAGAGGCGTCGTTTGGCGCGCGGTGTGTGCCGCTCTTTTGGCTGGCGAGCGAGGACCACGACCTGGGAGAGATCAACCACGCGTACCTGGCGCAGCCTGATGGCGAGATCGGGCACGTTGGTTTCGGGTGGTCAGACGAAGGCAAGCCGATCGCAGCCCTGCCTCTCGACGACCGCATCATGCGGGCGTTTGAGGCGTACTGGGCGCACGTGTCGCCGGGTCCCTACCTGGACGAGACGCGCGAGCAGTTTGCGCCGCGCGCTGACGAGGACTATGCCTTGTGGAATGCGCGCCTGTGGTCCGAGTTGTTTGCTGAGCATGGCCTGGTCCTCGTCGAACCGAGGGTCATTCGTCCCCCGGCCGGCGAATGGTTCTCGCGTGTGCTGCACTCGATCGCCGAGATCCAGCATCGCGTGGCTGCAGTGTCCCGGCAGTTGAGGGAGGCCGGCTATGTGCCCCAGCTCCAATCCGAATCTGCCGGGCAGCTCTACACTTTCGACGAGCGAGGGTATCGGGTCCGTGTGGCGGATCCGGAGCGCCACGTAAGGGATAGCGCCGCCCACCCCGAGCGGTATTCGACCGATGCGGCTCTGCGACCGCTCTTTGCCGACGCGATGCTGCCGATCGTGGCGAGTGTGCTCGGGCCCGGCGAGACAGCCTACCACGGCATGCTGCGTCCATTGTACGAGCTGTTCGAGCTGCCCCAGCCGCACGTTTTCCCGCGCAAGAGCTATACGCTGGTGGCAGCGGAGGAGGCGGAGCGCATCGCGGCGTATGGCGCCAGCGTGCAGGATCTGCTCTGCGAGCGGATGCCCGCGGATGTCGTGATCGAGAGGCTCGTGCCCGATGGAGAGCGCGAGATGTTCGAGGCAGTGGAACGCGCTGAGGCTGC
>Ga0315537_1001408_pt1 | contig 18870 bp, 20 predicted proteins | sample SalMarSW160270MG_FD_203091 | JGI IMG/M metagenome (GOLD analysis project Ga0315537, IMG submission 203091) | Salt marsh sediment microbial communities from the Plum Island Ecosystem LTER, Massachusetts, United States - Salt Marsh Sediment SW1602-70 ...
CCTCGCCACCATCAACCCCTTTTCCCGTTGTGGCTGTTAGTTGAATTGCCCTGAAAATTGGCCCTATATCAACAATGGCATTAATGCTTTTCTCCACTTCTTGTTTTGCAGGACTCGTCAGTTTTAGATGGATTTATAATGGATAATCAAATTACAATAACTATAGTTGATGGCAGGGTCATTTAGCTCTGCCTTTTTTATACCCAAATCTTGTGGCTTGTGCGTTTAGCGCATCGCATGTATCTGCTATTTATCAAAGCTTGACATAATTTTAAGCACCTTGTGTTTTTGGATATCATAAGGGCAAACTTTTCGGGGGAATTTGCCCTTTTATGCAATTTTGTAAGGAATGTTTGTGAAATGCTGATTTTTAGAAGGTTAACGAATTTTTTCGATTAGTTTTCAACAAACGGATTCACCTTATTTCTGATATTCCTTCTCCACGGCTTCATCCCCCTGACCTCCCAGTTTATAACCGTATCCTCGGTTACACCGATTAAGGCTGCAAATTCTTTAATCAGCAAACCGGCATCCATTCGAGCCCTCCGTAACCTTTCCCCGAAGGTTTTCGGATCAATCGGGTAATCTTTATTGAAAAAATATTTTGGGAGTGGTATTTTTAAACCATAGGATCGGTTCAGAAGGTTGGCTTTAGAGTGGTTTAGGTTCTGTAACGCAGGGTTGACCGCATGATGCAGCAGCTCAGGGATCTGTTGGTGCTTTTGTAACAGATCATAGTAAATTCTGGAAAGATTCAGATCATCAATTTCCCCCCGGGTTTCATTTCGTATCAGTATTATCGCATCCTCGATTCGCCCATCTGATCGTAAGCCCTCGACCACCTGCCGCCTCCATTTTTTGAGAAGATACTCAATATGTGACATATTACGCATTGTGATGAAACTCCGGGAATTTTGCAGGGTAAACGCCGTCGTGGAGCGTTCTCCTTGTATTGGGATTCAAATGCGTTTGCCCTGGGGAATTTTGCATATGGCGTTGACATGCGGTGTTGTGATTTATTAATGTTAAAGAATCCGATTATCTTTCAATTCGACCAGAAATGGCCGCAGAAAAACAGGAGGTAAGATATAATGGCCTATACAGAGAAGATTTTGGAGAAAAGTATAGATCCCAGTGTCCACAAAATGCTGGAACGGGCCGAGCAGCTAAACCTGGAGACGGTCTGGGACAGATATGAGGCAATGCTTCCGGAGTGCGGGTTCGGAGAGCTGGGCGTCTGCTGCCGAAACTGTAACATGGGTCCCTGCCGCATCAGCCCTTTTGATGATCAGGGCCCAAAGAAAGGGGTCTGCGGCGCCACAGCGGATATTATCGTGGCGCGAAACCTGATACGCATGATTGCAGGCGGGGCGGCCGCCCATTCCGACCATGGCCGTGACCTTGCCCACACCCTCTTGTTGACTGCTGAAGGAAAAGGCGGGGGATACGAAATCAAGGATGAGGAGAAACTGAAAGCACTTGCCGGTGAATACGGCATAGAGACCCAAGGCCGCACCAAGGAACAAATCGCCCTGGATCTGGCCCGGGCGGTTTACGGGGAATTCGGCAAGCAGGAAGGATTTGTTCAGTTTACCCGGCGTGCGCCTGAAAAACGGGTGGCGTTGTGGAAAAGCCTGGGAATAGATCCGAGGGGTATAGACCGTGAAATTGTGGAAATTATGCATCGCACCCACATCGGCGTGGACAACGATCCGGTCAATTTAATCCTCCAGGGCCTCAAGGCCTCCATTGCCGACGGATGGGGCGGATCTGCCATTGCAACGGACCTGTCGGACGTGCTCTTCGGAACGCCCATGCCGGTACGCTCCCAGTCCAACCTCGGTGTTTTAAAGCAAGACCATGTGAACATTATCGTTCACGGTCATGAACCGGTGCTTTCGGAAATGATTGTGGCCGCTTCAAATGACCCGGAACTTGTAGCTTTGGCGGAAAAGGTCGGCGCCAGGGGTATAAATGTCGGAGGCATTTGCTGTACCGGTAACGAGATCATTATGAGACACGGCATCCCCATTGTGGGAAATTTTTTACAGCAGGAGCTCGCCGTTATCACTGGGGCGGTTGAGGCAATGATTGTGGACGTTCAGTGTATCATGCCGTCACTCGGGCCCCTGAGCGAATGTTTCCATACAAAATTCATCTCCACCTCTCCCAAGGCCAAATTCCTCGGCGCAATCCATATGGAATTCAGTGAAGAAAAGGCATTTGATATTGCCAAGCAGATTGTTCAGGCGGCAGTGGAAAACTATAGCCTTCGCATCCCGGAAAAGGTCTTTATCCCGGAAGACAAGACCGAATGCATGGTCGGTTTCAGCGCCGAAGCCATCATCAAGGCCCTGGGTGGAACCCTGGATCCTCTGCTGAACGCGATCAAGGCCGGAGATATCAAGGGAATCGCCGGTGTGGTGGGATGCAACAATCCCAAAATCAAGCATGATTACGGCCACGTGGTTTTGGTCAGGGAGCTGATCAAAAATAATGTGCTGGTGACGACAACCGGCTGCAATGCCATCGCCTGTGCCAAGTTCGGCCTGATGCTTCCCGAAGCTGCCGAACAGGCGGGTGACGGCCTCAAGGCCGTATGTCGGACCCTTGGGGTTCCACCGGTTCTGCATATGGGCTCCTGTGTCGATATCAGCCGTATCCTTACGGTCTGTGCCGCGGTAGCCAATGCGCTCGGGGTCGATATCAGCGATCTTCCCGTAGCGGGTGCCGCCCCGGAGTGGATGAGCGAGAAGGCGGTAAGCATCGGCGCTTATGTGGTATCTTCGGGGATTTTCACGGTGCTCGGGACCGTACCCCCGGTCCTGGGAAGCAAGGTTGTGACCGAGGTGCTGACCCGCGGTGCAAATGACGTGGTGGGCGCCAGCTTTGCCGTTGAACCCGATCCGGTCAAAGGCGCCGGCCTGATGATCGCGCACATGGATAAGAAGCGCCGGGCATTGGGAATCTAATAGAAAACCAATATAAAGGAGCAGGTTATGTCACAGCCAAAAGAAATATTTGTAAAAACTGATCGATGCGTTGGATGTCTATCCTGCACGATTGCCTGCGCGGTGGAACATTCCAAAAGCAAAACCCTGTTCGGCGCCATCTTGGAAACACCGGTTCCCAAAAGCCGTGTTTATGTCCAATGGGTGGAACCTGACGGCAAGGTTCCTCTGGTCTGCCGGCATTGTGAAGAAGCACCCTGTATGTACGCTTGCATCAGCGGCGCCATCAGCCGGGATGAAAACGGGGTGGTCATCACAGACACGGACAAATGCATCGGCTGCTGGACCTGTGTAATGGTATGTCCATACGGTGTTATCGGCCGTCATCTGGAAGAACACAAGGCCTATCGCTGCGATCGCTGCCCGGACAGGGAGATTCCCGCGTGTGTGAGCGCATGCCCAACCGGGGCGCTGGTTTACGATACTGTGGACTCCTTTTCGGGCAAGGTTCGTAAACATGCATCCCGGGAGTTGCTTCGGGCGGAAAGGGGATAAAGTGACGGAAGAAAAAAGCAAATACATTATCGTGGGGGCGAGTGCCGCGGGTATGGCCGCCGCCCATACCATCCGTCTGCATGATCGGCAGGGCTCTGTTACGGTGCTTTCGGAGGAACCGGACACGCCCTATTTCCGACCCCTGATTCCCTTTGTGGTGTCCGGGAAAAAGCGCGCGGAAGATATGCTCCTGTCCGGCTGCGGTCCCTATACCGCGCGGGATATTTTTGTACGGACCGGTGCCAGAGTGGAATCGGTTAACACCGCCGAAAAAACCGTTTCCTTGCACGGAAGCGGCGGTCTGGCATATGAAAAGATACTCTTTGCAACGGGAAGCCGGCCGTATATTCCGCCGGAAATCAAAGGCACGGATGCAAAGGGCGTTTTTGCCTTAAGAACACTGGCCCATGCCAGAAACATGGCTAAAAGAGTCGAAACCTCGGATCATGCGGTGATGCTCGGGGGCGGTCTTTTAAACCTAAAGGCGGCCTTTGCCCTTCTTGAAAGAGGTTTGAAGGTTACGCTGGTTGTCTATTCACCCGAGGTGCTTTCACAGCTCATGGAACCTGAAGATGCGTTCTTGATCCGTAAGGCCCTGGACAGAGCCGGGCTTAAAATCAAAACAGGATGCGCTGCAACCCATGTCATTTCAGATCGTACCGGTGCCACCGGGGTTGCTCTTGACCACGGGGGCGAGATGTCCTGCCAGATGGTGTGCATCGGAAAAGGGGTGCGTCCCAATGTTGAGTTTCTCGACGGCAGCAATGTGCGGATCGACGGGGGAATTGTTGCCGACCGGTATACGGCCTGTAATGCCCCGGATACCTTTGCCGCCGGTGATGTTGCCGTAACCTTCGAACCTGTTTCCGGAGACAGAATTATGACGGCCCTCTGGACAAACGCCGTCGAAATGGGGCGGTGCGCCGGTCGGAACATGGCCGGCATAAAAACAGCCTATTCCGGGACCTTCGGCATTTTGAACGCAACCCAGGTGGCCGACGAAACGTTTGTTTCCATGGGCGTGGTTCATACAACAGACCACGATTTCGAGATATACAGACATGCCACGGATACGACTTACCGCAAGATGGTTTTTAATCCGCAAGGCACCCGGCTCATCGGAGCCGTATTTATCGGGGATATCACCAACGCGGGGCTGTATCGCTATGTTATCCGGGAAAAGATGCCGGTCATGCATATCAAGCGGTATATCATCGATCATACCCTGCATTACGGACATTTTATGACCGGCAAAATTTAAAACAGCTCACATGCCTGACCCGTTTATTTTTCCATTGAAAACCTGTCCTCTGGGTCAGGTCAGAGATAGATGGCTCTGCCTTGGAGTTTGGTGTCTTAAATCACAAATCCCAAGCACCAAATTACAAATAAATCTCAAATTACAAATTACAAATTCCAAACCGGTTCAACGCGCAGCGCAGGCGCTTGCGCCGCGTGAGCGATTGTTTTTTTGTTTGGGATTTTGAATTTCGGTAATTGTTATTTGTCTGTTTTTTGGGATTTGTTATTTGGAATTTCAATAAGTCAATGAATTTTCAACAAAGCAAATCCCCTCTGGGGATAACCAGAGCCTTGTCCTTTGGGCCAGGATTATTACTCGTGCAGGTTTAATGGCAACCTGTTCGCAAGATCCCAGTGGAAGAATGGGATGGCGAGTTCTGCCTTAATTTCTTACGTACAAAGGTTTCTTGTTTTTCTCTAACCGGAGGATGTTATTTGCCACTGCCTTGACAATTCCCCGTATGGAAAGGTCTGTAGCCCCGGCAATATGAGGAGTGGCCAATACATTATAGTTGAAAATCGTATCATTGGGATCCGGGGGCTCTTCCCAAAACACATCTAAACCGGCGCCTGCGATTTTGCCGGAGGCGAGGGCTTCTTGTAACGCTTCACGATCTACCAATCCCCCCCGGGAGAGGTTGATTAAAAAAGCGCTTTGTTTCATAAAAGATATGGAAGTAGGGTTTATCAGGTGCTTGGTTTCAGGAGTATAGGGGAGACATAGAATAACAAAATCCGATCTCTTCAATAGATCATTAATATCCTCAGGCCCTCCGACCCATTCCAAATCCAGTTCTTTCATGGCGTTCGGGGTATGATGACGTTTGATTCCGATCAAATGGACATCAAAGGCTTTAAGCCTTTTAATCAGGGCTTGACCGATGCCGCCAAGCCCCACAAGACCCACCGTGCGGCCGCTCAAGGCTCTTCCCTGGGGTTCTCCCATTTTCCCATTTCTCAGACTTTGGGCCATGCCCCGAATATCTCTGGATAGTCCAATCATCATGTATATACCCAGCTCCGCCACGGAATCAGCATTTCCGGAAATATCCGCAGGGACATTGGCAACCCAAACGTTTCGCTTCCTGGCCGCTTGAAGATCAACCCCTTCTAATCCTGAACCACACTGCTGGATGAGTCGCAGTCGATCACTTTTTTCAAGCAGGTCCTCAGTTACGGGACTCATGGTGGGTATCAAAACCTCGAATCCCTTTAAGTCGTCCACCTCAAATCGCCCGGTGGCCTCAAAATGATGCTGAGGAAGTTCGGATCGGATCAGGCCTAAAAAGCCTCCCCATGCATTCTCGGAAGCAGCAAAGAGTATTTTCATTTGATATCCTGTAAAAAGAATGGGTGATAAATTTTCATTTTCAATATCAAAAATGCTTAAACATGAAAAGTAAAAACAAATAAGAGTTCACCGGCGACAGGTAAGCGCCGTTACTGCTTCAGTAAATATGGGAGGGTTGAAAGAGGAACCCTACCGTGCTGACCTGTTTGCGCGCAATACACAAGCCGGTTTTGTATTTCTTTGTTTGCATAGTTGATCAACTCGTTTTAACAGAGTGGGGATCCGATTCTTTCCATGCATTTTAGCAATATATTGCTTGGCAACAGCCCCATCAACTCCTTGAGCGGTTATATATAGGGGGCGTTTGCTCTTTCCTCGAAGCAGCTCGGCACTTTTTGGGGTATCCTTAAAAGGTTTTTTTGCCACACCAATAACCGCAACGCTACCCTCTAACGCGTTAAAAAGATGCGCACCCAACCCCGGCGCATCATCTGAACCCAGATAAACATATCCATCAACGATGATGCATTGTATCTCGGTGTCGAGTTCTTTTAACAGTGCCTTAATACAGGGCAACTCTCGCTGATAAAACCGGCCGGGAATATATTCTTTCACTTCGGGAATAGAAACCACAATTTCTCTTATGGATTCTTTATCCGACCACTTTTCAAATACAACACCTCCAACCACAGCTTCATCTTCACGGTAATTTACGTCCACAGCCAATATCATTTTCAGTACTGCTTTACGATTTGATGCCGAACTTTCAAACTTCGAAGTTAGAGCAATTGGTGATGGCACCTTGTTGGAAGTATTGTAAACGAATGGGAAAATCTAAAACCACGCTATTCCCGAGAGCTGAACGACTATTCTCCCTTATTCGCCATGGTATAAGTCATAAAGCCGCCGCTTAGATTTCTGGATTTAAAACCGTTTTGAACGAGAATTCTGTGTCCCAGATACCCCCGAAAGCCCACCGCGCAAAACGGAATATACGTCTTTTGCTTATCGAGTTCGGTTAGTCTGCTTCGCAGTTCATCGATGGGAATATGCAAAGCGCCTGGCATCTTTCCGACATGTTTCAGCTCCGATTGGGTGCGAAGATCGATTAAAATCGCACCGCTTTTTTGAAGCACGTCAAGTTCACTCCAATGGGTTATTTCCATATCCCCTTTGAGAATATTGGCAGCCACAAAGCCGGAAATGTTGACAGGGTCTTTTGCCGATGAATACGGCGGTGCATAAGCCAGTTCCAGTTCCTGCAGGTCGTAGACGGTCATTTCCGCCCGAATGGCCGTGGCAAGGACATCGATTCTCTTGTCCACACCTTTTTTGCCCACGATTTGAGCGCCCAGTACTTTACCGGTGCCCGGGGAAAAAAGGATTTTGATCGATGTTTGGGTAGCGCCCGGATAATAGCCGGCATGGGAGCCGGAGTGCGTGTAGGAAACAAGATAGGGAATGTCGTGCTTTTTTAGAAATTTTTCGTTGGCGCCGGTAGATGCCGCGACCATATCGAACACTTTTACCACCGAACTCCCCAGGGTTCCGGTAAAGATCGACTTTCTGCCCAAAGCATTGTCTGCGGCAATCCGCGCCTGTTTATTGGCAGGTCCTGCCAGGGCGGTGAGTGTGGGAAAGCCCGTGACCAGATCTCTGACCTCGACTGCATCTCCCACGGCATAGATGTTGGGATCGGAAGTCCTCATGGTGTCATCAACCGCAATGCCGCCCGTAGGGCCTATTTTCAGATCCGCCTGTTTGGCCAGTTTATTTTCGGGTCTGATCCCTACGGAAAGCAGCACCATGTCACATTCAATGTCGCGTCCTTTCTGCGTGGAGACTAAAATTCGGTTACCCGCTTTTGAAAATGATTTTACGCCGTTTTCAAGCTCCAGTTCCACGTTTTTGGCTTCAAGATGTTCATGGAGCAGGGCCGCCATCTCATAGTCCAGGGTTGGCATCACCTGGTCGAGCATCTCCACGATTGTGGTTTTAACGCCTCGCTCGGTAAGGTTTTCGGCCATCTCCAGGCCGATAAAGCCGCCGCCCACCGCAACCGCGCATCGGGGATTGCGCTCATCCACAATCTTTTTGATTCGGTCCGAATCGGGTACGTTTCGAAGGTGAAAAATATTATCCAGTTCAATGCCCTCCAGAGGCGGCTTGATGGGTTCGGCCCCGGGAGATAAGATCAGTTTATCATAATTTTCCCAGTATGTTTTCCCCGTGGTGGTATTTTTTATTTCCACCGCTTTTTCTTCGGCATTGATACCCACTACTTCGGAGAAGATCCGCACATCGATGTTATAACGCTGTTTAAATTCCTCGGGCGTGGCCAAAAGAAGGTCCTCGCGTTTTTCGATAACATTTCCGATGTAATAGGGAAGTCCGCAGTTGGCAAAGGAGATATACTCTCCCCGCTCGAAAATGACAATTTCAGCATCTTCGCTTACTCTTCTCGCCCGAGCCGCTGCTGTAGCGCCTCCGGCAACGCCGCCGACGATAACCAGTTTGATACCCATATTTTTTTCCTCAAAAATAAAATGCGTTTATAAATTCTGTAAGATGAAAATTTTCTAACCAACTTCAAACAGGAGGTGTATCCTGTGAGACTGAATTATTATGGCCGAAATTCATAAAAAAGTAAAGGATATGTTCAACAGTCAGGCTTGATGCTTATGGGTATTAACTGCTGATAGAGGAAAGCATGTTTTCAATATGTTTTTCCTATAAATTCTGAAAAAAAGACTTTTACATATTGACTTTCTGATTTTGTTCCTGCATTTTGAAACAAAGCGAGGGGTATTCGGCATGAATTAACATCAAACAAAGGGGGGGAAGCAGATGACAAAAGCTGAATTGGTTGAAAAGATGGCTAAAGATGCAGGTGTTACAAAGGTTGTGGCCAAAGCGGCATTGGAATCATTTCTTGACGGTGTTACAAAAGGTCTGAAGAAAAAAAACAGCAAGGTGACTTTAGTCGGTTTTGGAACATTCAAGAAGGTTTATCGAAAAACCCGAATGGGACGTAATCCACAGACCGGTGAAAAGATCAAGATTCAGGGCAAAAATACGGTTACGTTTAAGCCGGGAAAAAATCTCAAATAAATAATTTAAGCATAGAATTTTTTATTGTCTTCCGAAGGGCAAATCCTTTTTCGGAGGGGGCTATCCTTGGGCGGCAAGGTTAGTAAAAATTCAAAAATCGGTGAAACCGCTGATCCGTTTGAGGAGCAGGAAGTGGATGTCTTGGTGCCGGATTCGGGAATAACAAGTCGGTCCACTGAATTTACCGATGGTTCATCAGGGCTATGCTGTTTTTCACATTATTTGTCTTCAAAATCCATGGCCGGTGAAACCTGTGCTGGTAAATTTTCACTCCGAAATCAATCGAGAATCGCAATAGTTCTTGGTTATGCATTATTGACGAATCCACCGGCAGCGACATCCATTTTCGTGCTCCAACGTGAGGTAATGCCGATCAATAACCTGAAGGGGGTCCACCCATGTCAGCGTATTTTGAACGCCTCCGGCTCCCCATGCTATGATTTTCCGCTATTCCGCCCTCAATGCCTCGATGGGATCCAGGTTGGCCGCCCGGTGGGCGGGCAAAACCCCGGCCAGTAAGCCGATAAGAGCTGCCAGGATTTCAGCCAGAACCACATATAACCACGGGGTGTGGGTGGGAAGGGCAGGAACGACGGCCCCTAGAAGCCATGCCCCTCCGGCGCCGATCATCAGACCGGCCAAACCGCCGATGCTTGCCAGCACAACGGCCTCGCCGATGAAAAGGGAGAGGATCTGACCTCGACCCGCACCGATGGCACGAAGCAACCCGATTTCAGCCCTTCTTTCATTCACACTAATCGTCATAATCGTGAGAATTCCCACACCCCCAACCAGAAGGGAAATTCCGCCCAAAGCGCCCACTGCCAGGGTGAGGATGTTAAGTACGGAACCCAGTACATCCAGCATTTGTTCCTGGGTGGTAATGGTGAAGTCTTCTGCGCCGTGCCGATCCATGAGCAGCGCTTTGACTCTTTTAACAATTTCATCCAATCTGCTGCCGGCGGTATAAAGAAGATCAATTTCCATGAGGCTTTCCCGGTCGAACATGGCCAGGGCTCTTTGGGTGGGGATGTAGACGGCGTCATCCAGGTCGAATCCAAGCATCTGTCCTTTGGATTCCATAACGCCGATGACCCGGTAGCGCTCTCCGCCGATGCGGATACGCCGGCCCAGGGGATTCACTGAGTCGAGAAGCTCATCTTTCACCGTGCTGCCCAGTACGGCAAAGGCGCGGGCCGTGCGGGGGTCGTCATCCGGGAGGAAACGGCCCATGCCCACCTTCATTTGCCAAACAGTGGGCACCTGAGAACCCACGCCGAAGACGTAAGTTCTCCTGCTATGCTTTCCGAATTCTACCGGTGCGTTTCCCTGGACAAAGGGAACCACACCGAGGATCTTGGGACTTCGCCCAAGGGCCAGCGCATCATCAATGCTCAAGGGGCGGACATTACTAATAATAGCTCCTGAAATGCCGGCGGTCGTCGTTTTACCGGGCGAGACAGCGATAAGGTTAGTGCCGAATTGGGTGAACTCTGAGAGGACGAACTTGTGGATACCTTCACCGATGGAGGTGAGCAGCACCACTGAAGCGATACCCACGGCAATGCCCAGGGCGGTGAGAAAACTGCGCATCCTTTGGCTGGATAAAGCGGCTGTGGCCAGTTTTGCGGAGTCGTTGATTAACATAAGGAAACCTCTTTAAGTTAACGTCTCGGAAATTCCACAACGTTTTTTTTTAGCACCAACCTGTTTATTCCATGGGAATGGAAGAATGGAATGCTGGAATGCTGGAATATTGGGGGCAAGGGCGGAACTAACGCATTTTAATTGTAAAAAACTCCTTCAAACCCATCATTCCATTACTCCATGATTCCATTATTCCAATTGGGGCGAGGCCCCTAAGTTCTGATGTTTGTAATATGCTGTCACAATTTGGATCACTTTGTTCAGATTACATTCATCTGCGAGACAAAGCCTGCACCGGGTCGAGCCTTGCCGCCCGTCTTGCGGGCAGTATCCCGAATACCAGTCCCGTCAAAAGCGCAACAGAGACAGCCGCTGCCAGAGCCCAGATGGGAGCCGTGATCGAAAGTCTGGGAAACGCATGCCCGAGACCCCAGTTCCCCAAAAATGCCAGAATGAGTCCAAAACCGGCACCGATAAGTGAGAGAATGGCGGATTCCGCCAGGAAAAGCCAAAGGATGTGAGTGCCCCGGGCGCCGATGGCCTTGAGAAGTCCGATCTCTGTGGTGCGTTGTGAAACAGCGATCAGCATAACGTTCATGATCAGAATGCCGGCAACCGACAGGCTGATGGCGGCGATGCCCGCGACACTCAGGGTCATGGCCACGAGAATCCGATCAAAAGTGGAAAGCAGGGCATCCTGGGTGATGACCGTAACGTCGTCTTCGCCTTCATGCCGTTCGCGGATGGTGGCCAATACGGCTTTCTTGGCCTTGGGAATAGCCTCGCGGCCGTTGGCCTGCAACAAGATTCGGAAAAGCGCAGAGGTATTGAACAGGGCCTGCGCAGAAGCCACGGGAACCACCACCACATCCCCCATATCCAGTCCCAGAGATTGACCTTTTTTGGCCAGCACTCCGATGACCCGAAAGCGGCGGTCGCCGATACGGACCCATTCGCCCAAGGGGGATTGATTCCCAAAGAGTTCTTTTTTGAGCTTGTATCCCATAACGCAGACCGCCAGGCCCCTTGAAGGGTCACCGGCGGGAATGAACCTTCCCTGGGCCATTGAAAGATGGCGGATTTCAAAGAGCTCGGCAGTGGAACCGAGAACGGTGACTTCCCGGTCTCGATGCTTCCAGGAGACTGGGGCGGATCCCACCGTGATCGGCGCCATACGGCGGATGCTGGAACTCCGGATGAGAGACAGCGCATCTTCCAGTGTTAGGTCTCGGGGGGTTTGTCCCAACAGCGGAGGAGGGCCGCCGGTGGTTTCAGAACGACCCGGCAATACAATTAAAAGGTAGGTGCCCAGAGACGTGAACTCGTCGGTTACAAAACGGCGGGCGCCTTCTCCCAAAGCGGTGAGAAGAATGACCGATGCCACACTGATCGCCATGGCAAGAATCATTAAAAGCGTTCGGGTCGGATAGCCCGAGAGCGCTTTCCAGCTGAATTGAATGACATCCCCAGATTTCATTTTCTCATGACTCTCCGGTATCCGTTGAGATCTTTCCGTCTACCAGCTGCACTCTCCGGGAAGCCCGATTACTTAAATCGGGATCATGAGTCACCATAATCAAAGTCATGCCCTTAGTGTGAAGGTCTTCGAGTATTTGGATGACTTCTATTCCCGAGGTTCGGTCCAGATTGCCGGTGGGCTCATCAGCAAGAATAATATCCGGCTGCATAATGGTGGCGCGAGCAATGGCAACGCGCTGACGCTGTCCGCCGGATAACTGGTCCGGACGATGTTTTGTGCGGTCGCTGAGGCCCAGGGAAGAGAGAGCCGCCTGGACGCGGGATTTCCTTTCAGCAGGATCTACGCCGGCAAGAATCATCGGCAATTCCACATTTTCTGCAGAGGTAAGGCGGGGTACCAGATGGAAAAACTGAAAGACAAAACCAATCTTGTGACGACGCACCGATGCCTGCTGATCGTCGGTCAATTCATTTGTGTTCAGGTCTGACAAGCTGTAGACTCCCTTGTCCGGTCTGTCCAAAAGACCAATAATATTAAGCAGGGTCGATTTCCCTGATCCCGAAGGACCCATGATGGCGACATATTCCCCTTGATGGACGGTAATGTTCACGTTGCTGAGCGCGTGAACCGTTTCATCACCCACCAGAAACTTCCTCTCAATGCCGGCTAAATGAATCATTGCTCCCCTTCAGATAAAACCGCCTTGGCGCCGTCTTTCATCCCCACGCGATCCACATTGACCACCACCAGTTCGTCCGGTTTCAGACCGGAAATGACCTCGGTATAGTACCAATTGGAAATTCCGCTTTTAAACATGCGTTCTTTGATCACTTTAGTATCAGGAAGATAAACAAGTACTCGATTTCCATCCAGCACGGCCTCGGTGGGGATGCGCAGCGTGTTCTCACGAACATCCAATATTATCTCGACATCCGCGCTATAACCTGCCAGCATTTGCCGGATGTCACTCGGTATGGTAAAATTTACCTCCACATCCACGGTTCGTGCCTGTTTTTCGCGGTCCAGCACATAGGGAGCAATCCGGCGGACCTTGCCTGCAAAGCGGCGATCGCCGAAGGCGTCCAGGCTCACCCGGGAATTCATGCCGGGTTCAATATTAGGAACATCGACCTCATCGATGGGAGCGGTGACATAAAAACACGTATTATCAATGAGATCCACTACCGGCGGGGTTGCGATACCGAGGGGCGACGGTGTTACGTATTCGCTCAGTTCGCCGTTGATTTCCGCGATTACTCCATTAAAAGGGGCGATAAGCCGGGTTCGATCCAGGGTCGCTTTGGCCACGCCTATGCGAGCCTCGCTCATAAGGGCGGATGCCTTTGCTGCTTCGCAATTCGCTCTCAGGGCTTTGGCCTCGGTGACGGCCTTGTCTGCTTTCTCTTCCGAGGTTGCTCCTGTTTTGCGAAGGTTTACAATACGGTTCGCTTCCCGCTGTGCCACATCGGCGTTCAAACATGCTGCTCTTGCGCGTGCCCGTGCAGCCTCGGCTTCGCTGACCGTCAGTCTGACTTCTGCAGCCAGATCATGATTCCAGATCTCGATAAGAAGGTCTCCGCTCTTTACCGTGTCGCCCTCACGAATGGGCAGCTTTTCAATTTGGCCTCCGATACTTGGAGAAAGTTTGGCCCGCCGGCAGGCTTTCACGGTTCCCGCACGCGTATTTGCTACCGTCCGTTCTACGATGCCTCGATCAACGGGCTTGACCACAACTTGGACAGGATCCGGTCGAGTGAAATACCATATGATCAGGCCTGAAGCAGCAATGACCAACAATAGAATAAACCAGCGGATATATCGGCGATTCATCACGTTATCCCTTATCTCAGCATGTCTCTTGGTAAAAAATCGCTTAACTTAGTTAGTGTCCATTCATAAACGGCATCTTTCGGCTCCCGGTGGCGTTCTCGCTCGTTTTCAATCCTCGAAATAGCGCGCTATGCCTGCGGTTGAAAACTCGCTCGGGCCTTGCCGGAAACCAAAATCTACCATTTATGGATGGACACTAGTTTCATGAAAATTAATGAAAGCCTCCGACTCGCGCAACATTCGGGCGCCACATCATAAATGGGTTGTTTCCATTTGAGGAATTAGTAAAAAATTGTGGGTATGTCAATAAAGAGAAGGCTGGCAAGATGGGGAGACACGGATCCACACCTTATTCTGTATTGTAGATTTCTCGTACCACATTCGTAAACCAGGGCGGTCTCTGGAGCACGACATAAATGAGGATTACGCCGAGAATCGGAATTGGGATTACCACATCAATGATTCCTAAAAATATCAGAATGAGGAGAGATTTTGTTTTAATACTCATAGGATAGACCTTTCTTGTAGGCTTTATTCCGGTGTGTAAAACCTGGCCCTGTGGGCCAGAATTTTTATTGTAACGTATAAGATTTTAAAGACAACCCTATTGAGTCACTATCAATAAGTATAACTGGATTCAATAAGTTTTTGTGGGCGTTTTCGCGTCACATCCTATCAGAAAAAAATATTTGCTCACCGGGCTATAAAGATCCGTAAGGGAATACCCTTTCCCCGGCTTGCTGCGACCTTTTTTATTTTGTTCTATATTCTCTTGTGATAACATAGAGTTAAAAAAGGTCTTAGTTCATTCATCAAGCCACCATTTATAGGGGGGCCGGTTGACTTGCAAATAAAATGGCGAGGGTGTATTTCCAAAGACAGTCAACATTAATAATCAGGAGGATTTTATGAGCGCACTTATTGATTTTTCCATTTTTCCGGTGGACAAGGGCGAAAGTGTGAGTCCATATGTTGCCAGGGTTGTAACAATTATCAGAGACAGCGGGTTGCAGTATAAGATCGGCCCCATGGGCACGACTATTGAGGGGGAGTGGGAAGAGCTTATGTCTATCGTTACCCTTTGTTTTGAAGAACTGAAGAAAGACTGTCGCAGGATATACATGTCCATCAAAGTCGATTACAGAGAGGGGGGTTCCCACCGCATCGCCGGTAAGGTGAAATCGGTGGGCGGGTCACGATAATCATCATATTCCTCAGAAATTGAACATATCGGAATTTTTTCACCTTATGGACGTTAAAAGGGTTTTAGAAAAATCGAGTTTTTGCTTTATACATGCAATAATGGAATATTGAAATGATGCTTTTCAAAGGAAGGTTCCTATTTTAGCATAGATCGAATCGATCATTGGAGAGATCAGTGATCCGTGGAAGCCGTCGTTAAGAGCGTAGAGGAACTGACGGTATTTTTAACGGAATGTAAAATTTTACATCTACCTTACGCGGATTTTTTCCTGAGATATCATAAGCCCCCCCCGTATATAGAAAAACAAGTGCTTGAAAATATAACAGAAACATTAATATTCATTCTTTATGTTTCTTTTGGAATACATTTTGCATGTTTAAAATTTACAACCAAACAGCAATGACTTCGGTTACCTGGGCTTAATAAATTAAATTTGAGCATGGGTGATGATGAACCGATCTTAAAAATACCACAATGTGTATTTAAAGTCAAAACAACTCATTAAAATAATACATTGATTTCTTTTGAAAAGTTCAATTTGCAACTTCCGGATAAATTCTTTTTAAAGAAACTTCGTTGGGGGGTTGCAATCCATAAACAAGAAATTATTTTATAGGAAATTGGATGAGCAAAAAAACTCTGTCGGGTTCCAACCCACAGTCTGTTACAATGCTTTGTTCTTTTATTGACAACTTGCTGAATGCCTTAAAATTAAAAGAGGGCATTCAGGAAAAATAAATTGAGAAAGTTTAAGGATATGAAAAAATTATACATTTTTATACTGATACTCTTGATGACGGCATCGTGGCCAAAAAATGACAAAGAAGTTTACGCCTTTGATATCAATGCCACGCAATACTTCAACCTGGGATTAGAAAGTTCGATGGTCTATAAAAAGATCGATTATTTTTCCAAAGCCCTGGAATTGAACCCGAGACTTGCGCCTGCCTACGAAAAACGAGGATTGCATTATTATTTTCAGGAAAAGTACGATAAGGTAATTGAGGATTTTACCCATTATATCCAACTGGTTCCCAATAAAGCCGATGCCTACCGAATGCTGGGTATGGCTTATCTTAAAATCGACAATTATGAGAAGGCAATTGCCAACTTCGACAAGGCGATCAATTTGGCACCGGAAATGAGCGCGGCCTTTGGTTACCGGGCGGAGGCCTTACGGCGGAATTATCAAATGAACGAAGCCATTGAAGATGCCGACAGGGCCATTGCGATGGAAAGTGATCTGCAAATTTTATCCGACATTTATAGAACCCGGGCCAAGGCTTACCAGGAATTGGGTGAAGAGATATCGGCCAACGCCGATTTCAAAAAGGCGGAAGATATCGATCCCAGGTACGTCCTTTACCGCTATTTGGCAGGATCTGTCAACCTTAAAGATATGAGAAAAATGGGACTGTTATATATGATCGGAATGGCCTTTGTGTTTATTTTCGGCCTTAAACTAAAGCCTCCCAGAAAAGACGAATAACCCGGCTTGTTCACCTGAAAGATGTCATTTCCAAAAGGCGCCGGGTGATATAAAAGGCGACCAATCCCGAAAAAATAAAAAAGATGCTCAAAAAGAGTAATAAATTCATTTTGTATTTTGAAAAATAAACGCATCAAAAAAAGCCCCCTCCACTTTCTGTGATGCCAAATTAAGTCCCTGGACATATTCATTCGGATCGGCCGCATCAGGATGTGAAGGTGTTTTTTCCTTAATCATTTGAATTCCCTTTTGATTGGGTTCTAAAAAACAAATAACTGCATTGGATTTAGATATGCGAATACATTCTTGTAATACATTGACCCGATATTCTTGATCGATATGGTGTAGGGAACCCAAGAAGAAAATCGCATCGAACGTATTATGCTCAAACGGCATGTCTTTGGCATCAAAAGCTTTAAATTGAATCAAATGATCAACATTTACTTTTTTGGTATTATTGAGCCAATCTTCTTTTGCATATTCGGAGTTATCGTCTTTAGGCTCTCCCGTTAATACTTCATAGCCATTTAATGCAAGGGTTATGGCCATACTTCCTATTCCGGTTCCCACATCTAATATTTTCGCATCGTTCGGCAATTTCAAATCTTGAATAACCGTATTCGCGAAGTCAGATGTAAAAGAAAATTGTTGCCCTAAAATTTCTTTGGCTTGGGTTATATTCATTCCAATTTCCCTTTATGTTTTCAGTTGGGTCAAGCAGTTATTCAAAGTGCTTTAGCAAATTCTCTGCCGGCCTGATATGCTTCTTCAAGATATTCCGGGTGCTTTAAAACATCATCCTCAAAATCCAGGCTGCGATATAAAAGTGATCGCCAAAGCTCCATGTCCAACACATCAAAAAAGTATTTGATTGTCAAAAGTGTTCCGTCAAAGAGCTTTTTGCCTCTAGTGGCGCCGACTGAAATGAAAAGGCCCTTTCGTATGGGCTCCCATTGTCCGTAAGGGACCTTATCAATCCAGTATTTTTTAACCCATAGTGATTGACAACGATCCATTAATATTTTCGTGTGGGCGCTGACCGTATAAAAAAAGATGGGACTGGCAAGCATCAATCCTTGAGCGGACAGAATTTGGTCAATAACGTGGTGAAAATCATCTTTAATGACGCATTTTCCTTCCTTTTTACAACCGTAAATTTCAAGACAGGGCGACATCTTCAAGTCTCTTAGACTGATTTCATTGACTTCGGCGCCGGCGTCAACGGCTCCGCTAACGGCTCGTTTGAGCAAGGTCGCAGTATTTCCTTGTCGTCTGGGACTGCCATAAATAGCCAAAATTTGAGCCATTTTATCTCCTTTATTAGAATGTCTCACATGGAATTTGAAAAATCATTACCGGTGCTATTAGCGTTGCATCATATTAAAAGCTTTTTAAGATTGCAAGATTTTCGGTTGACCGATCAGAAATTAACAGACGCCTACGAAGTTAAACATGTAGGCGTCTACCTGGGAGTTGGCTGTAAATTTATGGTTGACCTTTGAAATTGAAGTGGTTGGCATCAGCAGTTGTCAGCTTGTTTTCATCGGTATTCTCAGCCACCGACCAACGAACGTTCTTTTTCCAGTTTAAAAAAAACCAGAAACTTGCTTTCTCTGCGATCCTTATCCGAAGGGTAAGTTCTTCGGATCAGCGAAGAAATCAACTCAGAATTTTCTTCCTCTCGAATTTTGGTCATATATAACCTTTTTCCATGGTATCCCGGACCGTCTTCCCGAAACAGATACGTTGCGGAAGGATTGGACCGGATGTTTTGATGCGTCAACCGATCCCGCATGATAAAGGCCAATGAGCCGTCTTCCATAATATGGGGTCTGGCATAAATTGCCGAATTCACAATTCCATTTCCATCTGCTGTGGACAACACCCCCAAGCCCTTGTTTTTTTCAAAATAATCTTTGATATCCATAATATCCTCCTTATAAGTTTCTTTAAGTTTCAATATAAGCCTGAAAGCGATACATGCAATAAGGGACAATTATTGGTTTATTG
>Ga0315537_1001409_pt1 | contig 18863 bp, 11 predicted proteins | sample SalMarSW160270MG_FD_203091 | JGI IMG/M metagenome (GOLD analysis project Ga0315537, IMG submission 203091) | Salt marsh sediment microbial communities from the Plum Island Ecosystem LTER, Massachusetts, United States - Salt Marsh Sediment SW1602-70 ...
CCGCATCCACCTGCCCGTCGTTGTGGTCCAACAGCCCCGCACTCACCGCGATGGCATTGGCAACGTTCAGGTAGCTGGCAGCGTTGCTGAGGTCGATCTCAGCATTGGCCGAGGTCACCGTGACCCCGCCGGCTCCACTCACATTCAGGGTGTTGGCCCCCACCACCAGAGTGCCCACGCTCACATCCAAGGTCCCGCCCACCGTCAGATCCGTGCTCAACTGCACCTCATCGGTACCCAAAGCTTTGCTTATGGTCAGGTCGTCGAAGCCGCTCTCCCCGGTGGCATCAATGGTCACCGGTGTTGTCCCGGAAGCCATCGTGATGGTCGTGTTAGTGCCTTCGGTGAAATTGTCTCCGGCATTAGAGAAGTCGATGCTGTCGTTCACCGTGATGGCCTCCGCAGCCGCGGAGGCAACCACCGTGCCAGTAGCGCTCAGGTTGCCGGTGTTAAGACTTCCCCCATTGAGGGTCAGAGAACCGGCCACCGATGAGTCGGATGTTACCGTGCAGGTGAAACCGGCCAGATCAAAGGTGCCGCTGTTCACTGTCAGGGTGTTGGCCACGGACAGCGCTTCAGTGGAGATAGCCACGGTCCCGGCTCCGGAATCGATGAACAGATCGTAGGGGGTCCGAGGAGCGGTGAAGCGCACCGTGGTGGCTCCCGTGTCCATGGTCAAGCTCGACATACCCTGGTTGAAGGTGCCGGCGGTCACCGCCACGTTGCCGCTGGAGGTGATCGCCGCGAAGTCGGCATCGATCGTGCCCCCTGTCTGGCTGATGCCCACACAGTTCACCGTGGCAGTATTCAGCGTCAAGGTTCCGAGGCTCACGTCAACGGCTCCGCTCAAGCTGAGGTTGCCAGCCCCGGTGGAGGTAAAGGTACCTCCGTCTACCGTGAAATTCACTCCGCTGGTGGTTCCGGTGCTCTGGGTGACGGTGCCATTGGTCAGGGTGATGTCCACCACGTTGGTGGCGCCGTCCAGGGTGCCTGTACCGACGGTGATGGTGGCGGTAGCCGAGTTTAAGGTCAGGTTGTTTCCCAGAGTCACCGTGTTAGCCCCCAGCACCAGATCGCCTTGTGTCATCGTCAGGGTGCCTCCGGCTAGAAGCGTCAGGTTGCCGGTGGCATTGACCGTGTCTGTACCCAGGGACTTGGCGATCTCCAGATCGTAGAAGTTGTTGGCGCTCACGCTAACAGGCGTGGTCGCCCCGTTGAGCAGCACCTTGGTGCCGTTGGACGTATAGGTGCCGACGGTAAAATTGCCTCCTACGGTGATCAGCTCGGCGGCTCCCCCGGCGGTCCCGGCCAGTGTGCCGACCCCGGTAACCGCCCCCGGTACGGTCAGGGCCAGGTCATTCGTGCTGACGGAAGCGCCGACGTTGATGGTCAGATTGGCTGCGGTCTTGGCGATGCTCAGAGTGGCGGGTTGGAATCCCGCATTGTCGATCACGGCGTTGTCGGTCGGGTTCGGCGGGTAGCCCTTGTCCCAGTTGCCCCAGGTCTCCCAATCCGTATCGACAGCTCCGATCCAGGTCAGAGTAGTCGGAGTGAAGATCCAGCCACCCGGAGTGACGACATCGTTGCCTCCGTCGTCACGGGAGTTGGTCGCGGTGATGTCATTTACTCCAGAAGAGTTGTTGCTATCCCGCACGATCGCATAGTCCACGGTCGAAGTCGCGCTGGGATTGATAGACCACTGAACTACCCCAGGCGTGCCGATCAGACTGACCAGATTAGCGACGCCCGCGGCGCCGGTTGCCGTGAAGGCACCGCTGATCGTCTGGGTGGTTCCGTCTGTAAACTGGATGGTCTTGCCCCCAGCGGCGATCACGCAGCTGAAGTTGTTGAAGGTGGTGTTGCCCGAGATCGTGGCCGTTGTATTGGTGGCGAAGCTCACCGTTCCAATACCCGCCGTGAACGTGCCTGAGTTGCTCCAGTTGCGGTTCACCGTGATGATGTTGTTGTTGCCGTTCAGGGTCGTTCCGGCTGCGGTGATGGCGATGTCCCTGCCCACGGTGATGGCCGACTGGAGCGTGACCGTGCCGGCCGCACCGAAGCTCAGATCGTAGAAGGTTTCCTCCGGCGCCCAAAGCGAAGTCGCTGCGCCCTGCATCACCATCGAAGAACTGCTCTGTGTGAAGTCGTTGCCAGCGGCTGAGAAGTCGAGATCCCCGTTCACCGTGATAGTTTCGCTGCCCGATGCCACCAGGGTACCGCTCACGGTAAGGCTGTTGGTGGCGTAGTCACCACCGTTCAGATTGATAGTCCCGGAGGCAGTGGTGTTCCCTGTGACCGTGATCGTATCCGGAGCCGCTGAGCCATCCAGCGTCCCGCTCACCGTGACGGTGCCCGTCACGGTGAGAGAGGTACTGTTGGTGTCGAAGGTGCCGGCGATTATATTGAGATTGCCCCCCATCGTCAGATCGTCGGTGAGGATCTGTATGGTACCCCCTGAGTTGAGGACTAGGCTGTACAGCGTGTTTGGGGCGGAAACGCGCAACGTCGTGCCTGCGCCGGTCATGGTCAATGTCGAGGTATCGGGGGTAAAGGTGCCGATGGTCAGCGCCACATTGCCGCTGGCATTGATCGCCCCGGCTCCGCTGAAGGTGTAGTTTCCGGCGGAAACCGTCAGGGCCGTGCAGCTCAAGGTCCCTGTAGACTGGCTGATGGTGGCCGCGGCATTGCTGATGGTGACACTGCGGCTGTTGGCGGCCCCGTTCAGGGTACCGGTGCCGATAGCGATCGTTGCGGCGCTGGCGGAGCTCATGTCCAGATCCGTGCCCAGCAGTACGGTGTTGCCGTTGAGCGCCAGGGTGCCTTGGGTCATGGTCAGGATGCCACTGCCGTTGGCCAGCCTGAGGATCGAGTTCAGAGTCACCGTGGTAGCCCCGGCTGCCTTGTTCATGGTGATGTTGTTGAAGGTCTCCTGGGGGGCGTTGATCGCACTTGCCGCTCCCTGGAGCAGCACCGTGCTGTCGCCTGCGGTAAAGTTGTTCGCGGCGTTGAAGAAGTCGATGCCGCCGCTGACCGTGATGGTCTCTGAAGGCAGACCCGCCGTGGCGGTTAATGATCCGCTTACCGTAAGATTTGTAGTCGTGAAATCGGCACCGTTGAGGGAGATCGTGCCGACGGAAGTGGTGTCGCCGGTCACACTGATATTATTGCCCGCGGCATCGAGGGTCCCGGCGGCGGTGAATGACAGATTGCCGCCTACCGTCAGTGGGCTGGCCAGATCCCAGGTTCCGGTTGCGGTGAAGGAGAGGTCTTGGTAGCTGTAGCCAACCACCAATCCCAGTCCGGTGTAGTTGCCGGTCCCGTAGTATTCGACGTTTCCGTTTATAACCTTGGTGCCGCTCACGGTCTGGCCCCCGTAGAGGCGTAGCAAGGCTCCTGCATCCACCGTGAGGTTTCCCGTGATTCCGTTGACGTCGTAGTTCACGATGGCGAGGGTGGCACCCGCGAAGATTCTCAGATAACCACCAAGAGTCAAATTGGCGTTGAGGGTACGTGTTCCCCCGGCGATCTCCAGGCTGTTGTAGGTGTTCCCGGCGGTCAATCCCGTAATCGTAATGGCGTTGTAGTATTCCACGACTCCGGTTGTGAAGCTGGTCGTTCCTGCAGTGATGGTCTGTGCAGCATCCCCGTGTAACCGCAGGCGGCCGCCGCTGGATACTTGCAGAGTTCCAGATACGTTCAGGTCGTAGTTCACGATGTCGAGGATCCCGTCAGTAATATCGAGGTTGGCGATGCTCACGTCGGCGAGGAGAACCGGATCATTGGCAACATTCGGGATGACGGCATCATCCACCACACCGGGAATACGTCCAGGGCTCCAGTTGCCGCTTTTAAACCAGTCGGTGTCCGTTCCGCCGGTCCAGGTCAATGTTCCGGGAGTGAAGATCCAGTCACCCTGGGGGCCTGAGGTCTTGTTGTTACCCGCATCGGTGCTGTTGTTGGCCGTGATGTTATTGTTATTGCCTATCGTACCGTCCTGAACATAGGCCCAGTTTATCGGGGAGCCTGCCTGGGGGCTGATCTCCCACTGTGTTCCAAACGATGAGCTGAGCAGCCTGACCTGGTTGCCCGACACACCGGTAATCGTGAAGGTCCCTCCCGCACCGATGCTGGTAGTTGCGGGGAGAGCGGGGAACAAGATCGTTTTACCTGGAGTGGTGCAGCTGAGATTGTAGAAGGTATGGTTTCCGGAGATCGTAGCCGTAGTAGTGGTGTTTAATACCACGGTGCTTGTACTGCGGTTGAAGGTGCTGATGTTCCAGTTCCCTCCGACGGTGATGGTCTCAGAAGCGGTCGCTGTGAGCGTGGCGGTGTTCGTGCGCGTGATATTTCCGACCACGGTCAGATCGTAGCCACCGAGGTTCAGCGTTCCGTTGGCCGAGTTGGCGATGGTCAGGTTTCCGTTGACCTGAATTGCCGAAAGCGCAGTACTACCGCTGTTCAGGACTAGGTTGTTGAAAGGCTGTCCGAGTCCCTTGGTGGTCAGATTTGAATTCGAAGTAAGCCGAACGGTGGAGCTGCCGGCATTGAAGGTGATGTTGGCCGCCGATGAATCCCATGCGCCGGCGACCCTGTGGGTATAGGCACCCGGACCGGCGTTCCAGGTCCCTTGGGTCATGGTCAGGGTTCCGTTTACCGTAATCCCGCCCGTCGAATTGACGACGTTGCCCGCCGCACCCTTATTGATGACAAGATTATTAAATGTTCGACCGGCCAGGCTCACCGGGGTGGTCGTTCCATTTAGGGTTACGGTGCTGCTGGCGCTGGTGAAATTGCTCACCGTAAAGCTGCCCTCTACGTCAATGGCTTCGGTTCCAGTTGCGATGAGCGTGCCGGTGCCGGTGAGGTTTCCTGGAACAACCAGTCCCTCGCTGCCGTCCATGGTTAGCGTGCCGTTGATGGTACAATCATTGAGGAGGAACAATCCTTGGTTTGCAATTACATTTGGACCGGTCACTATTAGATTGTAAAAATCTCCGTTAGGGCCGGGCCAACCATCGGAGTATATCGTTCCCGTACCGGTCATAGTGATCGTACTCATGTCTTCGTCGAAGGTTCCATCACCATTGCTGAAGCTGCCACCGATATTGAGGTTGGCGTTACCGGTGGTGAGTGTCCCAACACTGGTATCCAGCCATACGCTCCCTCCGACATCGACCGTGTAACCATCGATGTTGATCGTGCCGGCGACCACGTCCAGGTCGCCGCCGATGTCCAGATCGGAGCCGGGATACACATTGTTGGTGGCGTTGATCTGCAGTTCCCCGTTTATATTAAAGAAAGCACCCTGGGTCAGGGTGGCATCCGCTGAAACCGCCGTCATAATGATGCGGATGGTTGCCGCGGTGCTGCCGCTTCCGGATACATCCATGTCCCCGCGTACGGTCAGGTCGCGGGTCCCGGAAACGCCGAGAGATCCCGTGCCGGTTATGGTTAGTGCATCAACGGTTGTGCTGACGTTCAGCGTGCATGTGCCGCTGTTGATGGTAACCGTGTCTCCCGATCCTGGTGTACCGTTCGGGGTCCATTCGGTGGTGGTTGTCCAGGTGCTGGTCCCCCCATTCCAGGTGTAGTCTATCGAATAAGCGAAGATCGCAACGATCAGGAGTAGAAAAATCAGTAAGGATAATCGCATACATCTACGCACGATCCATTCCCTCGACGAGATATAGTTTGTTGTACTTTTACACCTAATTATATCCCAATCAAGAGAATATTTAAGGTAGTCGAAACATTTTGTGCCATGGGTCTTACATCAAGAAATATCAATGGAATTTGTATGACAACGATGTATAATGGTCTATCTATGAGCATCGAGATGGGATGGAAACCGTTCCGAGCTGTGCTGTTAATAGCCTCTGCCTTTGCTTTGTTGGGATGTTCCGATCCCGGCAATACACCTATCACATATGAAAGAATAGTTATCGACACCTATTCACCGAACGGAAGTTATACAGCGGATACCTATATCGACCTGTTCGACGAGAACGGGGATCCCGACGCCGACGATCCCTGGAGCAGTGACGATACGGGGGAAGCGCTCGCCAGCGCCGACAGCGGCAATCCGGATTGGACCATGATGGCTCGCATCGACTATACCGGCGATTTGAAACCGGGTGATATCTACTACATTCGCGTTCGCGGGGCTACAGAAACCGTGGATGACCCATACGCGATACGCGTGCTCTCTCTGAATGTGGGCGATTCACTGCCCGGATATGTCTCCCTTTCTCCGGTGATCGGGCTGGATGGCTACGAGGACGACGATGATCCGGTGTCCACCGGGGGGGTGCCTACCAATCCCGTTCCGATTCAGCTCGGAAATTCGAACAGCCTCAGCCGTTCCATCGATAATCCTTCCGGTCTTCCTGGAGACGGCGACATCGACTGGTTCAAGCTCGTGCTTCCCTGATCCTACCACGCGGTGCTGAATTCATATACCTGTCGTATTGCCTCATCACAAGCCTGATCTGCCGTGAACCCAGGGGTGTCCCCAGCGGTCACGATCAAGCTCCGATATCAACAACACCGGATCGATCCCCTGAAACCGAAGGGGGACATCGCGCAGCTTTCTTCAACTGGGCTCGAAAGAAGGGTCTCGTCGCCCATCCTCGAGGCTTCTTGGAGCAGGTTGAATTTTGATCATCAAAGCACGGAAAGATCGCACGGAACAAAAAGGCGCGGCACAGGTTCAACTGTGCCGCGCCGTTCGGTTGACTCCGCTCGGTCTACTCTCTCTCTCGGCGGTCTTTACTCCGGCAGGACCAATATAAACCAGTCGATGTCGCCGTCTCCAGGAAGACCGGAAGGATTATCGATGGAACGGCTAAGGCTGTTCGCATTTCCAAGAGAAATCTTAACGGGATTGGTAGGCACCCACCCGGTGGGAGCGTTCTCCTCGCCGGTGTCCGGCCCAAACACTACGGGATCATCATTCTCGCCGCTGTCCGGCCCGAGCACTGGAGTAAGGGGAATATATTCTGGTAAGGCACCGCCCGCATTCAACGAGAGCACGCGAATAGCATAGGGGTCATCCACGGTTTCTGTAGCTCCTCTGACCCGGATATAATAGGTACCCCCCGGTTGCATTCCGCCGGTATAGTCTATCCGGGCCATCATGGGCCAAGTCGGATTGCCGCTGTCGGCGCTGGCGAGCGCTTGTCCCGGTCCCGTGTCGGTACCGGTCCAGGGATCGTCGGCGTCGGGATCACCGTTCCTGTCGAACAGGTCGATATAGGTATCTGCTGTATAACTGCCGTTTGGTGAGTAGGTGTCGATGACTATTCTTCCGTAAAGTTTTGATCCTTCCACGAACTTGAGGTTCAGCGGAGCGAAGTCGGAACGGGCTCCCTTTGCATCTTCGCACCAGAAGTAGATGTTGAGCTCCTCCGGTGGATCGAAGCTCGATTCCTCCGGAAGGTCGACGATCACCTTATGAGATTCCGGACCTTCCTTATTTTCCTCCACCGTTATATATGTCGGCGGGACAGACCAATGCAGGGTCACCGGGTCATTCCCGTCGGGATCGGTACCCAAGGTTATGTCGATCTTGGCTTCCTGCAGCGTGAGGTCGGTGGCTTTGAACTCGAGCATGTCCGGAGTGAGCGTCGGAGCATCTGGAGGTTCATTGAGAGGATCCCTTTTGCGCAGGTACCAGTTGGTGTTGCTCGCTCCTTTGCTCAGCCGCCAGTTCGTGAAGAAGGGATACACTTTCTCGATGCGCACGGTTTCCGGCGGGTGCTCCCAATCTACAGGTACCAGCAGGGCCCAGGGGAAACCCTCGCCGTCCATGAAGTTGAACGTTTCCGGGTCATCGTAGTTATCGTAGGATTCCAGCGGATTCTTGGTATCCGGAAGAGGGTCCTTGCCTACCAGATGAATGTCGTAGGTAGTCTCCTTGACGCGGAGGTACGGATCGAAAGGCGCCAGCTCCACTCTGTCCCTTTCAATGGGTCCCTCGAAGGTTATCTCGAAGGTGGCGGTTTCGCCGATCGCGTCTTTGGTGCTCTTGAACAGGGGAATCACCGCCTTGTTGATGATCCTGTCTTTGTAAACCTTCTCCCCCGGTATTTCGATATCCTCGAACGGAATGACGGTCTCGTCTTTGTGTTCTTTCCCGTATTTATCGTAGTAGGTGGCTTTTACGGTCACCTCGATTTGATCCGATTTATCCGTGTCATAGCGAACGGCAATACCGAACTCGTGATTGTAGCCGGCGATCTTGACCTTTGCCGTTGCCTCCCCGGTGATCTTCGACAGTTTGTTCTCGCCGTTGTAGATTTCCGTGATTTTGTACTGGGCCAGGAAATCGTTGTAATCGGCATCCCCGGCCCGCTCCTGAAGGTAGAGGTCCTCGAAGGCCACGGTCAGAAATTCATCCTCGGCGGAAGGATAGCGCAGAGTAAAAGCATAATCCGGATCGTCGGGAAACGCATCGTAGATATCGGGAACCAGGTCTCCGTCTCGATCCCAGCTTTCGGGTGAACTGAGGGCTTTAGCCGAGAGGCCTTCGGACATCAATCCCATTTTCCGATTGATTTCGGAATAGTTGACGAGATCAGTAATCTTGACGGATCGGTCCTCATACCCCTGCGCCTTCACCGTCAGAACCATGTCCTCGGGAGCTGCAGGCAGGGCCAGCTGGGCGTTCACGGTTCCGTCCGCTTGAACCCCCCCTTCGTATACGACGTTTCCCCCGCTGTCTGTGATAAAAACCACGGCTTTCCCGGCCGCCGCAGGAATCTCGTTCGCTTTCGCGCCGAGCCCGCCTGAGTCGAGCTCATAGAAATCGATCTCGAGTTTCAGCGATACAGGAAGCAGGGTTTCGAATTCGAACGGTTCGGAAAACGAGCGGGCCGTGTCGTTGATGACATCCGGAGGGAGGTAAACCGAATCTCCTTCACCCCCGGAAAGCCAGGGATTACTCATGAAACAGGATGACAACAGTAGGACCAACCCAATTGCGACAAAAAGATACCTTGCGGTTTTCATCCGCCACCTCCTCATGATAGTCGCATTATACTTTTTGGGTTTGGTGAAAAGTATATACCATGCAAAAGAAAAAATCTATGATAAATTCCTACAATGTTGACAATTATTATCCCCACCTATAACCGGTTACCCTTCCTGAAAAGTGCGATCAATTCAGTGTTTTGTCAAACATATCGACGGTTTCAGCTGATCATTGCGGACGATGGCTCCACCGACGGTACCGGAGACAATGTTCAAAGTCTGAACAATTCTGATGAAAACCTGCGCTACCTGCGGCTACCCCACTGCGGGATGCCAGGCAAGGTGCGCAACGCCGGCGCCCGGCTGGCTACTGGGGATTTCCTGGCCTTCCTCGACTCGGACGATCTGTGGAAGCCGGAGAAGCTGGCCCGGCAGATCGCCTTTTTCGAGGAACATCCGGACATGATGATCTGCCACACCCGGGAAATCTGGCAGCGGGGGGAAAAGATCGTGTCCCAGGCGGGGCAGAAGCACCGGCGCTCGGGTTACATCTTCGCCGATGCACTCAAGAAGTGCATCATCGGCCCCTCCACCGTGATGATGAGGCGGGAGCTGTTCGAGGAGTTCGGAGGATTCCGGGAGGATCTGGAGATAGCCGAGGATTACGAGCTGTGGCTGCGGATTACAGCCAAGTACCCGGTGGGCTACATCGATGAGCCCCTGGTGATCAAACGGGGCGGGCATGCGGACCAGCTGTCGGAGAAGTACGGGCAGATCGAGGTCTTCCGGATCAAGGCGCTGCTGGTGAACCTGGAGGCGGGCATCTTCGCCGGTGAGCAGCGTGAGCTGGCCGCCCGGGAGCTGGTTCGGAAGTGCCGGATCTACGCTCAAGGGTGTGAGAAGAGGGGAAAGGTCGAGGAAGCGTGCTGGTACCGGGAGATCGTTCAGCGTTACCAGGTGTAGCTACTATTTGCCCCGCCGCTGTTCCTCCACGAAGTCGTCGAACACCTCTTTGAGCTCAGGGACGGTCTGAGCGTACCGCAGAAGCGATCGGAAGAATCCATCGGGCTTGCCCGTGTCCAGGCGTTCCCCCTCCCAGCGTTTGAACACCACCTTGCCCCGGGCCGCCAGGGCGTTCACCGCCGGTGTGTGGAAGTACTCGCCCTGAGCCGGATCGTGCTTCTGCCAGCCGGCCTCCAGGGCGGGGAAGAACTCCGGGGTGTAGAGGAATCGTCCCAGGGAGGCATCTTTGCTCGGTTCCGTGCCCGGAGGTGCCTTCTCCACGAGCCTGGTCACGTGCAGCCCGTCCTCAGCGATCGCGATGGTTCCGTAGCGGTGGATCTCCGGAGGATCGTAGACCGTGGACAGCACGGAGCAGCCGGTCTGCTCGTAGGTGTCGATCAGCTGTTTGGCCAGGGGGACCTTGCCGATGTGCAGGTCGTCGGGGTAGGCCACCACGAAAGGCTCCTCTCCTACAAAGGGTCTGGCGGCCAGCAGGGCGTGGCCCGTTCCCTGCATCTCCTGCTGGCGGACAAAGAAGAAATTAGCCTTCGGCGGCCGGATCTCGTCCAGCTTGTCCTGCTCACCCTCAGCCTGGAAGATCGATTCCAGCTCGATCTCCCGGTCCAGGTAGTCCTCAAGAGCTTTCTTGCGCCGGGAGGTGACAACCAGGATCTTTTCGATTCCCGACCGTAAAAATTCCTCGATAATGAAATCGATCGAGGGTTTGTCGATCAGCGGCAGCATCTCCTTGGGTATTGTCTTGGTTACCGGCAGGAACCGGGTTCCGTATCCGGCTGCCAGTATCACACCTTTCACTCAAGCTCCTCCTTCACATGTTGGGGTACAGGGGATTATACACGGGAGAGCGGGATAGCCTCAATTGACCAAGATGCAAGCTTTCGGCTACATTCGGGTGAACAGCAAGGGAGGCGTACTTGTGAAGATTTGGATAAAGATACTGGTTGGCAGCATATTGGGAATTCTTCTGGGGATCTTTCTGCCCGGAACGGATAAGGCCATGGAGCTATTTTCCTATGTCAATCGTCTCTTCATCCAGATAGGCCGCTACGTCGTCTTTCCGCTGGTGTTCTTCGCCTTGGTGGCTGGAACGTATGAGTTGAAGCGGGAGAAGAAGATCTTCCGGGTGTACGGCAGGACCATTCTCTATCTGCTGCTGGCCACGGCGCTGCTCATCATCGTGGGCATGGTCACGGTACTGGTCTTCAGTCCCGAGCGGATTCCCATCATCGTGGAGCAGGAGCAGGCGATCCGGCTTCCCGGTCTCAAGGAGACGCTGCTCGGCTTGTTCCCGGAGAACCTGTTTCAGGTGTTGGTGGGCTCGGGCAGCATCATGGCTCCCCTAGTGCTGTTCGCTTTTCTGCTGGGGGTGAACCTGACCTTCGACCTGCGTATCACCAGCCCCGTGGTGCAGCTGACAGATTCCTTGAATCGGATCTTTTATCACATCAACTCTCTGCTGTGCGAGCTGTTCGGTTTCGCCATGATCGTGATCAGCGCCTACTTCATCATGACCGTCAAACAGTACGAGCTCACCCTGTTCAAGCAGATGCTGATCATCATCGGCATCGACACCGCCCTGATCATCTTTGCCGTGTATCCGGCTCTCCTGTACTTCCTCGGGGGTCGGCAGAATCCCTACAAATGGCTTTATGCGGTTATTGGACCGGCTCTTACAGCATTCTTCAGCGGTGACAACTACCTGTCGGTTGTCATGCTGGCCAAACACGGCAAGGAGAATCTGGGTGTTCCCCGCCGGGTGGGATCGGCGGTGTACCCGCTTTTTGCCGTATTCGGGCGCACTGGAACCGTCCTGGTGGCAAGTGCCACCTTCCTGCTGGTTCTCAAATCTTACTCGAGTTTGGAGATCACCTTCGGCCAGGTGCTTTGGACCCTGCTCTTCTCCATGCTAATTTCCCTGACCCTGGGAACCGTGCCCGGCCTGGGCGCCTACGTGGCCCTTTCCACCCTCTGTGCCCTGTACGGACGGGGATTGCAGGAAGGGTACCTGATCCTTCGGCCGATCGCGCCCCTTCTGATCAGTTTCGGGGTGTTGTTGGACGTGCTGACTTCCGCCTTCGTGTCCCTGCTGGTAGCCAGACACGAACAGATCGCCCAGGAGGTCGATGCCTACGATTTTGTCTGAGATTCCTTCGGGGGCAGCTGCCAGATGACGCTGATCAGGCCGGATACGAGCAATCCTTCGGGGAACGGCGGGTCTGCCGGAGACCAGAGCAGGTACAGCGGCCAGGATACCCGCAGCGATAGTTTCAGGTCCATATTCTCCAATATCCCGTAGGTGCCGAAGATCCCCGTCTCCGGATAGAGAAAGCGAAACACGTAGAAATAGCTCATGGTGCTGCCGAAATCCTGTACGGCATCGGAGAACAGTGGAATCGCGATGCGCAGGAAGGCGGACAACCCCACATCCGTGCCCAGGCTGAAGGATTCCCGCTTGAGGAAGGTATACGCCCCGCGAATATCGGCCAGGATGCACGCCACCGCGTAATCCCTGTGCTCCGGCTCCGCGGGACTGGCCCTGTCGTTGGCGTACTGGTAGTAGGTTCCTGTGAGCAGAAAGGAGTACTCCAGATTGAAGATCCATAGCTTCCTCTGGATCGGAAAGGTCACGCCGACGGCCGGCAGGATAGGGCTGGGAGCGCTGTCCGGATCCGTGGAACCTATAAAAAACAGTCCCCCGTCCAGCTCAAAAGTATCAAGAGCCGGAAGGGGGACACCGCTAAGGAGGAAGCTCATGAAAACGATGAGAAAAATACCGGTTTCTTTTCTCATTCCCACTCCTTAATGTAGCACACTTCCTACGGAAAAAAAGCAATGGTGGCAAAAAAAATCCCTGCCGCGCCGACTTGGGTAAAAGCCGTCTGTTCCCAGCCCGCGACCAAGTTCCGTTCGTGAAGCAACAGGTCCGTGTAGACGAAGCCCTCCGGCAGGGGGGGGAGCCGGAACCGCTGGATCTGCCGGGATCCGGAGCTGCCCTGGAGCAGCAGGCCGTCGGGAAGCAGCAGCAGGTAGAACTCGCCTCGACAAACTCCGGAGAGGGTGTAGAGGCGGATCTCCTCGGCGCTGGTGAAGTCGTCGGGATGGTATTCGTAGCGTTGCATCAGGGGCCGATCATCAGAGCGGATGTGCAGCTGGTAGGCGGTGCTGATTCCGGGCGCATCGAGGAGTCTCCGCGCTTCATCCAGCACCACCCTCAAGGTATCCGTCTGCCGAGCATCTTCGAACCCGTACGATCTTCTGTAGGCAAGGGCTCCGACCTCCTCCTCCTTCAGACCGGCCAGATCGAAGCGGGAGTAGGAGAACAGGGTGCGGTTCCGGTCGCTGTATTTCCATTGAAGGTAGAAATCCTGGGGCGTCACCGGAACAAAACCGACCGCTTCCCACTCGGGATGCTCCTCCTGATACGGAGGCGTGAGAAAGGCGTAGATCCCGGAGGAGGGGATGAGTCGCAGCAGGCTGATCCCCTGCAGCTTCAGCTCCGCTTCGCTGACGACGTTGAGAAGTCCGTTGAAGTAGAGGTGGCAGAGAAGAGAGACCTCTTCGGGACGCTGTTCGGGGATCAGGGTGGTCAGGGTGCGGTAGCGGAAGATCAGGGGATCGTAGAAGTAGTTGAAACCGGGCTCGCCATCCGCTACCGGGATGAGCTCGGCGATTCCATGGCCGTTCACACCCAGGTACACGCGCTCCCCCAGAGTGACCAGATCGGATACCCGTTCCTGAACGGTCCAGGGTTGGAGGGGGGTTAGCGAGGGTTCCCTCGCTTCTGGCAGTGGAGTGAAGCGACCGCTTTGAAGCTGATACCGGGTGCCGCTGATGATTTTCGCCTGTTCCGGTTCGGATCTTTCCGTTCTGCAGGCGCTCAGCGCAGTCAGGGCAACAAGGGTCAGCACGATCAGCAGAACCGCCGCGGGGGTTATCTGGGGGAGATGAGGTTTAATAGGCTTTGGCAAACACGGCAAGCTCGGTCGCCTTTTCTCCACAGAGGATGCAGCTCTTGTCCTGATGCTGATTCCGGCCCATGGGCAGGACCCGGATCGTGGCTTTGGTTTCTTCCTTGATCTTCGCCTCACACTCGGGATTGCCGCACCAGCCGCTCTCGACAAAGCCGCCCTGCTCCTCGATGATCTGTTTGAAGCTGGAATAGTCCTCCGCCTGATGGGTGTTCTCCTTACGGAAGGTCAGGGCCCGGTGGTAGAGACCGTTTTGTATCTCCTCCAGAAGCTGTTTGACCCGCGTTTCCGCTTCGTTTACAGCGACGGGGATCTTCTGGTAGCTATCCCGCCGTACCAGAACGACCTGGTTCTTCTCCATGTCCTTTGGTCCGACTTCGATGCGGATCGGGATACCCTGAAGCTCCGCTTCTGCGAACTTCCAGCCGGGAGAGTTCTGGTCATCCTCGTCGATCTGAACCGAGACCTGCGTTTTCAGCCGTTCGAACAATTTCCGGGCATAGCCGATCACCTCGGCCTTGTTCTCGTTCTTGAAGATCGGCACGATCATCACCTGCACCGGCGCCAATGCCGGAGGCAGGACCAGGCCGCGATCGTCGGAGTGGGTCATGATCAGGGCACCCACCAGTCGGGTGGAGACCCCCCAGGAGGTGGCCCACACGTAGTCCAGGGTACCCTCCCTGGTCTGGAAGGTCACATCGAAGGCCTTGGCGAAGTTCTGACCCAGGTTGTGGGAGGTGCCGGCCTGCAGAGCCCGTTTGTCCTGCATCAGGCCTTCGATGGCATAGGTCTGCACCGCTCCGGCGAACTTCTCGCTCTCGCTTTTGATCCCCGCGATCACCGGCAGCGCCATGTACTCCTCCGCGAACTTCTTGTAGACCATAAGCATCTTGAGGGTCTCTTCCTGCGCTTCATCCGCCGTGGCATGGGCGGTGTGCCCCTCCTGCCAGAGAAACTCCGTGGTGCGCAGGAACAAGCGAGTGCGCTTCTCCCAGCGGATAACGTTGGCCCATTGGTTGATCAGCAGGGGCAGGTCCCGGTAGGACTGGATCCACTTCTTGTACATGCTCCAGATGATTGTTTCCGAGGTGGGGCGCAGAACCAGCGGCTCTTCCAGCTGTTCTCCCCCGGCGTGGGTGACCACGGCCAGCTCAGGTGAGAAGCCCTCCACGTGCTCGGCTTCCCTCTGGAGGAAGCTTTCGGGGATCAGCATGGGAAAGTAGGCGTTCTGGTGTCCGGTCTCCTTGAACAGGCCGTCCAGACCGGCTCTCATCTTCTCCCAGATGGCGAACCCCCGGGGACGGATGACCATGCAGCCCTTGACCGGCGCGTAGTCGGCCAGCTTGGACTGGATGACGGTATCCACGTACCACTGGGAGTAATTCTCCGCTCTGGGGGTGATGCGCTCAGCCATGGGCTTTACAGATAGCGGATGCTCTTCCGATGCTCATGTCGGAACTTGGGTATGTATTCCACGGGCTTGCGCCCGAAGCAGACGCCGAGCTCTTCGTACAGGGACAGCATCTCTACGTCCACCTGGCGCTGGACTATCGCGTCTTTGGTCGAAAGGTAGTTGATTTCACCCCGGATTACGCTGGCTACGGTCACTCCGGTGATGCCCTCCATGAGCAGCCGGACCGCCGCCGCGCCGGCCTCCTTGCCGAAGTTGACGTCGAAGGCTGAGGTGTCCCCGCAGCGCACCAGGTGTCCCGGCAGAACCTCCCGGGCCTCGGGGATCTCGTAGACCCCGGGTACGAACATGCCCATCTCCTTCATGAAGTTCTTGATCTCCGGGTCCTCCTTCATCCGGTCGTCGAGCTGCTTGCGCACGTACTTGCCCGCTCCGGCCAGCTTCACATGCCCGAAGGAGTCCTTGCCCATGCTTTCATCGGTGATGTGCTCACCCTTGATGTCGGTGATCCCCTCGGCCACCACGATCGAGTAGGTTCCGGCCCGCACGTCGCTTTCCCGCACCCGGGCGATGTAGTAGCGCTTCATGTGCTCGTAGACCACGTCGAAATCCACGGGCACCTCGGGGATCAGGATGCAGTCCGCGTCGGCGCCCAAGCCGCCCCGGAAGGCTGTGTGGCCGGCGTAGCGGCCGAACACCTCGACGATCATGATGCGGTTGTGGCTCATCCCGGTGGTTTTCAGCTCCTCGACGAAGGTCGAAATGCGGTTGATCGCCGAATCCGCCCCGACCGAATAGGTCTGCAGGTCCAGGTCCATGGTCTTGGGGGCGTGCACGCAGGGGATGTTGTGGTTGGTCAGGTCCACCACCACGCTTCCCGTGTCATCCCCGCCGGAGATCACCAAACCGCCGATTTCGAACTTCTTCAACCCGTCCACGACGCGCTGATAGCGATTCTCATCGGGGATCTTGGAGATTTTGACCCGAGAATGGCCCGCCTCTGAGCCGGCCAGGCTGGAGTGCACATGACTGACCCGGCTTTCATCCAAAAGCACGAGTTTCTCAGTATCTATCAGGTTGTACAACCCGGCGTAACCGTTGGGGATTACATAGGGTTTGATGCCCTGGGCCAGGGCCATCTGGGCCGCACCGCGGATCACGGCATTCAAACCGCCGGCATCACCGCCCGAGGTGATGATACCGATGTTCTTGATCGACAATTTCGCCATATCGTACTTCTCCTGTAACGGTCAGGTAGGAATGAAACGACTATCTGATTCGTCTGATTAGTGTGGCATTTTAGAATTTGTGCAGATCGAGTGTCAAGGTAGGCGGTTCGCCGGCCGCGATCGACCGAACCTGGCGGAATTAAGGCCGGAGGGTCTCCACCATATAGCGGATGTTCACACCGGTGGCGTCCTGCTCCTCCCGCTCCACCACGATAACCACGGAGCGCTCATCCGGAGCCAGCAGCACCTGCTTGATCTTGTAGCGCCGTACTCCTTTTCGCCAGTAGTCGGGAAGTCCGACGGTGTGGCTGGCGAAGCGGCCGGATTCCTCCTCCACTGTGACCAGCAGGTGATAGGAGGAGCTCACTTCGGTGCCGCTGCCTCGGGCGGACTGAACCAGGGTGATGCGGTACTTCTTCTTGTCCTGGAAATCCCGAAACTCGAGCTGGCTCTTGGGTTCGGCGCCGTCCAGCAGGATGTACACCAACCGCCCGGTCAGAGCGTGGTTGATTCCCCAACGTTTTTTCAGATCAACGGAATCGGTGAGCAGGTTGAACAGCGCCCCCTGACCGTCTATCCCCGGCTGGATCGGGTGGTTGTAGGTTGCCTTCTCCACACCCCCCGAGACGAAGCGGTTGGCCGCCACGTCGACCACGAACAATTCGGCGTACGGCAGAGCGGTCTTCTCCGCAGCCCCGTACTGGGCGAACATGAAGTACTTGCTGTCCGCCGAAAAGCCGAGATTTTGAAAGGTGGCGAAATCACCCGCGAAAATCAGGCCGCAGACGGCAAAAAAGACGACAATCAGGATACCTCTAATGCGCATAGGAACTCCTATAGACAGTATCGTACAGTTCTCATTTTTCTGTAGGTTTTTTCACCTCCTCTTTTCCAGTGGGCGGCAACGCTTAGTCGGCAGATCCACTTGATTTCCACTCCGTCTTTTGACCAGAACCGAAAAATCTGATTCTATAGAAAGTATGTACGCCAGCTTTCACCGAAACCTGATCGTCTCCGTTGTAGTCATCTCGCTGTTCCATCTGCTCGTGTTTGTCGGCGGAGTCTACGTGATTTTCCAACTGAATATCCTGCCGGATGTATTGGGCGATCTGGCCGAGCCGCTTCCTCGATGGCTGCTGATCCTGAGCACGCCGGAACCGGCTTTCCTGCGCATCATCGCTATTGCCGGGATCGCCTGTGTGCTCGTGTTTGCCGTCCTGGCCAACCTGGGCGTGCGCAAGCTGTACCGTCGAACCGATTCGGCGGAGCTTCTTTTTCTCATGCTCTTCTGTCTGTCACTCTGTCTTGAAACCTGGCGACTCGGTAACCTGGTATTCCCGGCTCTCGGATTGTCTCAGTATCTGAACGTGGTGGTTACGCGCTTGGTGCTGTTCTCCCGTTTCTTCGGCCTGTTGTGTTTGTTGGTGGCCAGTCTGTATGCAGTAGGCATGAAATACGCCCAGTATTCGGTACTGATCGGCGGAATGGCGGTATTGGCGTTTACCCTGGCGGGCGTTCTGCCACTGGATACCAGCCTGTATGAGCCGACTTTCCTCTACAAGCTGGGAGACCGGCAAGGCTATCTGTTTGTGCGGCTGATCCTGGCACTGCTCATGGTGATCAACTTCGTGGTGGCGGTGCGGGTACGCCGCAGCCGTCGTTTCGCCGCGGCCGCGGGCGCAGCTGCGCTGCTGTTCGTCGGGAGGGAGCTGCTCCAGTACGGCATCGCGCCCCTGCCGGTTGTGCTTGGCACGGCTGCGTTGATCATCGGATTCGTGGTTTTCGTCCGACAGATCGTTGTCTTCTACCTGGGGTTTTGAAGCTTTGGGGTAATTATATTTACAGCTGCAGGATATAGGCCGCCACGAAGCCGGTTCCAACCGGAAGGATCAGGTTGTCGAAGTCCCGGATCGGGATGAGCTCGAGCATCGTGGCTGCTACGGCCACGGCAAAGGCGATAGACAGCCGTTCGGTCAGTTTCCAGGTACCCAGAAGCACGGCGATGAAACAGGCAGCCGTACCGGCAAGGGTCTTGTTTCGCGTAAAGGGGATTGACGGACTGCGTAGAAGTTTTCCGGCCAGGCTGGCAAAGCCGTCGCCGAAAGCCAGCGCGTAAATGGCTATGGCCGCGGCGGTCGAAGGATAGAGGAGCAGCGAAAGCATGGCTCCCACACCCAGGGTCACCGGACCGAGTACGAAACGGCCCTTGTCCCGTTCGCGGGAAGCGATTATCGTCAAGTCGGCTATCACGAACACCGGACG
>Ga0315537_1001411_pt1 | contig 18853 bp, 10 predicted proteins | sample SalMarSW160270MG_FD_203091 | JGI IMG/M metagenome (GOLD analysis project Ga0315537, IMG submission 203091) | Salt marsh sediment microbial communities from the Plum Island Ecosystem LTER, Massachusetts, United States - Salt Marsh Sediment SW1602-70 ...
AACCCGACGACGAGCATTTCGTATTCATTGAAAGAGGCGGGTTTCGTGACTCTCAAGGTGTACAATGTTATGGGTCAGGAAGTGGCGACTCTGGTGGCCGAAGAGTTGACGGTTGGCCCGCACGCGGCGAGCTTCACGGCGGCCAACCTACCGTCCGGCATCTATGTATATCGTCTGGAAGTGAATGACTTCACGGCTCAGAAGAAGATGATCTTCCTGAAGTAAGCTTTCGTCGTATATCCGTGTGATGAAGGGGTCGGTCTTTTGGCTGACCCCTTTTTCTTATGCCTTCTTTGCTCCAGAGGCGTCCGTTGTCAGACGCGGTCAGCGCAGCGGACAAGGAAGATCTTGTTGGCAAATATCGAGATATTTTTTTATATTCACTTCGGCATGCCAAGACTACTCTTCGAGCACGCCGCTTGCCTGTGCCCGGTTCGCAGTTCATATCCGTCCTGAGGGAATCGGATCTGTAAATGTTCCCTCGACACTGACTGAGCAAATCAATAGATTCCATTTACTCAAGGAGGCCGCTCGATGAAGAGAGTGAGCGATCGCTATGGATTCGGTGTTCTTGTTGCCGCGGGTTCTATCTGGGGACTCGCTGAAGCCGGCCTGGGAATGTACATGCGAGGAATGTGTGCGAGGACCATCACCGGCTCGGTGATGACTGGGCTGGCCATTTTCTTCATCTCGCTCGGCATGGCCTACAGGCGGAAGATACTGGCTGCGGCGATTGTCTTAAGTGTGGCGATCGTGTTCAAACTGTTGGATGCCTGTCTGTTGCACCTGCCCATCCTGCACGGAGCCGTCATCAATCCGGTCTTCGGTTTTGCCACGGAAGCTATGGCGTTCGTATTTCTCTTCATGGTGTTGGGCGCACATTTGAGGGCGCGGGGATACGGGAGGATCGTGCTGGGCGCACTCTCCGCCTTAGTCGCCGTCAACCTGTTCCCTCTGGTGGGGTATGTTACGACGATTCCTGCCTGTGTCCATCCCGGCACGGCCTATCCTCTATCGCTCTACTATGCACCGATCGCGGTCGCCATTTCTGCGGTGACCTGTCCTCTGGGAATGGAGCTCGGAGAGAAGTTAGCCAGCCTGGAACGGCAAGGAGGTTGGGTGTCGAAGCCAATCCTTGCCCGAGCCTCTTTTCCTGCTCTTGCTGTTTCGGCTCTCGCGGTCATGATCATGCTGCGGGTCTTTTAGGCGGTTTCGGAGAGAAATGCACATGAGGCCGATCTACCTGGATTACAACGCAACGACACCAGTGCACCCGGAAGCCGCCGAGGCGATGAGATCGTATTTGGAGGAGCATTTCGGCAATCCGTCCAGTTCGCACTGGTACGGGATTCAGACGAAGAAGGCTGTCGAAAAAGCCCGAGGACAAGTGGCCAGTCTACTCGGTTGTCAGCCGGATGAAATCGTCTTCACCAGTGGCGGCACGGAATCAAACAATTATGCAATTAGGGGAGTGGCTTTCGCAAGGCGCCAGAAAGGGCATCACATTGTTACTTCGGCCATCGAACATCCGGCGGTTATTGAAGTCTGCAAGTACCTGGAGGCGAACGGCTTTCGAGTGAGTTATGTTCCTGTAGACGAGTTTGGGCGGGTCGATGTCGGTGAACTCGAGAAAGCGGTCACTCCAGAGACCATCCTTATTACCATCATGCATGCCAACAACGAAGTGGGCACGATTCAGCCGGTCGCTGAGATTGCAGAGGTGGCTCGGCGGATGGGAATTATCATGCACACGGACGCGGCTCAGTCCGTCGGCAAGATTCCGACGCGCGTCCAGGATTTAAGCGTTGATCTGTTGTCTGTCGCCGGCCACAAGCTCTATGGTCCCAAGGGTATCGGCGCCCTTTTCATCCGGCGAGGATTGCAGCTCGAGAAGCTCATCCACGGCGCGGACCATGAGCAGAACCGCCGGGCCGGCACGGAGAATGTGCTGGAGATCGTGGGTTTGGGAAAAGCGTGTGAGATTGCAGAGCGTGAACTTGAGAAGAATTCGATTCACATGAGAGAGATGCGCGACCGACTGCATCGCGGTCTCGAAGACAAGATCAGCCAGATGAGACTAAACGGCCATCCTGAAGAGAGGCTGCCCAACACTCTGAGCGTTGGCTTTCGGAATACTGAGGCGAACACGCTCTTGGACGAGATAGAGGGAGTCGCTGCTTCCGCTGGTGCGGCATGTCATACGGATTCGATCGATATCTCCTCCGTACTGACGGCCATGAAGGTTCCGGTCGAGTATGCGATGGGAACTGTTCGTTTCTCGACGGGTCGATTGACGACGGCAAGTGAGATTGACCGAGCTGTCGAGATTATCACCGCCGCCGTCGAGCGCTTGAAACCCTCGGAGACAGAAGCTCCCGTGACAGTCCCGAGTCCGACGGCGATCAAGCTTACGCATTTCACGCATGGCATGGGATGCGCCTGCAAACTGCGACCTCAAGCGCTCGAGAAGATACTCGCAGACTTGCCGCTTGCGCGTGATGAGAGGATCTTAGTTGGAACGGATACGGCGGACGATGCCGCCGTTTATCGGCTGGACGACCGCACCGCCATTGTCCAAACGGTCGACTTCTTCACGCCCATCGTGGATGACCCCTATCATTTCGGAGCTATCGCCGCTGCCAATGCGCTTAGCGACATCTACGCGATGGGTGGGAAGCCTTTGTTTGCGCTCAACATTGTGGGCTTTCCGTCCAACCGTCTGCCCATGGAGGTTCTGCAGCGCATTCTTGAGGGGGCGCAGGACAAGGCGAGAGAAGCGGGCGTCAGCATTATCGGTGGGCACACCGTCGATGACACGGAACCCAAGTACGGCATGGCAGTCACGGGCACGATTGACCCGGATCGGATCTTGACGAATCGCACGGCCCAGCCGGGGGATACCATTATTCTCACGAAACCTATCGGCGTCGGGATCGTTATGACCGCCGTCAAGCGCGGTTTGGCCGATGAAGAAACAACGGATCGCGCCGTTGAAATCATGAGCGAGCTGAACCGTCAGGCGGCCGACACGCTCGGCGGGTTTCCGATAAGCGCTTGCACGGATGTTACGGGCTTTGGCCTGCTGGGACATCTCAAGGAGATGGCGAAGGCCAGCAAAGTCGACGCGGTGATTTACGCGGACCGGGTGCCGACGATCAAGCAGGCGTGGAAATTCGCAGCAGCGAACATTGTCCCGGGAGGAACCTTGAGCAATCTGGATTATGTAGCCGATGTCGTCGAGTGGGATGACAGCGTCTCGCGCACGGCACAGCTAATTCTTTGTGACGCGCAGACTTCCGGTGGTCTACTGATCGCAGTGCCGTCTGACCATGCCGACGATCTGTTACAGGCACTTCACAAGAACGGGATATCGGATGCGGCTGCCATCGGGCACTTCATACACAAGGGCAAACTCAGTATCTGGGTGAGGGAGAGCACGTAGTGTGTTGAGGACCGCCGAGGCTCAATCACGTGCAGCAACCTGTCCTCGTCAGACTTGGGTGTTGACATCGAGTTGGAATTTCAATATATTTAGTCGCTGAGGTAGATATCCGGTTTGGCGGTTGCCAAGTTGGCTATCATGAAAAGGGAACCAAAGCCGAAAGATAAATGAATCGAAGTGATCTTCATGAACTCCATTATATTACGCGTATCGGCAATGTCAAATCGATCGAGACGCACGGGATATTGTCTCACCGGAAGGCAAAAGAGCTGGAACACGTTTCCGTTGCTTCGTCAATAATCCAAGAACGACGGGTTTCCAAGTCTATTCCCCAGGGACTTCCGTTGCACGATTATGCAAATCTCTACATATATGCAAGAAATCCAATGCTTTTCAAGAGAAAGAATCAGCATGCCAGTCTCTGCGTTCTTCGTGTTAGTACAGACGTGTTGGATTTGCCCGATGTCGTCGTAACGGATCGGAATGCATCTAGTGATTACGCCCGCTTTGTGCCAGCGCCCGATGGGCTTCAAATTGTCGATCATGATCTTGTCTTCGCACAATACTGGACTCATGATGACACGATAGAGGAGTGGCGTCACAAATCAATCAAATGCGCTGAAGTCTTAGTTCCGCAGAGCATTGACTCAAGCTTCATCATGGGTGCGTATGTATCTTGCAGAGACGCTCTGACAGCATTCAATGCGACAGGTGTTTCCATCCCTGTATGCATAAACCGACGTCTGTTCTTTCAGCGTTGAGGGGAATCAGTGAAGATTGAGGTACTCATAGGCGACCTGTTTGAATCCAAAGCGCAGACTTTGGTCAATACGGTCAATTGTGTGGGAATCATGGGCAAAGGAATTGCGCTTGGCTTCAAGGAGCGCTTTCCTGAAATGTTCAAAGACTATTCAGAAAGATGCAAACGCAAGGAATTCAAACTGGGGAAACCGTATTTGTACAAGTCAACAGTCCTCCCCTGGATTTTGAATTTTCCTACTAAGGATCATTGGCGATCCATCTCACGAATCCGGGATATAGTGCGAGGTTTGGAATATGTGATTCGCCACTATAAGGAGTGGGGTATCACCTCATTGGCCGTGCCTCCCCTTGGATGTGGACAGGGTCAGCTGGAGTGGCGGATCATTGGCCCAACCTTATATCGCTACTTGAGCAGATTGGACATTCCCGTTGAACTCTACGCACCTCATGGCACGCCTGTCGAGGAGCTGCAGCCGGATTTTCTGACACAGGAACCAAGCCTCAAGTTTGAAATAGGGCCAACATCGAGTCCGAAGTGGGTCAAACCGGCATGGGTCGCGTTGGTAGAAATCCTGAAACGTGTAGAACAGGAACGATATCACTGGCCTGTCGGCCGTGTCATGTTTCAGAAGATCGCGTATGTCGCCACTCAACAAGGATTGCCTACAGGGTTGCAGTACCAAAAACGGAGTTTCGGTCCGTTTTCACCGGAACTGGAAGGACTGAAGATCAGATTGGTCAACAATGGGGTAATTCTTGAGGAACGTCTGGGGCGCATGTTTTCAGTGCGGGTCGGGCCGACTTTTGAGGATGCGCAGAGAGCCTATTCGGATGATCTGAAACGATGGGAGCCGACGATTGCGAAAGTAGCGGACTTATTCATGCGCATGCGAACTGGCCAGTCTGAAGTTGTGGCTACAGTTTTGTTTGCAGCTGATTCTCTAACAAAAGTCAAAGAAGGACAACCTACAGAACTCGAGGTTTTGAAAGAGGTGATGGAATGGAAAGAACGACATCGCCCTCGACTTGACAAGCAAGAGGTGGCCTACACCATTCGCAATCTCGCCGCGCTAGAATGGCTGAGAGTGAAGCCAAGTGCAAATTTGCCAGTGCCAAAGGCTATATTGACAGGAGACTAGAATGAATGTTTATGTAGTCTTCAATTACTCTTTGCTTGCCGGTTGATAAGCGTTTTTCGTGAATGATGCGAAAGAGACAACCCATTGTTGCCTTGACATTTTGATGCGGGTTTTGTATACTTGGTTTGTTCTTTGGAACATCCTTTGTTCAGAGTGCTCGGGAATCCCGTGAAAATCGGGTATGGCCCCCGCCACTGTGAGCGTTGACGACCGCGGCATGACGCCACTGGTCGGTGGGATCGATTCTTTGGGATCGGTTTGCCGACTGGGAAGGCGCCGCGCGAGGTTGAGACGCGAGTCAGGAGACCGGCTCTGAACGCCAGTGAAGCCTCCTTCGGGGTATAGGGAGCTTAGCCAACTGAAAACACGAGCCCAGTCTTTTCCCGATGAGAGATTGGGCTTTTTGCATTTGTTGGGGATAAGTCTGTCATGAAATCGGCGAGTCTGCTGCAATGGTTTCCGATTTGAGAGTTTGGGGCATGTCCAAGTGGCTCTGCTGCGCACTTGCCCTCGGCTTGGGTGCCGCTGTCGGCTTCGGTCAGGTGCCTGTGAATCTGGCTGGCGTCGTGCGTGATGCACGAACCGGCCAACCAGTGGCTGAGGCGACCGCCCTCGCCGTCGGAACAGGACTCGGAACATCGACGGACGCAAGCGGTCATTTCGAGATCCGCGGCCTGCCTTCGGGGCAGTACAGCCTTCAAGTCAGCCGTATTGGATACGAAGACTTCGTCAGGTCGGATGTCTCAATCTTCGAAGGGGAGATAACCTTCCTCGCGATTGAAATGCACGCTGCGATCATCACGCTGCCTCCCGTCACGGTGTCGGCTGATCTGGATGTCACCTCTCGCGGGCCATCGGTATCGGTTGTTCGAGGCCGCGAATTGATGCTCGGCGGTGTCACAGATGTCGCGGACGCCGTAAGACAGGTACCCGGAGTAACAGTTTTTGAGGAAGGAGGCCGGGGCGGACGGAAAACAGTTTCCATTCGAGGTTGTCGCCCGGATCAGGTAATCGTCGAACTGGACGGCGTGCCAATTAATCCGGCGTCCGGTGGGGCGGTGGATTTGTCGCAGTTCCCCTCGGACCGGGTGGAACAGATTGAGATTGTGCGAGGCGGAGAATCGGCGTCGGTCGGATCGGGTGCTTTGGGCGGTGTCATTCGCATCACAACACGCAAACCGGATCCAGCCCGTGAAACCTCCCCGATGAAAATCTCAGCCACTGGTGGCAGTTTCGGTTACGGAGAGGCAGCCGTTCAGGTGCGAGTCCCGTGGTCGCCACCAAGTTTTGAATTCTATGTGAGACATGGTCGTTCCAACGGAGACTTCACCTATGATGAGCGTGGCGTGGAAAAGACGCGAATCAACAATCAGCATGAACGATGGATGGGGGAAGTCTCGGGAGCGTGGCAGCTTGGTGATGATTGGCGATGGCAAGGCCAACTGAGCATGGATCGACGAGACCGGGGTTCTCCGGGGCTCATTCTGCAAGCGCCGACACCGGGTGCAACGCTTGAGGAGCAGCCGATCCGGATTTCATCGCGTCTTACTTGGCAGCGCGCTCAACGCACGGTGGCGCTGGCAAACTTCTACAATCTCCAGAAGCGGGAGTATCGCAGTCCTCGCGAACAGTATGATCCGAGTACCGGTCAGACCTACTATCACGCGCCGGTCTGGACAGAAGACGAAGACCGACAGTGGGGCGGATCGTTGGTCGGCTCGTTCGCCATCGGAAGAGAGGCGAGTCCAGTGCATCGATTATCCGCAGGGATTCATTTTCGGCACGACGAGTACTCCGGCACGGATTACATTGGCGGCGGTTCGGTGTCGAATCGCAGTATTGGTCGGGTCCACCGCAGTACTTTGAGTTCTCACGGGAAGGTGGAATTCCGTTTTCCCGGGCCAGCAAGTCAATTGAAATGGGCAGCCATCGGTCGAATGGATGCCGTAGACCAGACGGAACTCGAGCCCGAGATTCATCCGACGGGGAGGGTGCACCTAACATGGGCACCGCTGAAGGAGCAGGCTTCGCCCTGGAAGCTGATTACCTCTGGAAGCTATGGTTCGTCGTATCGTTTGCCCTCATTTGTCAGTTTGTTTCTGGTGGAAAGCGAGTTCGCGCTGGGCAACAAGGCGCTAAGGCCCGAGCGAGGCCGAGACGGTGATATCGGGGTTCTTGTCGGGTTCCATCGGGATGGGCCAGCTTGGTTTCAAGGCGTTGAGGCTTGTGCGACGGCGTTCTGGAGTCGGGTCGAGGATATGATCGTCTGGCGGCCCAACTTCCGGGGGCAATATTATCCGGATAACCTGGCCGCGGCAGACGTGAAGGGAATTGAGCTATCGGCGCAAGTTTCTCTTTTTGACGAAAGCCTGCTTCTCGACGGGCATGCGACTTTACAGAAGGCTCGCAACAAAACGCCCGATCCCCGCTTCGATGGTAAGGTCTTGCCGCTGCAACCGGAGGCGCAGGGCGGAGCGTCCATTGGGTGGTTCCCAGCACCCTTTGAAGTGACCCTGGAGTATCGCGCGATGGGTCGGAGGTACACGACCGAGGACAACACCGACCCGCTCTCTACTGCCGAGCGCGACTTGAAAGCGTTTGGCGTCCTTGGTGCATCGATTGGCTGGCAGAAGACGCTAAGGGTGGGGAGGATCAAACTGCTTGGGCGTGTGAACAATCTGCTGGATGAGAATTACATGATAATCGAGCGGTCGCCGATGCCGGGTCGCAGTTATGAAATACAACTGTCTATTGAAAAATAGTAGGATTGACTTATGGAGGAGAAGACAATGGCCAGAGTCGTGTTACTCTCTTTTTCTATCCTAATGATGTTGTGTTTGATTGGATGTGCTGAGGATGATGACAACTTTGTGTCTGTGTTTCCCACGGGGGCGACTTGCCTGTTTGTAGCGAATACGACCACATTGTCGGTGATCAATCTGGAAACAGGTGAGATAGCCAATGATGTATTTGGCGTCGGCAACGCGCCCAACGACATCGTTATGGTGGGAGATCTGCTCGTTGTGGTGAACAGTCTCTCCAATGATTTGAATTTCTTTCGAATCAGCCGAGGTGGTTCTGTGTCGCCAGATGGCGTGGTCGATGTGGGCGTGTCTCAGAATAACAACCCGTGGGCCGCCGCATCGGATGGCCGAGGTCATTTGCTCATTACGAACATGCTGCAAAACAGCGTTTCCATTCTTTCAATCGACTCTCGCGAAATCGAGGATACCTTGTCTGCTGGCCTGGCCCCAGGCCCCATTGCTGTTCATGAGGACTACGCCTTTGTGGTGAACACAGGATATGATTTCGGCACTTATATGTTTCGCGACGGATCGATCTGGAAGTATGACCTGAACAGCCGCGAGCTCGTGGATTCGCTGCAAGTGGGTATCAACGCTCAGGATATCCAGCTCGATCCATTAGGGCGATTTCATGTTGTTTGCACGGGCAATTATGCCGATGTTTCTGGAGAGGTCTATGTGGTCGCCCCCGAGCCTCTGTCGGTTGTCATGACGATTCCAACGGGTGGAACGCCGAATCGCGTTGCCTTCGCTCCCGACAGCACGGCCTACCTTTCTGCCGGAGGCTGGTCCGGACTCGGTGACCCGGCGGGTGTCGTATTGCGGTACCGATATGAGTCCGGAGAGGTCCTCCACGGATGGGAGAATCCGATTTGCGTGGGACTGGGAGCCAACGACATCGCGGTCTCTGAGAGCGGTCGGGTCTTTGTCTCCTGTTTCGATGGCAACCGTGTCGACGAGCTCCGCGCCGATACTATTTATGCGAGCCTCGAAGTGGGAGCCGGCCCGAGTGCTATCGTGCTGCGAGAATGAGTGCCAGGACACTTAGCGACCAATCCGTCGTGTCCCAGGCCACCGAAGTGGCTACGAGAGCCTTCCGCAGCCCGACGATTCTCCGAGGTCACTCAATCGTTTGTTTATTAAAGCATTAGGCAGTTTCTGCCGTGCATGGATCCGATCTAAGGCGGCCTCGCATTGAAGTTCGGATGAGCCTTGTTCGCGCAAATCCTCAACTGAGCCATGCATATCCTGCACAATTCCAGCATTTTGAGCAGTCTGTATTAATTTGTTATTAAAGAGATTATATAGCGGGCATGAAGGTTGCCATTGTTCTATCCCGAGGCCGACAAAGAGCGACAGTCCTTTGTGGGGCTCTTCCGCAGCCAAGGCCAAGTGTAACCCATCAAAAGACGCGCAGCTCTCGGGTGCAATTGGCTTGACTTTGGGAAAACAGAAGGCTTCCAGGGCGTTCCATTCCTCCATGGGGCTTCCTTCCTCGGTACTGCACAGCGGCGGAATGGCAGCACGGTCACCCTGATCCGGCAACCAGAGCGCGGCGAGGCCTTCTGTTTTTTCCTGTGTTGGCGGGGCCATTGGCCCGAGCGGCGCACAGGTGGCAACAATCCTCCTATTTTTGGCGCCACCTTATTAAAGGGCAAACACCGAAGACTTCGGCTTCGGTGTTTTTTTGTTTCCCATTCGTGAGGAGTTGACTTTTTGAGAAAGTTGTATATATTGAAGTGGCAACTGAGTTAAGATGCGTCGTAGCGCTTGGTCTCGGGTTCCCGGTCCCACCCAACCTCCTGCATGGTGATTCTCGGTACCAATGTGGCTCGAACAGGGTGATGCCATTCCCCCTCTGCGTCGTGGGAATGAAGACTCTGTCGGCCTCCCGTTTTTCAGGGTTTCCACAGAGCGGATTTCAGCCGCTGAACGCGATTGAATCGGTCGGAACCGAGTCGATTGTGACCTTGCCTCGCTTGCGATGTGTTCTTGCTCCGATTGTTGATTCCGGGCTGAAGAGCACTTTCGCGGACACCAGCAGGAAGACCGCTATTCTATTAGGGAGATAGTATGACATCTTACGAGAAACTCACTCCCCCAAAGGATGGACACAAGATCACCGTCAGGGACGGCAAGCTCGTTGTTCCTGATGATCCGATTATTCCATTCATTGAGGGAGACGGGATTGGCCCGGACATTTCAAAGGCGTCCCGGCGTGTTTGGGAAGCGGCGATTCAGAAATCCTATGGCGGGAAGAAGCGTATCGTCTGGTTTGAGATTTTTGCTGGAGACAAGGCGGTCGCAACCTATGGGCCCGATGTCTGGATGCCCGAGGACACGCTCAAAGCGATTCCGGACTATATTGTCGCGATCAAAGGCCCACTGACGACGCCCGTCGGCGGTGGAATTCGGTCCCTTAATGTCACTCTTCGGCAGAAGTTGGACCTGTATGCATGCGTGCGCCCGGTTCGCTGGTTTGAGGGTGTGCCGTCGCCCGTGAAAAGGCCCGACAAACTGAATGTGATCATCTTCCGTGAGAATACAGAAGATGTCTATGCCGGAATTGAATGGCGCGAAGGCACCGCTGAGGCGAAGAAAGTCTGGGAGTTTCTCACGAAGGACATGGGGAAGAATATCCGACCGGATTCGGGCATTGGTATTAAACCGATTTCACGGACGGGAAGCTGGCAAGTTCAGCGCAAGGCTATCAACTATGCTCTGGAACGCGGGCGAAAGTCGGTGACATTTGTGCACAAGGGGAACATTATGAAGTTCACCGAGGGGGCTTTCCGTGACTGGGGTTATGAATTGGGGCGCAAAGAATTTGCGGATGTCACGATTTCTGAGCAGGAATTGTGGGACAAGTATGATGGAAAGCTTCCCGAGGGGAAGGTTTTACTCAAAGATCGAATTGCTGATTCCATGTTCCAGCAGGTGCTGTTGCGACCGGACGAATATGAAGTTGTCTGCACGCCGAATCTGAACGGTGATTATCTGTCGGACGCTTGCGCGGCACAGGTAGGTGGTTTGGGCATGGCACCGGGTGCGAACATCGGTGATTATGTTGCGCTCTTCGAGGCGACGCATGGAACCGCCCCCAAGTATGCTGGCAAGGATATGGTCAACCCCGGCTCACTGATGCTGTCCGGCGTGATGATGCTTGAGTACTTGGGGTGGCAGGAAGCCGCAGACTTGGTCATTAAGGGTGTTGAGGAGACGATCAAGCAGAAGCGCGTCACCTACGATCTTCACCGTCAGCTTGAGGGAGCCACGAAGCTGAAGACGAGTGAATACGCGAGTGCAATTATTGAGAACATGTAGCTGTTCTTGTGTGTTTGGTTTTCGATTCTGCAGCCACGGGCTATATGTCCGGAATCGCACGTAGAACGTTTTTGTCAGTAGACTTTGGATAGGGAGTCCTGAAGGTGGAGGATCAGACGATGAGCCATTGGCGAAGGATCGGCGCAGCCGCTATTGTCGGCGGAGTTCTGCTCGTCCCGCTGCTGGGCTTCGCGGCCAATGTGGGTAAGATCGCCGGTCGCATATTGGAAAGGGGCACAGGCGAGGGAGTCATCGGCGCCAATGTGATGATCCTGGAGACCCAACAGGGAGCATCGGCAGATCTGGACGGGAACTATGTTGTCTTGAATGTCTCTCCGGGTACCTACACCGTTCGCATCGGAGCTGTTGGCTACCAGGAGCAGAAGCATACCGGTGTGGTCGTTCAATCCGATCTGACTACGACCTTAAACGCTACGCTGTCCACGGAAGCCATCGGCATGGAAGAGGTCGTGGTGGTCTATGAGAAGCCTTCCGTGCAACTCGATGTGGTATCGAAATCCGCGCGCATCTCGGCGGAAGAGCTTTCGATTCGACCTATCTCGAGTGTGGAGGATGTGCTCCGGACACTGCCGGGATTCAAGGTGGATCCGGAAGGAGCGCTTCACGTGCGTGGCGGCCGTGGGCACGAAGCCCTGGTAAAGATAGACGGCCTCGATGTCCGTGACCCGCTGGTGAATTCGGGCAAGAATCTCCTGAATCTCTCGGCTCTTAATGTGGAGGAGATTGAGGTGCTGACCGGCGGCGTTTCGGCGGAATATGGTCAGTTCCAGAGTGCCCTGATCAATGTCACGACGCCGGAAGGTGACGCGAAGGAGTATGGTGGCAGTATGGAGTGGAAGACGGACCGCGCTTTCGAGACGACGAGCTTCCATGCTGACGAATACATCTATTCCCTTTCGGGACCGGTGCCGCTGAGCGAGAGCCTCCTCGGGAAGAAGATCACCTTTTATACTACGGGGACGGCTCGTTTGAGCAATACCTACACGCCTTATTCGATTCAGCGTGAGCCGAACGATTACATGGGATTGGGTCTCGATCTGCCCGAACGGCAGTCGAACGAATACAGCACCTTCTGGAAACTCACGTACCAGATCGACCCGATGAAGAAGCTGAACTTCTCCTGGACGCGTGACTTTCTGATGTGGGATGTCTATCCCGATGGTGAAGCCGCCATTGATGGCAACTACGGGTGGCAATACAAGTACGATGTGGAGAATAGGCCGTGGGTCAAGAACGTGCGCCAGACACTGAATCTCAAATTTTCTCACCAGGTCAGTCAGAAGACGGTTTATGACATTTCTCTGGGGAATTTCCGCACGAAAACCTACATCCGGACGCGCAACAGGAACCCCGGCGAGTTCACGATGCAGAGTGACGTTGAAGACAACAACCAACGGTATTATGGTTTTGCTGACGGAAACCAGAATGGGTTCGATGACGGCTTCTGGGATGCGAATGGTAACGGGATTTATGACGGAGATGGGGAAGGTTACGAGGATTTGAATCGCAACGGCCGCTGGGATCGGGGCGAAGACTGGGTGGATCTGAATGCTAACGGTGTCTATGATGCTGCCGAGCCCTGGATTGATCGCCCGAATCCTCAGGGCATTAACAACATTGGTGTCTATGACTCGTGGGATCCCTACATTGACCTGAACCATAACGGTCGCTGGGATGACGCCGAACCGCAGCTTCCCGAGCAGGATTGGAACCGAAACGGACAGTGGGACGGGGAGCGCTTCCAGGATGCTAATGGCAACGGGCAGTACGATGGCTGGGGGGAGGGCTATGATGATATGAACATGGACGGCGCGGTGGATCGCCAGATGCTGTTCACGGCCGCCGAGGATTTTGCCGAGCCCTTCCTCGATGGCGATTTCTTCTACGATACGGGTGAGCCGTTCATCGATACGCCGGATTCGAATGGAGTCTACAACGGCGTTTGGGATGCGGGGGAGGTCTTCTTTGACTTGCCATCTTCCTTTCAGGCTCCCTTCTACCCGCGCTCTACGCCCACGCGCAATGGAAGATATGACCAGCCTAACGGTTTCTTCGACGAATACGAGCTGTTCTGCCGGCCGGCGAGTCAAGTTTATGGGATCGATCCCAGCATGCCCGTCGTCTATTGGGGGGGGCTCCAGCAGTTGCTCCTCGACGGCGCCAAGGATCCTTGGTGGATGGATCTCGATCCCGTGCAAACACCGGACGGTTGGTGGGTCCCCGGATATCGGGCCTACATAGCCGGGCGGTCCACCTGGGAGAATCGGACGCTGAACGATAAAGATGATCCCATCTTCAATATCCCCGATTATGTCTGGAATGAGGGCGAGGAGTGGTTTGATGATTACAACGGCAATAGCGTGCAGGATAACCGTGATGACGGATTCCTGAACCCGGATCAGTGGGATGCCACTGCATTCTGGCACGATCGATCTTCCGACGAGTATTCCCTCAAGTTCAATCTGACAAGCCAGGTGAACAAGTATCACGAATTGAAGGGTGGTGGTGAGGTGAAGTACCGGCGCCTCGAGATGCAGTCGATCGAGCAGCCGGATTTGCCTTATAACAACCCGGATGTGCCGTTGCCCGCAGGGAGCCCATGGCCGGACCGCGGCGATGTGCGTGATTTCTATGACCGCAAACCCTGGGAAGGTTCCGTCTATTTTCAGGATAAGATGGAATTCGAAGGGATGATCGTGCGCGCGGGCTTGCGGTTGGATTTCGTGATTCAAGATCCGGAGTTGCGGGAAGAGACTCAGAAGCTGCTCGATGAAAGGCAGCCGGGAGCACTCCTGGCAGAGCGGGGTCGATATCGGGTGGCGCCGCGTCTCGGTATTTCACACCCAATCAGTGAAAGGGCCAAGCTCTATTTCAACTACGGTCACTTCTATCAGACTCCGAGTTTCCAGTACTTCTATCGCTCGGCCACGGCCAATATATCGCCAAACACGACGATTGGAAATCCGAATCTTGACTACGAGAAGACGGTTCAGTACGAGTTGGGTGTGAACACACAGATCAGTGAGGTAGTCGTCTTTGATGTGGCCGGTTACTACCGTGACATCTACAACCAGATCGGCACAGTGGAAGAGCGCATTGGTCCGGTCACTTTGAACCGCTACTACAACTTGGGTTATGCCCGGGCGCGAGGATTCGAGTTCAGCTTGGAAAAGAAGTTCTCCGGTTACTGGTATTGGAAGTTCAATTACGACTACTCGTACGCCTACGGCAAGGAATCGGCGGCGGCGGAAGGTCTGCAGCAGCGTCTGTCGAATGTGCCTGAGAACCGCGACGAACACCCGCTGAACTGGGACGAGACTCACACGGTTTCGAGCTTTCTGACGGTACAAGTCGGGGAGAACGACCACCCGAAGCCGTTCGGGGTCCCCATTCCCAGCGATTGGCTCATGACCTTGGAGTTTGACTACGGATCCGGCTTGCCCTACACGCCGTCGATTTACACAACTGGTCTTTCGTCGAACCGGATTGCGTCAAACTCGGCCCGCTTGCCGTGGACGGAGACGACCAATCTGAAGTTTGACAAGAACTTCCGCTGGAGGGGGCTCGTTTTCACGCTCGGGACAGAGATATACAACCTGTGGGACAAGCGGAACTGGCGGTCGATTTACACGGAGACCGGCAACCCGTACGACAGCACCCATCCGAACGATCCTGACAACGCGCTCGAAGATCCATCCAACACGGGGACGGATTACGACCACAATCCGCGCAATATTTATCCGCCGCGCCAGGTCTATCTCCATTTCAGGGTTGCTTTCTGACCACTCTGTCGCAGACGAGGCGGTGCTGGAAGTTCAAGTAGTCAACCGGGAAACTTAATTTGCGAAACGAATTCGGAGAGAGAATGAAACGGCTCTCTGTTTGTCTCGTGTCAGTCTTTCTGCTGGCGCTTATCGGGCTGACGGGCTGCAGCAACCCGGAATCCCATGTGGTGGAACCACAGCCGGAGTTCCGGGACGGAATCCCTCTGACTCAGGATGATCTCGTCGGGGCTAATCCGGTGATCCCGATTCCTGAGAATGGGGAACCGTATGTGGTGAAAAGTGACCTCCTGATTCCTCAGGGAATGACGCTGACCATCGAGCCCGGGGTGACGCTCATGTTCACGGATGAGGATTCTCTTCTATGGATGAAGATAGAGGGCAAGCTTATCGCCAAGGGCAATCCGAATATGCCGATTACGTTCACCACGGCTCGCTACGAGGCCGATTATGGTCAGTGGCGAGGTCTTGCCTTCCTCAGCGAAACGGAACAGAGCGAGATTGAGTACTGCATCTTCGAGTATGGGGCCTTCTTTGAGCTGGACACCGTGACACAGAAAGGCAAAGAAGCTCAGCTCTATGCGGGGATGCTTGCTGTTCTGAATTCATCGCCGATCATCAGGAACAACATCATTTTTTACAACCAGAACAATGGCATTTATGTCACCGGTCCCAATGCTGCGCCGGATGTTCGGTACAACATCATCTTCAAGAACGACGCTTGCGCTATCCGGGCCGATACATCGACCTATGCCAACTTCGTTCCGTGGTACAATTGTGGTGCCGAGAACAGTTCGCTCGATTTCCTCATGCCGGATCCTCTTATTGGGCGTAAGATTACCGTGAACGCGAATCTGGATTCGACCGATCCCTATTACAACATGACGCTTTCACCCCTGTTCATGGATTGGCAGAACGGTGATTTCCGTCCCCAATCCTGCTCGCCTTGCATTGATGCCGGACCGCCGAACATTCCTGGCCCCGCGGCGGACGAAGGACGGATCGATTTTGGGGTCTTTCCGTATGTCAAATCTGCCGCTGAGTTGCGAGGTGTGCAGTCGGGGGCACTGAGTGCCGAGACACCCTACCGGATGTCCTGTCATGTGCGCATCCCCCCCGGTGAGACTCTGACCATACCGGCAGGGACGATTATCAATATCTCTGGTTACTACAATTTTGAAGTTTTCGGAACGCTGATTGTCGAGGGAACATCCGCCGGTCGTGTGTATATCCGTTCGGAGAACGAGACTGCGAGCAAGGGGGACTGGGGAGTGCTTCTTTTCAGGTACGATTCGTTACAGACGGTGCCGAGTTGCGTCTCGTACACAGACTTCGAAGGCTTTGACTATGCAGAAGTCAGCCAGCCGGGCGCAACCTTCACACATTGCGCTTTCCGGCACGGTCTCCGTCACGGAATGCGGGTGTCTACCGGCCTTGATGATGGAGTCGATCCTGTTGTGATTGATCATTGTGAGTTCGATGACCTGGGCGTTTATGGACTTCGAGCTGAGCAGTCGTCAATCATTGTGCGCAATACGGTGATTGAGAACTGCATCGGTGACGGTCTGGTCTTGGTTGGAGAGCCGTCAGTCGAAGATGAGACCAGCCAGCTGCACAACAATGTGGTCCGGGATTGCGGTGTGAACGGCATCTTGTGTGAAACATTCATTTCGGCTCGGATCATCAACAATGTGGTCGAAGGCGTGGGTTACGTGGGAATCCAGTGTTACAACAATTCGAGCCCGTTGATTCTGAACAACATCATCATCGCCTGCGGTCGACCCGGGATCGCGGCCCGGACGAGTTCCTTTCCCACTGTGAACTACAACGATGTCTGGGAGAACAATGTGAATGGGGAATCCGTCGTGAATTATCAGGGGATCACACCCGGTGTGAACGACATCAGCTTGGATCCTCTGTTTGTCGTGGAATCGCTTTATGAGTTGGGGGACGGGTCGCCCTGCATCGATAGCGGGCACCCGGCTGACGAATACAAGGACTCAGACGGCTCGCGCAACGATATGGGGGCTTATGGTGGCCCGGATGGGGGAGGGGTCGGCCCGTCGGCGGTGGGACCTTCAGCCCTTGCACGGGCTCGTTGAGATGGAGAATAAGGTACCTTCCCGGTGATGCTCACATGAGCTTTGGGCCACCGGAAGGTTTTCTGTTGTCTGGCTGCTTACGCCGGAGGTTGAATAGACATGGTCGGGACGCGATTTTGTAGCATTCTTCTGATCCTTCTGATTGGCTGTTTTCCGGGCTTCGCCTGGGCGGCGCATGATATCGATCAACCCGGACCTGCCAAGGGTCCGGTACGCACCGCCGTGGCGAATCCGAACACCCAGAACCGGGTGCATAATGCCGGCCGGATGTGGATGAACTTCACCAACCGGGGTTGGTTTGGCAATGACTCGCCGAACGGGCCCCAGCGTCAGGAAGATCCGTGCAATCCCGGGGTCTGGGCACCCCAGTGTGAGTTTCCAGGCGGCTCGGGGCAGCAATACCTCTATCAGGCGTCACTCTGGCTTGGAGCCCTCATCGTCGAGGAGGGATTTGAAACGAAGCGGGTGTCCGTGGGTTCGGACGGATGGATCAGGGAGAGGTGGGAGATGTTCCCCGGTGAAGGCGTGGAAGACGGTATCGAGGAGCGCAGCACACGGCCAGGGTACTTCAACTGCTTGGGCGTGTATGTTTCGCATCCCGATGCGGTTTCAGACCAGGATTTCCTGTGCTCGTATGCCGACACTCTGACAGAATCGTTCTGGGTGAGTGAAGATCCCGAGGATGGACCTCATCGCCCTCTGGGAATCAAGATCAAACAGACCTCATATTCTTTCTCTCAGAATTTCGCGCAGGACTTCATTATTATTGACTTCGAGTTCGAGAACATCGCGTCCAATTTTCTGAAAAACCTGTATGTCGGTCTCTATGTGGATTCCGATGTGGGAAGCGTGACCGAGCAGCCCGACTGGCACCAAGATGACATCTGTGGATTTGTGCGGTACTTCTATTACGAGAGGCCTGATGGGACTCCCGACTCGTTGCTGATTGATGTGGCCTACATCGCGGACAACGATGGTCGGCCTTACGACAGCCCGACAGGCAGCAATTTCACAGCGCCTCATGTCGCGGGGACAAGAGTCATCCGCGGGCCCAATCCGCGGCTCGAGACCTCGTTCAACTGGTGGATTTCCAATGGGGATGTCCTCTTGGATTACGGGCCGACATGGGAAGCCTACTGCCAGCGGGACAGTATGGGGGGTGGTTGGACCTGCGACTTTGGCACGCCGATGGGGGATGAACGAAAATACCATGTGCTTTCGAACGAGGAGTTCGATTTCGACCAGATCTATGTGGATGATCCGGATTGGATTCAAGACCACCCGCAGCGATGGGTGAATCCAGGAACCGGAGATTCAATTCTCCAGCCGTGGACTCTCCCGGATGCCTCGAATGCGGCAGACCTCGCCGACGGCTACGATACGCGCTATCTGCTGTCTTGGGGTCCACTGGGGATCTACGACTATACCGATCTCTCGGGGCGGCGAGTTTATCGCCTGAATCCCGGCGAGAAATTCA
>Ga0315537_1001413_pt1 | contig 18845 bp, 14 predicted proteins | sample SalMarSW160270MG_FD_203091 | JGI IMG/M metagenome (GOLD analysis project Ga0315537, IMG submission 203091) | Salt marsh sediment microbial communities from the Plum Island Ecosystem LTER, Massachusetts, United States - Salt Marsh Sediment SW1602-70 ...
CCCATCAATTAAAGAGTGAAAAAAAAGGCCGGAGAACATGACTTTGCCTTTAGCATGGCGAGAACTCTTTTTTCCCTTAAAATGGATTTCAGAGCCCGAATGGAGTACCATCACATTTTCCAGCAAGTAAAAGACAAGAAAACCTATTAATATAAAGAGTAACGCGTTTTTAGAAAGTTCCAGTGATTCGGGAAAGAGATGAAAAAAAGCAACCCCCAAAATTAACCCTGCAGCAAAGGAATTCACATAATGGGAGTATTTAAGAACCAGCCTCTCATTAAGGAGTACGAGTATAATTCCCAAAATGGTTGATAACCCGGCAATAGAGCTATAAAAGAGAACGTTAAATTTAATGACCATTGTTTTCCCATCCCATTAACCCGAATATTTCATGAAAATTTTCGAGAGACCTTTTTATTTTGCTTTGAAAAACCTGTTCCTCTGGGCCATGCCTGTCCCGCATTGCGGGGGTCAGAGTTCTATGGCTCTGCCTGAAGAATCGCTGCAAGAGTTTGAAGTGAACTAAAGTTTAAAGTGAGCTAAAGTTTATGTCGGTTAACATATGCCCGGCATCGCTGAGCAAGGCGAGGCTGTTGGCCAGAAGGCCACCGATTATTTCAGCGATCATGACAATGGCCGTGATTAATAAGGCAATCAACAAGTTGCGCTGATTCGACGAATATGTCTGATTGTTTGATTCTTTGGGCTGATGAATATGATGGATACTCATTCTATCTGAATTGGGATTATCTTATTTCTATTTTAGTATCAAATTGGGTGCTCTTGGCTGAATTTTTATCATTGACCGTTGTTTGGAACTTATAAATACCCGTCGGCGCTCCGGTAAGGGTATAGGTTAGATCCAATGAAAAATCAGTAACGGGTATGGGTGAAATATTGTTAAATTTTAAAACCCTAGTTTATCATCGAGTACGATATTCGTACGTCTCATCAGAGATCCTCCAATCTTTGGTATTAAAAATATCATACAACCTATGTGTGTGCAAACAAGAAGATCCAAAAGATAGGCTCATCTGCATCTTTTAATAAGATTCTTGACAAATATATATAATTATAATAAATTTAACTATATGAAAGATGTTTTTTTAAATAAAATCAGCAACAAAAACATCAATAAAAAAGTTTAACAAATCGTTTCCACACCGGATCTTTTTCTAACGAATGAGGAATTTCAGAGTGAATGATATAATTGATATAATAAAGACACCCTCTCTGATTCCCTATCTAAAGACTGATGGAACTAAATTTCATATAAAAGTATCGGTTGGCGATCCGGATGATTCTATCCATCAAAAATCCTCCTTGCCTTTTTGGGTTGTATCCGAATCAGGACCCTTTGCACGTATCATTGAAGCAAGGATTAAAACGGATGCCGGAACGAATATTGAACCGGTATTTTTATTGATTCAGAAAGATGAACATTCTCTGTCGAGAGATGAACTTTGGCCTCTTGACAACCGGGCGATTGACCGGTACTGGCAGAACGCATTTACCTTTTATTCCCGTGAAAAATCCGGCTCTGCTCCCTTGATATTAAAAGATCAGATCGATAAAAACGGAGCACTGCTTCCGTTTCAGCCGTTACTTTATTGTAAATTTAAGCAGGCCTATTTTCACCCTTTGTGCCCAAATTGTGGTATGGTTTTACAACAATGTTATAATGACAGCATGCTTCAGGGATATGGACTCCGGCCTTATTCCGAGTCTCTCAAACGCTATCTGTTTTGTCCGTCATGCACCGGTTCAAAGGAAAAACCCGATTTTTATGTATCCTCATTGGATGACAACGATCCGGCATTTTTAAAAGATCGATACGAATTAATAAAAAAATTTCATCAATTAAACGGAAATAAAAATTTTGCCGGTCAATTGCCATGTGTAAATTGCATCAGGCATCAAGAGTGCTACGGTCCCGACGGTCTCGCGGTTTCGAGAATCGTTCCCTTGTCTTTTTATCCTTTTTATATGCTGATTTTTAAAGCCGGTTTGGTCAATGGGCTCGATTTTTTATCTTTAATTTCAGGTGCCTCATTTAAAGAGACAGAAGACCGTCTCAAAGAAAAACAACAGTCGGGCAGATTAAACTGTCTGAAAGGTTTAAAACAGAAACGATCTATTCACACGCCCTTTTTCTTTCAAAATGAAGATCGATATTTCCTGGAAGTATTGTATTTAAAACTCTCTTTCCTTGGTGAACTTATAAAGGCTATTTTTTCAGGACTCGATAGTTTCCAGTATCCCGAGTTTGGATTATCCATGGATAGAATCTGGGTCAACCTGTCCGATCAAAACAGTCTGCTTCCGTGTTTCTGGAATTTCAAGGTGGAGTTATTCGACGTAATCGGCTCCGACCTGCCGTCTACATCAATTCCGCAATTGCCCCGATCATACGGTTTTCATCTTTTGGGGTTCATCTGGTTTTATACGCTGCTTGTCAACAGAAAACAGGATGTCTCCCAGGTATATCCTGTTCTGGGAGAGGTTATGGAGAAGATTAAAACCCAGGATGATGCAAACTTTGAAAATTATCTGGAATCCGGGTTTCTTGAGGTGTTATCTCCTGAAAATATTTTTTTCAATCCCGATATATTATCTGTTAAACAGGATTGGCATAAATTCTGGAAAGCGTCGCTGGGCTTGGGGTTCCATTTTTTTGAGGTCAGCATGCTTGGCTCAAGAGATAGGTCGATAGAGGAATTCGGACATGAGCTGGAGCAACTCAGACAAGAAATAAAGGACCGCCTGTTTTCAACAGAACCCTCTGTCCCCGCTGAAGAATCTGAAGCCAACGATAAAATCATTTATAATATACTGAAGAAAATTATGAATACCCGGCAAGAAGAGGAGGAAACGTCATCGGATGATTTGGAAATAAGCCGTGTTTTGCCGGAAATAGACGACACTACAGACGATAAAACAGCGCCTGATTTTGAAGAAGATTCCGATGTGTTTCAAACCGTCATCATTTCTTCAGATGATAAATTGGCAGAAAAATTAACCGGCATTGAACAAAAAGAAGAACCGGGCGAGGCGCCTCCGGTTCCGGAAAACGATTTGGATGAAACTCTAATATTAACGCCTGAAGGGCTGGAACCACCGGGAACAGCTGACAAACTTGATCACTATGATGAAGATATGGAAGATACGGTTATTTTTTCACCGGATGGCTTGGGACAAAATGTGCCGCCATCATCTCCGCCTGAGGAAGACGATCTTCCGGAAACCGTCATTATCTCCCCCGAGCAGGGCTCATTAGGATGTTCTGAGGTCCCCCCGAGTCCTTCCCGGCAAAATTCAGGACCTGAAGACACCATAAAAGGCGGCAGTGTGCCGGATGAAATGACGACCCGTGAACATAAAAAAGCTGAACCGTCAGAACCAGACGAATTCCTGGAAGAGACCCTTCTTATCCTTCCGGGAAAAAGCGTTACCGGCGAAAAAGAGAATAATAAGTAATGCCATGAGCGATCCCATACCCATAGACCGGTTGGCAAATGAAATCAGAAACATTTATATTTCAGATAAGAATCAGTCGGAAAAGCAGATTGAAAAATTCTTAACTAACAGGTTCAAAGAACTATCCGGACCCGAGAGTTTAGATGTGCTAAATAAATTGATTGATGAATTTGACAGCAGGCACCCAATCAGGATAGATAATAGTATAATACCCCGGACATTTTCATTTTTGCTGGGAAGAGATGTTTCCGGGACCGATCTTTCTTCAACAGAACTCATAGAACGGTTGGCGGAATCGTTGAAGACTATTTTTGATTCGTTGAATCAGTTAATTGGCGTTATTAATATGACGCTAACCGGAGAGACTTTCGGAGACCAAACCATCCGTCAGGTCATCGGTTTTCACCTTGAAGGAGACGAACAGACAAAATCACTGGAAAGCTACCTCGGACAAATAAACGAAGCTTTTTTAACGGTCCAGCATTCCTTTAAAAAAACTGCTCAGATTAAAGTGGGCCAAATACTTGAAGAAATTGATCCGGACCGAATCTCTGCCCAAGGAGGCGGGGGGCTGAAGATCGGTCCCCTCCGAAAAGCAGAATATTATGAAATATACGAAGAAAAATTTCGTAGGATAAAAAAGTGGTTTGAATCCGGTCGATTCATGGAGGAATTTTTACGAGAATTTGAAAAAAACTGCCAAAATTTAATGGAAAAATAAGGAGGTAAAATTGAAACATTATCTTAATGCCCTGTTTTTGGTGATGGTTAGTTCAATGATATATGCATGTGCATCCCAGCCGCTTCTACCTCCTCAGTGGCAATATGAAAAAGAGGCGATCAAGCTGCACATTAAGGCTGATCCAAAATTAAATTTGGAGGAAGGAACACCGCATACACTTTATGTCTGTGTATATCAGTTAAAAGATCCAAATGCATTTAACCAGCTTGCCGGGGATAATGACGGAATTTATAACCTATTGGAATGCGGGCTTTTTGATTCTGCGGTGGCCACATCAAAAAAATTGATTGCTCGCCCGGGACAGGATATGAATTTTGTTTTGGATCGAGCCGAGGGGGCCAAATATCTATCTATTGTTGCAGGATATTTTACGCTTCGGAAAGATCGTATGATACGGCTGTTCGATATTCCGGTTGTGGTGGAGGAAAAGGGGTTTTTTAAACGCAAAAGGATTCAAAAACCCGGCCCCTTGAATATTGAACTGATTTTAGGGCCGCAGCAGATAGAAACCGTGGGAGGAAAATAGAAATATGAGAAGACCGATTTTCTGGCATCAAGGCCTTTTTTTACAGCCCCAGCATTTTCAGCTTAAAGATCTTTATGATCAATCATTGCTGATCCCTTTCCACAGATTTATCAATCCTCATTTTTGGGGAATCGGTGATATTGAGATTCAGCAAGCAGCTCTTGGAAATCGTTCCTTTGATCTTTTAAGTGGAAATTTTTTATTCCCGGATATGACCTATACGGGTTTCCCGGATAATGCCGTGATAGAGGCCCGATCCTTTGAATCGGCATGGGAAGAAGGGGGTAAAACCTTTACGGTGTATGTGGGCCTTAAAAAATGGAATGATGCCGGAGAAAATGTAACGGTCTTGTCCAGCCTCAATAATCTTTTTGATGTTACTACCCGATTTGTCACTACTACCCAACCTGAAGAGATACAGGATTTACATCAGAATGGTCCATCGGCTGAGGTAAAAAGGCTTTACTATGTGTTGAAAATATTTTGGGAAACGGAAATGGATCTTCTGGGAGATTATGAACTTATCCCGCTTGCCTGTTTGGAAAAAGATGGCGACGAAATAGTTCTTTCAAAACAGTTTATCCCCCCCTGTCTATGCATTTCCGGGTCTGAAACTTTAAACAAACTTGTTCCGGAAATCAGGGACCAGATCTCCTCCCGTGGACGACAGCTTGAAACTTACAAACGGGAAAGGGGAATCCACAGCGCGGAATTCGGGACAAAAGACATGGTCTATCTTTTGGCATTAAGATCGTTGAACCGTTATATACCACTTCTAACGCATTTGACCGAAACCAAAAGAATCCACCCATGGTCAATGTATTCTGTTTTAAGACAAGTGATTGGGGAATTATCTTCATTTTCCGGAAATATTTCCGTAAATGGAGAACAAGAGCATGGAACTTCGCTTTTATTGGGTTACGACCATCAAAATTTATGGGAATGCTTTTCGGGCGCAAAACTACTGATTACCCGGCTATTGGACGAAATCACCGCCGGTCCGGAATATATTATTCAGTTACTGTACGACGGGACCTATTTTTCCGCAGAATTACCGCCCACAATCTTTGAAGGGCGAAACCAATTTTTCCTGGTTTTTGAAACAGAGACCGATCCTAAAAATGTACTTCAAACCATGGGAAAGATCGCCAAGCTGAGCTCCAGGCAGACGCTGCCCATTCTGATAGCCCGGTCCCTTTCCGGGATAAAACTCGATCACCTTGCAATCCCTCCGCAGGAACTGCCGCGGCGGGCACATTCAATATATTTTCAGATCGACCACCATAGCGATCAGTGGGATCAGGTACAAAAGGGGAATAATCTCGCACTTTACTGGGATGCAGCGCCACAGGATTTGAAGGCGGAACTTATGGTTGTGAGGAGGACCTAGATATGCGTCTGATCGACTGCTTTATTAACATCATCGCTTATATCGCCTACTTGGTAAAATCGGGAGCTGAAAAACAACCCTCCTACGATCAGGTTAGAACCGACATCCAGCGTCTTATCACACAAAGCGAAAAATATCTTGACGATGGAACGGTTCCCAGGGAGGATTATGATTTGGCTCGTTTTGCGGTTTTTGCATGGGTTGATGAAATTATTATGAATTCCTCATGGAAGGGAAGAGCACAGTGGCAGCGGGAACAGCTTCAGCGCCTGTATTACCATACCGCGGATGCCGGAGAGATTTTTTTCGAGCGGCTTAACACCATAGGTCCTCACCAGCGAGATGTGAGAGAGGTCTATTATCTCTGCCTGGCTATGAATTTTACCGGACAATACTGTCATCAAGGGGATGAATACCTGTTGGAGCAGCTAAAAACATCGAATCTAAAGCTCCTTACCGGGAGTTCTCTGGGAATACCCTCCCTTGACAAACGGGAACTTTTTCCGGAGTCATACCCGGCTGAGTCTGTCGAGGCCGCGCCCTTAAAGACAAGAAGGCGTTTTTCATCGTTTACCTTAATATGCCTTTGCTCTCCAGTGGTTTTTTACTGGATTTTGTTTTTGATTTACCGTTTTGTTTTAAACAATATCGGACAAACTTTTATCAGCACGGTGCCGTAAATGAAACAGCTTATTATAAAGATAATAAAGATCTTTCTTATTGTCACGTTGATTCTCTTTGCCGTTCTACTGGTTTTCGGTCTTGTATTGGGTATTGGCTGGCCGTGGTGGGTGGGCTTTTTTATCCTTACGGGTCTTGTGGGTATCGGCTTGGGTCTTGTTTTCCTTAAAAAAGTTCTGGGCCGGCGCCGCGAAGAGCGCTTTGTCAATCAGGTAATAGAGCAGGATCAACACTATCTGAAATCACTTGGGGATAAAGAGAGGAAAAACTCACAGGAACTTCAGGATCGCTGGAAAGAAGCCATGGAGACGTTGCGGAAATCCCACCTGAAAAAATACGGTAATCCGCTTTACGTACTGCCATGGTATATGGTGATCGGAGAGAGCGGGTCCGGCAAAACTACCGCCATTAAAAGCGCTCGTCTTTCATCGCCTTTTGCTGAAATGAGTCGCACATCCGGGATTTCCGGTACAAAGAATTGTGATTGGTGGTTTTTTGAACAGGCCATACTTATCGACACCGCCGGTCGGTATGCCATTCCCGTAGATGAGGGCCGCGATAAAGATGAATGGCAAAAGTTTTTGTCTCTTTTAATCAAATTCAGGAAAAAAGAGCCGTTAAATGGTCTTGTGGTGACCATTGCCGCTGATAAATTACTCGATACCGGCCCGGAATTAATTGAGGCGTCGGGCAAAAGTATTCGCCGACGTATCGATGAACTGATGCGGGTATTGGGTGCAAAATTTCCGGTTTATGTGCTGGTGACAAAGTGTGATTTAATTCAAGGAATGACCCAATTTTGTGATCGGATTTCTGAAAAAGGCCATGATCAGGCCATGGGCGTTTTGAACCATGAACTTTCAAAAGACGCTGCTGAATTTAGCCGCCGCACAATGCATACCCTTGGAGAACGGCTGAAAGATTTAAGGCTCCTCCTTTTTCACAAGCCTGAGTCCAAAGGTGCTGATCCGAGTCTTGTGTTGTTTCCCGAAGAATTTGAGAAACTAAAAGCGGGTCTGGATGCTTTTATTCGAAGTGCTTTTCAGGAAAATCCATATCAGGAAACGCCGATTTTACGAGGTTTTTTCTTTAGCAGCGGCAAGCAGGAGGGGAGTCCGTATTCCCACTTTTTAAAGGAACTGGGTCTTATCGAAGAAAAAGAAGTTCTGCCCGGAACCGATAAAGGATTGTTTCTGCATGATTTTTTCTCAAAAATACTACCCATCGACAGGGGACTGTTTTCTCCTACCCAGCGAACCCTTGAATGGAGCCGACTGACCAGAAATATGGGACTGACTTCCTGGGTTGCCATTTGTGTTGCTGTCTGTGGACTGTTAAGCTTTTCCTTTGTGAAAAACTTAAAAACGCTCAGGGATGTTTCGCACGAATTTTCCAAGCCGCCGGTATTACAGGGCGAAATCCTATCGGATACGATTACCATGGATCAATTTCGTAAAGCGGTTTCTAAAGCGGAAAGGCAAAATAATAGCTGGTGGGTTCCGCGGCTTGGATTAAATGAAAGCAGAAATGTTGAAAAAAAATTAAAAGAAAAGTTTTGTAAACAGTTTCGCAATCGTTTTTTAGTTTCTTTTGACAAGCAGATGGCGGATACCATGACACTGTTTTCTGCCGCTACTACCCGGGAAACCCTCGGAAAATATGCAGCACATCTGGTGAGACGTATCAATCTCATTAATGGTCGGATTTTAGGTGAAGGCCTTGAAGGACTTCAATCCCGGTCTCAACCCCCCTTTGACACCTTTGTATCGGGAGCAGATCAAAACCTGATCCCAGAAGTCAGCAAAAAGCTAACCCAATTGTATCTTTATTTTTTAATCTGGCGGCAGGATAAGGCAAGCTTGAATCAAGAAATGAACAATCTGCAAACCTGGCTGAAACACATTTTGACATTTGAAGGTGCAACCTTGAACTGGCTGATCAGTTGGGTCAATTCAGATCCGGCTTTTTTGCCGGTGACTTTGGCCGATTTCTGGGGGGAAGGTTTGAAAAATCCTAATGATGTAAGCGTACTTCCCTCCTTTACCATCCATGGAAAAGACCAGATCGACCTTTTTCTAAAAGAGATTGAGTCCGCTCTTTTTGATCCCTTGATCATTGCCGAGCAGAAACTCAAATTTGAAAAATGGTATTCTCAAGAATATTTGCAAGCCTGGTATGATTTTGCAACGGTTTTTCCCAAAGGACCCGATCGTCTTAAAGGCAAGGAGAAATGGGAAGAGGTTGCTGCCGGAATGGGTTCGGATCAGAATCCCTATTTTGCCTTATTCGCAATGATGGCCAAAGAACTGAACCCCTTTTCCAAAGGGGAAAAGTGCCCCGGATGGGTAAATTTTGTTTACGATTTTAAATCTGTGAAACTTCAAGCCGAAGCAATAAAGAAAAATAACATCGAAAAGCTGGGCCTCTTGAGAAAAGTAAAATCAAGATTAACACCGACTAAACAAGCGATTGGCACAGCCGCAGAAGGTGCTTTGAATATGGAATCTCGCTTGCTTGCCGGCAAAGCCTTTTATGATTATCAAAGCGCCCTGAATGAAATCACACCGGTATCCGCATCCAGTCTTGTTGCTTACAAAATAGCGGTTGAAATATACAGTGAAGATCCGGCTACCAGCCAATCACCCTTTTATACGGCTCAAAATGCGTTAAGAAAATTAAAAACCGTTTTGATAAAACCAAAAACAAACCCAGAAATAATCTGGGAACTGGTAACCGGGCCAGTAGATTTTTTCCATGAATTCGTTTTAAGGGAATCCTCCTGTTACCTCCAAAGCCGATGGGAAAAAGAAGTTCTGATGGAAATGCAGGACGTATCGGATCAGAAGGACACGAATCAGCTCCTTATGGGGGAGGACGGTTTTGCAATAAAATTCATTAAAGGACCTGCAGAACCTTTTCTTAGTCGAACGTTGAAAAAAGGGTACTATGCTAAAAAGGTGATGGGTAAAAATATTGACTTTAATGAATACTTTCTCTCCTACTTAACCAAAGGCACAAAAGCGGCAAAACCGGTAAAAGGGACATATAGTGTGACCATAAAAGCCTTTCCCACGGGAGCCAATAGCGGCGCCTTTATAAGACCTCAGGAAACCATCCTGGAACTTCAATGTGCATCAGAAACGCCAAGATTGGTCAATCTAAATTACCCGGTAAAAAAAACGTTCAACTGGTCACCCCAAACCTGTGGGGATGTTATCTTTACGATAAAAGTGGAGGACATCGTTCTTACAAAAATATATACAGGATATCAAGCATTTCCGAAGTTTATCAAAGATTTTGAAAGCGGCCAGCATACATTTTACCGCAGTGAGTTTCCCGCTGAAGAATCGGCGCTTAAAAGGATAGGAATTAGATTCATAACCGTGAAATATCAATTCAAAGGACACCGGCCGGTTTTAAAACTCCTCCTGTCGGCGCCTGGAAGAATCCCCCGGAGTATTGCAAAATGCTGGGAATAGGAAAACCCAAAAACAGATGGAATTGGGCGGCCTGCGGCAAACACCCGGTGGCAAGGGATTATTTTCGTTTAAGCCTGAACACCTCCCTGTTAGCTGCATTTGAAAGATGGGTTGAAAAGGGGTATCAGGTTTTAAGCAGCAAGCAACTCTCTACCCAGTGTATGTATTCCTGGCGCTTTTGGGCCAAAGGTATAAAAAAGGGAAACCTGATTTGCGGTGTCGCAAAAGACAGCAGCGACAGTATCGGACGGCCCTATCCGCTTATTATTATGGGAGATGGTATGCTTGACGGATGGGAAGACCATTGGGATCTTCTCCCCCATGCTTTTGAAACAACCTGGGATCAGATTGAATACATATCCTCAAGGCGGTTTGAAAATTTAAAGGGGCTGGAATATGAGGTCTGTGCCATTAAGAACCCTAAGCCTGACTGGCTGGAATGGAAATCTCAAAGCAGAAACCAGGGAAAACTTCAATCTTTGACTAACGCCTTGACAATCTCAAAGGACAATGATCAAATAAAGGAAAAAGCGGATTGCCTGGCTAAAAAAATGGAATGTCTGGTACCCCTTGACATCCAGATCGACGAAGATCCCCTTGATATTGCGAGCCGTTGGAACTTTTTGTTAAAAGTAAACAGTTCAGATGTTCCCAATGCGGTATTTTTGGGTGGAGTCCCTGAAAAACGTTTTCTGGCTGTTTTTAACCGGTCTTTAAATGCCAGCGATTTTGTCGGACTCTGGTCAGCCCACACGGATGCTCGGTAGTTGAGATGACCAACGTAACCCTGTAACCAATAAGGATTATTGATTAAAATGAATATCAAGGACCTTATTCAGGACGGTAAGCTTTCAGACGCCCGCAGTCAATTGGTCGAGGCGGTTAAATCTTCACCCGGCGACCAGAGCAGTCGCACGCTTTTGTTTCAGGTTCTGGCTTATCTGGGCGAATGGGACAAAGCCCGACGCCATCTTGAGATTATCGCTGCCCAGGACGCGACCCGGCAGGCCGGGGTCCAGGTTTATCTGAACCTGATTCAGGCCGAAATCGAACGGATCCAAGTTACGCAAAACCAAGGACAACCCGATTTTTTGCCGAAATCTCCAGCCTATATAGAGCAGTATAAAACCGCCTGTCAAAAACTGGATAACCAGCAGTTCCAGGCCGCCCAAACCATATTCCAGGAGATCCACACCCAACGCCCGCCCGTCTCGGGAACGCTGAACGGCAAAGATTTTAATGGGTTTCGGGATACGGACACCCGACTATCCTGTTTTCTGGAGGTGTTTGTTCATGAACGATATGTCTGGTTGCCCTTTGAATTCCTCCGGGAGCTGTGTGTTCCCAGGCCCAAAACGTTTTTGGATCTTTTGTGGACCTCGGCACAAATTACCACCCGGGATGGGCTGACCTTAAACTGCTTTCTGCCGGTGCTTTACCCGGAGTCGTTTCGCCATGAAGATGATCGGCTGAAGCGGGGGCGCATGACGGATTGGATGGATCTGGGCCAAGGTTTTTACCAAGGCGTGGGACAGCATGTTTTCCAGGTCGGTGAGAAAGAAATCGGAATTCTGGAAATCGAAGAAGCCGTTTTTAAGCCAAATCAATCGGAGTAAAAACATGAAGCGTACCATCGACATCGATGCCATCCTGGTCCCGCTCCCAGGGGACAATCCTGCAGGAGAAAACCTCCGATATGCTCCGGTCTATGATGAGATAAAGGAGGCAAGACGGGCGGATGATCCTCTGGATCGCGGGGACTGGGACCGTGAGATCAAAACATCTGACTGGGACAAGGTCATTGTTCTTTCTGTGGAGGCACTTACTGAGAACACCAAAGATCTTCAAATAGCCGCCTGGCTTACAGAGGCATTAACAAGGACCGAAGGTTTTGAAGGACTGATTGCCGGCCTGAAAATTCTTACCGGTTTTTTGAGTAATTTCTGGGACACGGTCTATCCCGAAATAGATGAAGACGATCTTGATTACAGAATAGGGCCTCTTGAGTTTTTGAACAATAATCTCTGGTTTCCCATTAAAGAGGTTACGGTTACCGACCGCAGTGTAACATCGGGCTATTCGTGGTTACAATGGCAGGAGTCCCGTCAGGTGGGCTATGAAAAAGATACCCTTAATCAAAACGGTGATGTGGACGACAGCAAAAAGGCCGCACGTGATGAAAAGATAGCCGAGGGCAAGCTACCTGCCGAAGATTTTGATAATTCTGTCGCCGTGTCGTCAAAGGCGTTTTATGTGGGGTTGGAGAGCGTTCTTGCCTCATGTGTGGAAGAATTCAAAATCTTTGATCAAACAGTGGATGAAAAATTCGGAAACCAAGCGCCCAGATTGTCTGAACTGAAACAGTCCATCCAAGACTGCGACCTTCTTATTTCACGGATATTAAAAAAGAAGAGGGAAATCGAACCCGATCCAGAACCGGAATCCGAAGCTGAATCCGAAGCTGAATCCGAAGCTCGGACAGAAGGCGTTTCAGAGGCTGTTCAAGATGAATATGAAATGGAAACCACCGAACCGGTGCCTCCATCCGCACCCCAGCCGGAGATCGGCGCTTTTTCTGCTCCTTCTGTGCCGTTTCCTTCGGGAATTACCAGCGATTCCGATTCGATGGAGCAGGAACTTTGGAAAGACGCACTGAATACCTTGCAGGCATCCGGCGTAAAAGAAGCTCTGACAAAACTCCTCAATGCCTCTTGCAGTGCGACTTCCGTAAGACATAAAAACAGGTACCGGCTTCTCATCGCCAGGCTTTGTCTTAAAGCAGGAAGGCCGGATATCGCAAGACCCGTGATAGAAGAACTGCATGCATTGATAGAACAGTTGGGCCTTGAACAGTGGGAATCTCCCCTGTGGATTGCCGAAGTGCTTGATGCCTATTATCAGTGCCTGACATCGGAAGGGGCTTCTGATGATGACCGGTACAAGGCCAACTCTGAACTTTTCCAAAAACTGTGTACAAAGGATATAACCAAAGCGATAAAATATGAATAATAATGCTTACAAGCAGAAAGGAGAATGAACCATGGCTAAGGAGAGTTTACAACATACCCTCGACCGGGTAAGGGCCCCCAGGGTTCAGATAACCTATGACGTGGAGGTGGGTGACGCCATTGAAATGAAGGAAATTCCTTTTGTCGTTGGTGTCCTGGGTGACCTGTCCGGCAAACCCGATGAACCCTTACCCAAACTCAAGGACAGAAAATTCGTTGAGATTGACAGGGACAATTTTGACAATGTGCTTGCCGGTATGAAACCCAGACTGGCCTTCAGGGCTGACAACAAGCTAACGGATGATGACACGAAAATGGCTGTAGAACTTCGGTTTAAATCCATAGATGATTTTCACCCTGAGCGTGTTGCGGAACAAATCACACCGGTGCGCAAACTGGTAGATGCCAGAAAACGGCTTTCCGATTTGCTCAATAAACTCGACGGGAACGACAAACTGGATGAATTGCTTCAGGATGTTATCTCAAGCACTGATTCACTGGAAAAACTCGGGTCCGAGGTGGGTGTTAAAAAATCGGAAGGGGAAGAAAGCGAATAACTGAAAGGGGGTGATGTATATGGCTGAGAATCAGCAGGAAGAGCAGCAGGCTCAGGCAGAAGAAGTACAGGAAGAAAAGAGCCTTCTGGATCAGATCTTAGAAGAGGGGAAACTGGCCCGTGACGAGAGTCAGAGAGCGGGGGCCAAGGATCTCATCGGCGAGTTTGTCGGGCAGATTATGGAAGGAACCATAACGGTTTCCAAAGACACGGAGGCCATGATTAATTCCAGGATCGCCCAGATAGACAAACTGATTTCCGATCAACTGAATGAAGTAATGCACCATCCTGATTTTCAAAAGCTTGAAGGCTCATGGCGGGGGTTGAAATATCTTGTCAGCCAGAGCGAGACCGGGGAGCGGATGAAAATCAGGGTGATGAATGTATCCAAAAAAGATCTCCTTAAGGACATGGAAAAGGCCAGCGAGTTCGATCAGTCCGCTCTATTCAAGAAGGTTTATGAAGAAGAATACGGTATGTTCGGCGGTGCCTCCTACGGCGCTATGATCGGGGATTATGAGTTCAGCAGCCATCCGCAGGATATTGCCCTTCTGGAGAAGATATCGCAGGTTTCTGCAGCGGCCCATGCGCCGTTTATCTCTGCGGCGGCCCCCCAGTTGTTTAACTGGGACAGCTTTGAAGAACTCGGTGGTCCCAGAGATCTTTCCAAGATTTTTTCAAGTGCTGATTATGCCAAATGGAAGTCATTTCGCGAAACCGAAGACTCAAGATATGTTTCTCTGGCCCTTCCCCATATCCTGATGAGGCTCCCTTACGGACAGGATAATGTTCCGGTTGAAGCCTTCAGCTTTGAGGAAGATATTGATGGAACAGACAGCAGTAAATATCTCTGGGGAAATGCCGCCTATGCCCTTGGCACGCGTTTGACCGACGCCTTTGCAAAGTTTAGCTGGTGCGCCGCTATCAGAGGTGTGGAAGGCGGCGGTCTTGTGGAAGGCCTCCCGGTCCATACATTTAAGACGGATGAAGGCGATGTTGCGCTCAAGTGCCCCACTGAAATAGCGATTACCGACCGGCGCGAAAAGGAATTTGCTGACTTGGGTTTTATTCCTCTGTGTCATTGCAAGGGAACTGACTATGCAGCGTTTTTCAGCACGCAGACCGCAAATAAACCCAAGGTTTATGATTCTGATTCTGCAAATGCCAACGCAAGGTTGTCTTCCCAGCTTCAGTACTTGCTTGCCACATCCAGATTCGCACATTACCTGAAGTCCATGATGAGAGACAAAATCGGCAGTTTCATGACTCGCCAGAATGCAGAGGATTTTCTGAACAGATGGATTACCAATTATGTTCTTCTGGATGACAATGCCACCCAGGAGATGAAGGCCAAATATCCATTGCGTGAGGCAAGAATTGACGTAAGCGAGATTCCGGGAAAACCAGGCGCCTATCGAGCGGTGTCATTTCTAAAGCCTCATTTTCAGCTGGACGAATTGTCTGTTTCACTGAGGCTGGTAGCGGATCTGCCGCCACCGGCAAGTGGATAGGATCAGTTAAGCGGATTGGCCGAGTATTTGTAAGGGAATGAAAGGAAACGTCGATGTATCGGGGCGTTATCTGAGTCAAGAGAAGTAGCGTAATAGACAAAAAACATTAAAGAGGAGGGTTTTTATTATGGCAATAAGTGATTATTTGAAAATTGACGGGATGGAGGGTGAAAGTACAGATGGTAATCATAAGGGCTGGTTAGATGTTGTTAACTATTCCTGGGGAGTTCATCAAAGCAAGACCGCTGTTTCAGCAACAGGAAAGCCTGTAGCCAGCAAGGCGGGGTTTGAAAATCTTAATGTTAATTTATTTGTTGAAAAGTCAACAACAGACATCATCAAACAATGTATCATAGCAACCCCCGTTATTAAAGAAGTGATACTGCATCTGTGCATTGCGGGGGCAAGCCTAGAGCCATTTTTAATATTTACAATGAAAAACTGTGTTATCTCTAACGTCACATTCCGTGGCGGCGGTAACGTAGAACCCACGCAGAATATCCAAATTAACTACGAAGACCTTACCATAGAATACAAGGCCTACAAAGATGGTAAGGTGACCGGGTCAAAGACAGCACATTGGAATCTTAAAGAAAACAAAGCATAGGCAGATAAGGCTTTTTGCGTATGCACATCCGGAACAAACAAAACATTCGGGTATCGATTCTGGACAGGCTCATGGATGAGGAACCGGACGTTTCCCATGAGCCTGCCCAAGCCCGTTTGTTCGATATCAGGCAGGTCAAGGCGATGGTAACGAGGGATCTGGAAAATCTCCTTAACAGCAGACGCCAGATATTGAAGATTTCTGCTTTATACAAGGAGGTCCATAATTCTGTCTTCATGTATGGCCTGGGAGATTTTACCTCAAAAAATCCCAAGAGTCCGTCCGCGAGGCAGTTCTTACGGCAGGATGTTGAAAAAACGATTTCAAGGTTCGAACCCAGGTTGAAGAATGTATCCATACGCATTGAAGACTCTGAAGAGGGGCGAAATCTCAGATTCAAGATCAACGGTTTGTTAATTACGGACGCTGAAACAGAACCCGTGTCGTTTGATACATATTTTGACACCAACAGGGGCCAATACGTTATAGAGAAATAGGCTGTCAGGCCGCGGTATGCCGGGAGATTGGGAAGCCGGGAGGCTGATCTATTATTGCGCTGAATCCTGATCCGCTCATTTGTTCATCGATACATCAGCTTGACAGCATCCCAAGATCCCAACTTTCCAGCCGATCACCTTAATTATGGAAGATAGTTTGCTAAATTACTACGAACGTGAGCTGACCTTTATCCGAGAGATGGGGGCGGAATTTGCTAAGAAATACCCCAAGATCGCAGGCAGGCTTCAGCTTGAACCTGACAGATGCGATGATCCCTTTACCGAGCGCTTAATAGAGGCGTTTGCATTTCTCAGCGGACGTATTCACAAAAAGATTGAAGATGATTTTCCTGAAATAACAGAATCTCTGTTGAGTATCGTTTATCCTCATTACATCCGCCCGATACCTTCCATGTCTATTGTGAGATTCGAGCCTATAAAACAGACGATTCCACCGGTTGGATATGAAATAGACAAAAACGCCGTGCTTTATTCCAAATCCGTGGGCGGCACTGCCTGCCAGTACGCCACGTCCTATCCTGTTACCCTGTGGCCTGTTGATGTTGTTTCAGCAAGACTCCAGGATCCGGTAAAACAGATCGGAGGCGCTCAACAGATTCTTTTAATCCAGTTGAAGGCATATAAAAGTCAGAGTATTTCCAAGATCGAATGGGAAAAACTGCGCTTTTTTCTAAACGGCCCGCATCAGCACGTTTTTCATCTCTATGAACTTTTGTTCAACCACGTCTGCCACGTAGAATGTGAGGCAATGAACAGCCGGGGGAAAAAGGAAGTCATAACCCTGACGCCGGAAGACATATCCCCTGTTGGGTTTGATTCCGATGAAGGTGTTCTTCCCTATTCGAAAAGGTCTTTTCCCGGCTATATCCTTCTTTTCGAGTATTTCTGTTTTCCCGAAAAGTTCCTTTTTTTTGATCTTCAAGGACTGAACCGGCTTAAAGGCAAGGGTTTTAAAGATACGCTTGATATCCGGATATACCTGGACAGGGAGGCCAAATCAAATCTTGTCATAAATGAAGATACTTTTTGCACCCATGCGACACCTGCAATAAATCTTTTTAATCGTATTGCCGAACCAATTCGTGTTGAACAGCGAAAAACCGAATATCGTGTGGTTCCCGATGTAAGAAGACAGAACTCAACAGAGGTTTACAGCGTCAACAGTGTCACTTCCTCGTCCCAGTCATCACCGGGCAAGGAAGTCGATTTCAAGCCGTTTTATTCCATCAGACATCACCTTGATGAGGAAGATAGCTTTGGCCGGCGCGCTTTTTGGCATGTGGAGCGGCGTCCCTCGGGTAAAAAGGGAGACAGCGGCACCGAGGTGTTTCTTTCCTTTGCTGACCTGGATTTCAATCCTGCGGATCCGGGGGTGGAGGCCCTGACCGTTCATGTCACCTGCACCAATCGGGATTTGCCTGTACGCCTGTCTTTTGGGGATTCATCCGGTGATTTCAGTATGGAGACGGCCGCCCCTGTTTCCCGAATAAACAGCTTGATAAAGCCGATCCCCACACGCAGGCCTTCCCTTGGGGCGGCATTGCAATGGCGCCTCATATCCCACCTCTCCCTCAACTACATGTCCATTGTGCAGGGCGGAGAAGATGCCCTCAGAGAAATTCTCAGTCTCTATGATTTTGACAATTCACCGGCCACCCGGCAGCAGATAAACGGGATTGTGTCTCTGAGTTCTCAACATATCACAAAGCGGATGGGGCAGGGGTTTTGCCGCGGGGTGGAGGTCACCATAGAATTTGACGAGGATAAGTTTGTGGGCACAGGTCTTTATCTGTTTGCATGTGTTCTTGAGAGATTTTTAGCCCAGTATGTCTCGGTCAATTCCTTTTCCAAGTTGATAGCAAAAACCATTCAGAAAAAAGAGGCAATAAAACAGTGGCCCCCAAGAAACGGAAATCGGGTACTCCTTTAAAAGACCGCCTGTTTGAAGAATTCTACGGCTTTTCATTTTTCAAGGCTGTAAATCTTCTGGAATTGCTTTCTCCGGATAAAAAGCCGTTGGGTCAGACTCTGGTGCCTGCGGAAGAGCCGGTAAAATTCTCAGTAAGACCCGGCTTCACTTTCCCACCCAGTGATATTTCCAGCCTGGAACAAGGCGATGAAGAAAGCCCTGCGAACATGGCCGTCACATTCATGGGGCTTATCGGTCCAAATGGTGTCCTGCCGTACTGGGTTAATGAACTTGTAGAGAAAAGGAACCGGAAGAAGGATTTCAGTTTAACCGCCTTTCTGGACCTTTTTCATCATCGTTTAATAACCCTTTTTTATCTTGCATGGAAAAAACACCGCTTTCCGGAAAACTATCTGCCAGGAGCAAAGGACAGGCTTTCCA
>Ga0315537_1001414_pt1 | contig 18824 bp, 17 predicted proteins | sample SalMarSW160270MG_FD_203091 | JGI IMG/M metagenome (GOLD analysis project Ga0315537, IMG submission 203091) | Salt marsh sediment microbial communities from the Plum Island Ecosystem LTER, Massachusetts, United States - Salt Marsh Sediment SW1602-70 ...
TCCGTTGAGATCAAAATCATTCGTTCCATGTTATGTTCTAAAGCACATTCTATGACATTCTGTGTTCCTATCGCATTTGTTTTTACTGCCTCAACCGGGTCATATTCGCAAACAAATACATGCTTCATTGCTGCAGCATGGAATATTACATCTACTCCGTCTGTCGCTCTCAACAATCGTTCCTTATCCCTCACATTCCCAAAGAGAAATGCAACATTTTCGTTGTTCTTAGATGATATCTTGGCATAGTATAGCTCCGTCTCCCTGTTATCTAGCGTTATTATCTGTTTGGGGTTGTAGTTTACCAATTGCTTGACTATCTCAGACCCGATGCTACCTAGCCCACCTGTTACTAGTATGGTTTTGTCTCGAAAAAGATTCGTTTTACTATCACTGCTTAACATAGCTTTCTGACAACATCTCCTTTATATTTTTAAGAATATACTCTAATTGTCTTTCTGTTAATTGGGGATATATAGGTAATGAAACGATGCTTTCAAAGACTTTTTCAGCAACTGGAAAATCTCCTTTCTTATACCCATATTCTCTCTGATAGAAAGGCATCAAATGCAGAGGTATGAAATGAACGCTTGTCGCCACACTCCCTTCTCCCATTTTCTTAATGAACTTGTTTCTATCGTAATTAATTAACCGTATTGGATATAAATGGTATGAAGATTTCACATACGGCTTAATATAAGGGAGTACTATGTCCAAACCTTGCAGGTGCTCGTCATAGTATTCAGCAACTTCTTTCCTTCTTTCATTCATCCAATCCAATTTTTTTAATTGGGCTATTCCAATAGCAGAGGCGATATCAGACGGGTTGAATTTGTATCCCGCTTGGGTAATTTCATAATACCAGTTGTCCTTTTGTAAATACCTTTTCCACGCATCCCTGCTCATTCCATGCAATCGTAATATCCTTAGCTTTTCGCTAAATTCATCATCGTTCAAAGTTATCATTCCCCCCTCTCCGGTAGTGATAGGTTTTGTTGGATAAAAGCTAAAACAGGTTAAGTTCCCCAAAGAACCGACCTTTCCGCCCTTTTCGTATTCGGCTCCCGCGGCATGTGCCGCATCTTCTATTACCTTCAAATTGTGTTCCCTGGCAATTTTCATAGTCCTTTTCATATCGGCTGGTTGTCCGCCATAATGAACTACAATTATTGCCTTGGTCTTATCGGTTATTTTTTCTGCTAATTTGTCCGCATCAATGTTATATGTTCTCCCATCGATATCTACAAATACCGGCCTGGCTCCGCAATGAACTATTACGTTAGCAGTTGCCGCAAATGTGAAAGGTGTAGTTATTACTTCATCGTCTTCTTTTATGCCCAGGACTTTTAAGGATAAAAATAAAGCTGCGGTGCAGGAGTTTGTTGCCACTGCATATCTACTTCCTACATATTCGACAAACCTACTTTCAAACTCTGAAGTCTTATGCCCCATGGATAGCCACCCCGAGCTTAAGACCTCTCTTACTGCGTTTATCTCGTCCTCCGTTATGTAAGGTGGGGCAAAAGGTATATTCATTTCGTTCCTTCGTCTAAGAATAAAGATTTCTCTCCGCCCTCTCTGATATAGTTTATAGCATCCACTCCTGTATTAAACAGCAAATCAATGACAGACATGTAGGGCATAAAGTCCTCGTAGAGCTGGGGATAGCTGGGATGATGAAACTCATGCCAATACAGCTTTATCCCGGCCTTCCTAAATTTGTCAACTTCTATGTAGTCTTTAGCTGCCGGACCTGAAATATACTCATCGGCGCCAACTTTCTTCGAAATATTAATGAGATGGTCTGTCTTCACGCCTTCAACACCCAGACCGGAAGAGCGAATGAACTTAGTTTCCAGCCTCAAGATAGCCGTTATTCCTTTAACCAAGGCAATGTTCAGGTCGCCAAGGTACTCCCAATCCTGGCTATAAATTTCCCCAAGAAAATCCATATATTCTTGGAAGAATGGAGCCTTGCCGTAGTTGTATCTTATAGACTCTATGTGCTTTTTCTTCCAGTTACTGCTATTATCTATCTTCATCTCATTTATCTTTATTCTTGACCCAGATGCACGTGAGATTGGAACTGTTAGCCAAATCCAACCCTGTGGAATCTTTATCTTATTCCTTTGCTGCCAAGAGCGACTTCTAAACTGGACATCGTCAAAAAATACAAAGATGTCACTTTTGTCAATCAAATCAAAGTAACCCATCCAGGGCAAATACATTGGCTGAAGTATTACTGCTTTCATGATTCATCTTGGATTCTTATAAGCATAAATAGTGAACTCGTATAGCGGATAGTCATGCCTTATTACAAGCCACTTGCTTAAATTGCTAACATAGAAAGATGTTATATCCCCGATTGAGCAATAATAAAGGTTTTCTTCTTTCCAATCGACGTGCTCTGTGAGAAAATTAACCGCAACGCCTTCTCTACAGAGCGGCCACAACTTTAGTAGGATATTCTTTATCCATACTTCATGGACTTCCGGCTCAGCATCAACTTTGATATAAAAAAGTCCGCTGACTAGCACATAGTCAAAAGAGTTATCGTAGGCACTGACTTCCTCTTCAAGAATATTACAGACCTTGAACTCTGCTTCTGGATGTCTTCTTTTTGCAACTTCTATCATTCTTTTTGAGATGTCCCAGCCGTAATATTCGCAATTTATGTCCCTCTCTCTTAAGAAATCCAGCAATAAACCATTTCCACACCCAAAATCCAATATCTTTTTGTTATTTAAGTCGCCAATTCCTGTTAAAATCTGAAATCTTAGCCAAGTCTTTTTCTTTCCCTTCCAGTGAGCGGCTTCAGGGGAATTAAAATCATGCTTCATCAGGTGGCTTTCGTATTCCCTTTTTATTCTTCTGGTATGTTCTTCCAGATCTATAGTATTAATGTTTACCCCCTAAGCCATTACTCTTCCTCTAAAGTTGCATAACCAAATCCCGTCTTCCCGTATCCGTTTCCATTGTAAAGCATATATTTTTGACCTTTATGTTCAAATACGAAAGGATAGCAGACCATTTCAGAATCCCATCCAGACTCAGATACATCTATTCCAGCTTCTTCGTCTTTCCTCTCCCACTTTGTACCGTCTTCAGACTCGGCATATCCTATTCTGTAGCCGTCGGCACCAATTGCATAGCAATACCACATCTTGTAAAGTCCGCCTTCTCTTGCCACACAAGGATGGGCTATGCGTGTCTCGCCTGGATATTTAAAGTCTATGCAAACTATCCCGTCTCTTTTCCAGTTAATGCCATCTTTAGATTCAGCATATTTTATGTGGTAGTAATACATTGCTATCCCATTTTCGATTTTGAAATCTATCGCAGAGAGATACCACATTCTCCAAATCCTGTTTTCTATTGAGATACATGGACCACCCACAATGTAAGGCTCTATCTTGTTTCTTTCCAATATAGGGGCTTGTGAATATCTCTTGAAAGTCTTGCCTCCATCTTTGCTAATTGCTAAACCGATAGCAGAATAGTATGGAACACTAGCTCCCTTCATCCATCCGTTGTAATACATGTAATGGACGCCTTTGTTCTCCACGATTGAATGACACCACACCCCGCTATCATCAAAAAGGCCTGGTTTTCCTAATTCTAAAACAGGCTTAGGAGACATGTTGAGGATTTCGGTAGGATTTTTCAGATCAATTTCAATATATCCTGGTTGTGTTTCGTTTTCCTTGTTCCTGCCGCCGAAGTATACCCGGTAGATATCTCCTTCCAAATGCATTGCAAAAGGGACGCTGGCATGGGTAACCATCCAATCAAATCGGCCTGTCGCTTTAACTATTAACCCCTTCTTAACCCACTTCATATTTTATATTTCTATATTCTCTTTAACTTGGAGCTGTCATCCGAATACAGCTCAGCACCTCTGCCTATGTAGACACCCTTTTCAACAGTATCTTTGGTAATTACCGCACCAGCACCGATAACACACTCTCTTGCGATAGTAATCCCATCTCTAATTGTCGAATTGACTCCAAGAAAGCAGTATGGCTCTATTGTCACGTGTCCGGATATGACCACGTGCGAAGATATAAAACAATGGTCGCCTATAGCTGAATGATGCCCAATGTGATTACCACTCCAGATAGTTACATTATTTCCAATCTTCACGAATGGCTGAATTGTTTGATTTTCAAATATGAAACAGTTGTCGCCTATTTTTGTTTCCTCCCAGTGCACAGATCTGGAACAAATATAACTCACCAAATTGTACCTTTTTCTCTTGGCTGCGAAATACTTCTCAGCTCTTAACTTGTTTACATCTCTATAGCTGAGAGCTATGAACATATCAAATCTATCGGGTGGAAAATTATTCTCTATTTCTTCGAATGGAACCACAGGCAAGTCCAGCAGCACGTTTTCTGTGATGAAGGCTTTGTCAGCTGTGAAGGCCGAGATTTCATACGGGCTATCATGGGTAAAGTAGAAATAGGCGAGCTGCCCGATATCTCCAGTGCCAAATATTACTACCTTTTTCATGTTTAACTGCCTTGTATTTGTGTGAGGTTATTTTACACAATTCCTACTTTTCTCCAACCAGCTCTTTAATACACTCCAGCATCTTCGTTTTATTCTTTTCCCAATTCACAATATCCATCAGCCTCAAACGTTCCTCCTCGTCTTTTAAAGCATCCGTGTTATTCAAAGTATACTTGATACTGCGGGCAATATCTTCTGCGGTTAGCTCTACGAGTTTACAATATTTGCCATCACGGAATATTTCTTGGTAAGGTCCGCTATTCTTGTTCAGCAATAGGACTGAGCCGCACGCAACTGCCTCAAAAGTGCTCCTCCCAAGGTCATCACCCTTCGATATGTTTGGTGTCATAACCGAAATGTTGTACATCTCAGCCATTTCCTCTGGAGTTAGGATTCTACCCAAATCAACTACCTCAGAGCCTTTTGTTTTTCCCATCTCTACCAAGCTTCTCCTATACTCCGGATCGCCGCGACCTGTGAGAACAACTTGAATTTTTTTCTTTAGTTCGTCGTTTAGCAATCCTACGCCTTCAATTAGCAAGTGCTGGTTATAAAACTCCTTTGTGGCTCGTGGCGAGAAGACAATATACTCCTTTTTTAGATTCCATTTCTTTCTTAGATTATCAATTGTTCTCTGATCAAATCTCTTAAAGCATGAGTTTAGGGGAAACCACAGGATGGGAACTATCTTCCTCTCATCGACTCCGTATCTAGATATGATGTGTCTTTGGGGGAACGATTGTGTGATGCCAGGAAAAATAACATCGATTCTTTGCAACGCTTTCCTGACTATTTTCTTATTCCATCCTTCCGGTGTTCTAACATCTGAGCCATAAACACAATAAACGATAGGTTTTCTCAGGGGCAATGAAGCGATAGCCAAAGCGTATGGTAATCCTAAATAGTGAACCAAATGGCAATCACATTTGCGGTCGTATTTAAGGAACAGATACATAATGCGTGCAATATTTAAAATTCCAAATATCGTTGAAAGCGGTCTCCTTTTGAAAGGATTGATTATCTGAACGTCAAATTTATATCCAAAAGCTCTTCCCACCGCTATGGAAGACATGTCAAATTCATCGCCAAACTCCTTCACATGTTCCCAGCAGTAAAGCGAATCGCTGCCCCATAGACACACTTTGTATCTTTTGCTCATATTACACGATGCTCAAAAGATTACAAAGACCTTTATTCAAAGAATAACCTCAGGAAGAGCTTAAAGGATGCCAGGTAGAGTAGCTTAATTGAATTATTCCTTTCGCCTGTTACTTGCTCCTGAAACAACTTCTCAATATAGTTTTGATTAAAGAATTTCTTAGATTTATCGTCTTCATTTAGCAGCAATTCTTTGAAAAATGCCTGCCAATTGGTATTTACATGGAACCAGTCATCAAAATTTACATAACTCCGTTTATTGGGCAGAAAGAGCTTCCCTTTGGAAACCTTATATAACTTCTTCTTGACTAACTCTTTGCCAAACTGATAATACTTTCCAAATTTCCAAAATAGTAGGGGCGCATCTGCTCTGACCATCGTTTTGTTGTACGGTATCTTCGATAATTCCGGTGATAACTTCTTTAGAAATTTGCGATAAATATGATGATTTAATCTCCACTCAGGGGGTATTTTGAGTATAACATCAATAAAATCATTATCAGACGTCGGATGGGACATTTCCAATGAATCTCTAGCAGTAACATAACCAATTGGAAACCATGCTAAATGGGTGCTGATCGAGAATTGGTCGGATTTATTACCCGGGCAATCAGCGTTAATTTTGTTAAATTCATTATTGAAGGACTTTACAGGGACATCCTTAATCTTATTATAAATAACTATGGGGAAGAGTTTCTGAAGCTCTCCTTCTGGGAAACGCCTCTTTTTAGATAGAATATCAAACAATAAATCTTCATCTTCGCAACCTACCTTATCCCTGCTTAAATAACTTCCCCCGAGTGTTAAATCCAATGCATATCCATCAAAGATTACATCAATTTTATCTTTAAGCAATTCAAGTACAGATAAGCCATAACTATTGCCTATATAATTTCTTCCATCCGTGAGCCAAACGAACTGCTCTGCATTATTTGTGATAAATTCAGGCGGAAGCTCCAGAACCAAGTGTTCCTTTATCCCCGTCCTTTTGGCAACTCTTTTAGCGATTTTTACTTCATCACAATCCCGTGGTCCAAAGGTGTAAGCAATGACATTCTTTCTTTTTGCGGGAGGAATGGCAGCTAAGACAGACCTCGAGTCCAATCCCCCGCTTAATCCCACTCCGTAATGAAGGTTATCTTCTGTTCTTATTTCAACAGCCCTCCTAAAAGTTTTAACCAGTTCATCAACAAATTCATCTTCGGATCTGCCATAATCTGGCTCATATTTAAATTCCCAGTATTTCTCTATGGACAAATCCTGCCCGTCATAAGTAAGAATAGATGCCGGAGTTAAGACTTTAATCCCTGTAAAAAAAGTTTTATCGCCCCAGAATTCCCCAAAGGCAAAAAATTCTGCCACTGCTTCATCATTTAGTGCTTTTTGGAAAGCGTTTTCTTGCAGAATAGCTTTAGCCTCTGGAGCAAACAAAAGGTTTCCGTTATTTATAGCATAGTAATGAACTCTAAGCCCGTGTCTATCGTTAGCAATTATGACCTTCTCGCTCTTAAGGTCACAAATAAGAAAAACGAAGGAACCATTTAATCTTTTAATAAAATCCTTACCGTATTCTTCGTAGGAATGCAGGCAAAACTCAGGCTCGCTTTCGTTGTGAAACTTATATCCCTTATTTTTTAGTTCATTCAGTTGCTCTCGATAGTCGTACACCTTGCCATCCATAAAAATGCAGAGTGATTTATCTGCATTAAAGACTGGCTGAGGCTCTGGATTGAAAATTCCTATATGTATCCGTGCAATTCCAAAAGGCGAGCTGATATATTTATCTATGCAATAAGACCTTTCATGTTTTAATGAATCAACCATCCGATCCAAGAGCTGTCCATGCACTCCGCTACTAGATATGATCCCTACTAGTCCAGGCATAAAATCACCTCCAGTTGGGATTCCGTAAGGACGTGGCGAGCTACTGAGTTGGGCAGAAGTAGTTGGTCATCCATGTTTGCTGAGGGGTTCATAACCATGAGGAGCGACATAGGAAATGCCATGACCGCCATCAAGCATGCACCGCCACTTCTTCTCCCCAGGCTGGCTAAGGTTATATCGAGGCGCGGAGTCGCTTTATGCGAAGTAGACTTCGACCGCCAATTCATCTAAGATTAACAATCACTATAGCGAAACAAGCAACCCCATACTTCGTCTAATACTATAGCAGATAGAGGCCGATAATTGCAACGCAGTTATTGGGGAAAGGTACTTAAATTCAGCTACCGACAGCAACCATGGCACACAACAAAAATCTGATAAACTAGCAGGTGAAGGTTGCCATGAAGATATTGATGTTTGTTTCCAGATTAATCGCCAAGTGTCTGGAGTTAGAGCCTGTCTTTGCGTATGTGAATGATGAGAGAGTAACCGACCTAGTTTATGATAATACCCTGTTGAAAGAGTATTTAGGCAGCATCCCTATGGTCTCACTCAAGCAGGGCATAAAGAACTATCTCAGAAATTTCGACTTTGTGAGAGCGTACCAATCAATCAATGTTTAGACAGTTGCTCCGTCTCTTAAAGCATTCCATCATATACGGGTTCGGTGTCGTAATCAGTCAGGTTGTGGGTTTTTTCCTTATCCCGGTCTATACCCGCTATCTAACTCCAGCCGACTATGGCGGTTTAGAGATCTTCCAGACCACTCTATCGATACTGGGCATAATCTTTGTCATGGGTCTGACAGGGGCGTTATTCAGGTCCTATTTCAATTACGACGACGAGGAGAAAAGAAAAACAGTTGTAGGCACCGTCTTCCTTTTTCTCACAGGTACTTCTTTTCTCTTCCTCTTAATATTAATGGCCCTGGCAGGTAATTTCTCGGCGCTATTCTTTAGCTCTGTTGAATACACCTTCTATTTTCGGGTTATTTTTCTCACCTTGTTTTTCGATGTCGGGATAGTAATCGCATTCTCGGTCCTTAGGGCTCGGGAAGAATCAAAAAAGTATGCCGTATTCGTTCTTATTCGATTTCTGGTCACTGCGGGCCTAAATATCTTATTTGTAGTAGTTTTGCACAAAGGCGTGTTGGGCATCTTACTGGGAGGACTGATAGCTGCGTTTTTGCTTTACTGTATCTTGTTGAGAAGCATAGTTAAGAATGCGAAGCTTAGCTTTTCTATTGCCGAACTGAAAGAAATGCTCAGTTTTGGCTTACCTCTTGTGCCGGCAAGCCTTGCTGCCTGGATAATGACTATGGCTGACAGATACTTCCTTAAGTTCCTGTCTACCTCGACTGAGCTCGGACTTTACTCTTTGGGGTATAAGTTTGGAATGGTAGTTCAAGTGCTTATAGTCGCACCCTTCATCTTAGCTTGGGCACCATTTCTATGGTCTACAGCTAAAGCGAAGAATGCTAAAGAGATTTACTCCTCAGTTTTAACTTACTTTGTGGTGGCGGCGATGGTGGTTGCTCTCGTGCTATCTGTCCTGTCTAAAGAAGTCCTGGAGGTTATGGCAGCCCCGACATTTTATGGTGCCTATAAAGTGATACCTTTGATAGCGGTATCGTATGTATTATACGGATGCTACCAGATCCTGGCTATCGGAATTACTCTGGAGAAGAAAACGAAGTACCTCGCGCTTATTGTTGGAGTCGGAGCTGTTGTGAACCTGGGCTTAAACTATTTACTTATCCCCAGCTATGGTATGATGGGGGCAGCGGTGGCTACAGTCATTTCATACGTATTACTGCCAATAGGTTCATACTTTGTGTCAAAGCGCTATTATCCCATTAAGTATGAATGGAGTCGGGTTGCCAAGATATTCCTTGCTGCTGCGTTGGTTTATGCCGGGAGCCTTTTCATCAGGGATGACTCAGCAATAATCGCCGGTTTGCTTAAATTGTTAGGCTTGCTGGGTTTTCCACTTTTGCTATTTGCCTTTAGGTTCTTCAAGCCTGAGGAAATACAAAAGGCGAAGGAAATATTTAGGGCTGTCCCTGGATATGCCAAACTAAGGTTGGCAAACAAAGGGCTATTTTGGAGAAAGAAATAGAAAATGGAAGAGGAATTAATGACAGGCGGTGAAGGCAAGAAATGGAAGCGCCTCCGGTCTCTGTCTCATGTTCCTTTTGGCTTTGCGTTCTTCCATTGCCTGCTGGCAGACTTCGGCAACCTTGTCGCCACACCCCCCCGGTGGTGAAAATCATTCTACTGGTTGGGGCAAGACCCAACTTCATAAAAATCGCTCGCATTAACATGACGATATAAATATAATTAAGCGAGGGAAGAAGTAAGCGTGGAAATGAATTTGCTTCTCCGGATCAGACGTAAAATCTATCTGGTAAGCCCTGAATGGGGAAAAAGGATACTGCGAAGAGCCTACTGGAAGGCATGGTTTGTAAGGTTAGACTTAATAATTAGATTTCGAATGCTCAGAGGAGGCATAAAGAGCGCTAAAATAGATGAAATAGTCTATGTGAACCCTGCAGAAATACGCTACTTTAGTCTGGCCGACAATAACAAGTATAAGAATATTTGTACAGTTGAGGGCGGTGACTGGGATTTGAAAAGGAAACCGATTGAGGACATGGATATCTTTATTGCGCTGAGAGAACATTTCGAAAACGGGGCCCCACTTTCAAAAAGCAAAGCGCACAACCGAATCTTGAGAGAGATTGAGGAAGGTGTTCCAAAATGGGGATGCCAAACGGAAGAAGAACTTAATGCCCGATGGATGAGAATCGATGAGCTCTATCTTGATATCAAAACAAAGGGATATCAAACGCAGAGAGAACGTGGCAATCCGAATTTCGCTGACGAGGTTACCGTAAAGATTGGGCGCGATGGGGAGCTTTTATTTGAGGATGGTCGGCACCGCTTGTCAATTGCGAAAATATTGGGGCTTAAAAGTATACCTGTCCTAATAACAAAACGACATCGTGAATGGGCGGAGTTCAAGGCCAAGCTGCTCTTATATAGCCAAGAGCACCGCATATATCAGCCGCTCCTGCATCCAGATTTAATGAGTATTCTCAGCTCAAGAGGAGACGAAAGAATTTCTCTTATCCTGGATAACCTGCCGTGTCATACAGGGGAAGTACTGGATATTGGCGCCAACTGGGGATACTTCTGTCACGTACTGGAGGATGCAGGGTTCACTTGCTATGCCATTGAAAATAATCTCGAAGCGCTGTATTTCTTAAACAAGTTAAGAAGCGTGGAAAGGAAGAGATTCGATATTATAGCGAAGTCGGTATTTGATATTGAAAAGGTAAGCTATGATATCGTATTGGCATTAAGTATTTTCCATCATTTTCTGAAAAATAAAGATGATTATCACAAACTCACAGAATTTCTGGGCAAGCTCGATACAAGGTTTATGTTCTTTGAACCTCACAAGTTCAGTGAACAACAGATGAGAAACGCATATGTAAACTATAATGAAATCGAATTTGTGGAATATATTTTGAGTAATTCCTGTCTAAATGATTATACGTTTTTAGGCAGGCTAAAAGAAGACGGTAGAGGAATATATCTCCTCAAGCAGTAGGCTTATACCTATGCGATTCCTTCTACTGGTCGGGACCAAACCTAACTTAGGGCTGCCTCGTGTAATTTTCAAGTGCCTGCCGGCAAACTTCCGCAACCCTTCTTGCCACGCTTTCCCAGCTGTGATTCTCCACGATACATTTTCTACCATTTTCGCCCATCTGCTTCCTAAGCTCAGGATCTTGAAGAAGCTTCATGATTGCCTCTGCAAGCTCCTTGGGACAGTCTGGCTCAACTAAAAATCCAAGCTTATCCTGCTCTATGAATTCTAAGCCAGGTAATCGAGAAGTAACTATTGCCTTTCCACATGCCCCGTATTCATAAATCTTCAAAGGAGACCCGACTCTTTCCTTGACAGAGGGAGCGACACAAACATCACCAGCATTTATATATAATGGCACTTTGTCATAAGGAACCATCCCGGTGAAAATCATCCTATCTGATACTCCTATTCGCTGCGCAAGTTCGACGAGTCCTTGCTTCATAGCTCCACCCCCAACGATTAGAAATTTAGTCTCAGGGTACCCTTTCAGTATATACGGAGCGCTTCTTATCATATACTCAATTCCTTGCCAAGCGGCAAGGTTGCCTACAAAGGTAACAAAGTAATCAGCTCCGCTTAGATTCAGTTGTCTTCTGGCCTGGTTAATATCCATTGGTTTAAACAAATCGGTATTGGCACCATTCGGTATCACGGTCATCTTTTCGGGCTTAATACCAAGCGCGGCTACCATGACTTCTTTAATCTGCGGCGATACTGCTACTACATGTTGACTGTGTCTATATGCCTTACCCTCAATCCAATTTAGAAAGTAGCCGAATGCCTTGCGCCACCATCTTACCCCGCTAATCCTGACCTCTTCCCATATTAGACCATTAACTTCAGTCACATAAGGTGTCTTGGTCAGACGAGAAACAAGGCTAGCAGCGGCAGAAACCCCAGCGCGTGTATATACTAGGTCATACTTATTGGCCTTGGTTGTTACCAAGCCCAGGAATAAGCCATAAATACTTGCCCAAAACCAGCTTACTATATTAATGTTGGGTGATTTGACTCGTTTTATACTTGCTAGGCCGTTATAGCTACCACCTGCTAATCTGCAGATTACCCCAACCTCATTCCCTAGTTTGGATAGATTTTCTCCTAATTCGTGAACATGCCTAGAATCACCACTGCCCCGATCAATTGCAATAGTTGGCACATAGATTAATATCCTCATAGACTTTACCCTACTTGACTGGATAAGGATTGCTATCAATTAATTTGGTCACTGTCTTACAAAGCCGCTGACCGAGTCACAATCACAAGCTTTTGAAAATCCTTGCTCGTCCAAAGCTTGGCTTGGGTCATAAGGTAGCTCATAAACAGCCTGATAACATCTGAATGGATGGTGAGCCGCCTCTTCCTTGGAGTCAACCCCACGCCTAAGACAGGCCCTAAAGTAGCTAGGATGCTGTCCAAGTTATCAGTTATTTCTGTCCTACTTATCACTGCTCATTCCTATTCGTATCGACCCAGCCGGAACACTTGCCACGCGAAATTATTGTAGGTTACCAATCGTTTCTCTTAGTCCTTGCTCCAAATCATATTGGGGTTCGTAGTCGAATAGTTTAGCTTTGCTAATGTCCGCCAGACTATGTTTTATATCCCCCACCCTTGCCTCCTTATAGACAACGCCCAGATCTTTATGCATAATGCGGATGATCAACCTGGCCAGTTCGCTTATTGTTACTCTCCGCCCCTGGCCAATGTTAAATACGCCAGTGGCATCGCTCTCCGCCGCTAAAATATTTGCTCGTACCACATCGCTTACGAAGACAAAGTCCCGTGTCTGCTCACCATCGCCGAAGATGATGGGGGGGGTATCTTCGGAGACCCTCTTTATGAATCTTGGGATAACGGCAGCATAATCGGAATTTGGGTCTTGCTTCGGTCCATAGACATTAAAATACCTCAGCGACACAGTAGGAAGACGATAGACAGCCTGGAAGACTTGGCAATAATACTCTCCAATAAGCTTGGTTATAGCATAGGGAGATTGGGGATTTGGTATCATCTCTTCACTCTGGGGGAGTGTGGGGGTATCCCCGTAGACTGCCGTAGATGAGGCATAAATCACTTTCTTTACACCGCTATCCCTGGCAGCCAAGAGCACATTCAAGGTTCCAGTGACATTTGTCTCATTGGTTGCTAAGGGATTCTCTATGCTTTTGGGCACACTGGAGATAGCTGCCTGATGGAAGACGAAATCGACATTTCTGAAGAGTCTTTTCAGCAATGAGAGCTCACCAATACTACCCTCCACGAATTTTAAGTTTTTCCCTAACAGGTCAGCTAAGTTTTCCTTCTTACCCGCAGAGAGGTTGTCAATGATAATAATGCTGTTGTTAGCAACTAGCTCTCTAGCGAGGTTAGCACCTATGAATCCAGCGCCACCGGTGATTACTACATTTCTGTTTTTCATCTGGATTTTTTGAATTTAGCAAGCACTTTAGAGCATTTCAGTCCGTCCAACATCAAGTCCCATTTTTGAGCTACTTCCTCAAGATCGAGTGGGTTTAACAAGCTCATGATATACTCTTTCCAGTTTTTTCATTTCGGTCTGCTGTTCCGCCTTCTTTTGGACTATCTCCCGACTCCTTCTGCTGAAGTTCTCTCTCACTTCCTCGTTGTTAAGCAAGTAGATAATCTTTGAAGCCAATGTTTTGTAGTCTCTTGTTGGAAATAGGAAACCATTCTCCCCGTCATTGATCCACGGTTGATTAGCAGGTATATCGGTAACTATAGGGGCCAATTCACATGCCATTGCCTCCAACAGGCTATTTGAAGTGCCGTCGGAAAGCGAACTAGACACATAGATATCTGCTGAAGACAAGTATTTTGGTAACTCAGTTCGTGGAACCCAGCCGATAAACTTCGTACTATTTGATACTCCTTGAGCACGTGCTAATTCCTTTAAATAGCCCTGCTGTTCCCCGGTGCCAGCGATCACAAATTTTGCCTGCGGTATTTCTGCTAAAACGAGGGAAATAGCTTTAACCAGTGTTTCTACATTATAAATTGGGGCAAGAGCCCTAGTACTTATCACTATAGGGTGTGAACTCTCCATACCCAGAGTTCGCCTGATTTTCTCATCGCGGTGGGATGGATTAAACTCTGCCGTATCAACACCGAGCAGTAGTGTTCTTATCTTACTTGAGTCAATTCCTAATTCGGTGATTTGCTCTTTTGCAACATCAATAGGGAATAGGCATATTATTATATCTGCTTTCTTTAAGGCATACTTGGTAGTAAATTTCGATAGCGGGTTTCGCTTTGGTTGAACCAGCATATCACTGCCCCAGGCGCTAACAACCAGCGGGTGGAAGCCACTACAAGCTGCCAGGAAGCCGTAAACGGTTATGAAGTGGCCGTCAACTATATCTGGCTTTATTTTACTAACCAGTCGTCGAACCTGAATAATCCAAAAGAGAAAGCTCAGGTATTGAGATACCGCCCAGATTTTGGGAGCTATTTTGGTTAACGAATGGATATAAATGTTCTCATCATAACCGGGCATCAGTTTCCAGCAAATCAAGTGGACTTCATGCCCTTTCCCGGCGAAGTAATTCACCCACCTTTGGGTATGAATGCTGGCACCATCGGCAACATAGCAAATTCTCATTGCCTTACCCCTATCCTACATTATTCTCTCTGCCTTGGGGTAATGTGGAGACTCCAGTAGCGGTTCTTTGACAGATTATGCTCACAATTCTCTGGGCTGTTTTTCCATCCCAAAGTGGAGGGATACTCCCCTTTTTGCTTTTGTTATCCAAGATTTTAGTGGCCTCTTCTATAATTATCGAGGTTTTATTACCTACTAGTGTATTGGTTCCCTGGGAAATGGTTATCGGCCTTTCAGTGGAATCCCGCAAGGTAAGGCAAGGAATCTTTAACACTGTGGTCTCTTCTTGAATTCCACCGGAGTCAGTCATTACGAATCTTGCATTTGTTGTCAGCTTGAGAAAATCGAGGTAGCCTAAAGGTTCAATAAACAAGATATGCTTATCTTCAAAAAATCTTTTAAGTCTGAATTTCTCAATATTTTTCTTTGTTCTGGGGTGGATTGGGAAGATGATGGGAATCCTCAAGGAGATTTTCTTGATGGCTTCACCTATTCTTAGCAAGATTTCGCCACTATCAACATTGTTAGGGCGATGCATAGTCAGCAAAGCATAACTTTTTGGGTTTACCTCCAATCGCGACAAAATTTGAGACCTTTTGATTCCTTCTCTGTTGTGCAGAAGGCTATCCACCATAACATTGCCTACTAAGAAAATCTTTTCAGCCAGTATTCCTTCTTTCTTTAAATTATCATCGGCATCGAGTGAGGGAGTGAAGAGATAGTCAGAGATAGCATCAGTAAGCAGGCGATTTATCTCTTCGGGCATACTTTTGTCGTAGGAACGAAGACCAGCCTCTACATGCGCTACCGGGATACCTGACTTGACTGCAGCTAAAGCTCCAGCTAAAGTCGAGTTTACGTCACCGACCACAATGACCAAGTCAGCTTCTTCCTTCAGAAGCACTTTCTCGAGTCCAATCATCGTTTTACCTATTTGCTCTGAGTGAGTTCCTGAGCCTACTCCAAGATAGACGTCAGGTCTGGGCAGCTTCAGATCTTGGAAGAAGACCTGCGACATTTTATGGTCATAGTGTTGCCCAGAGTGAACCAACGTGGCTTTGATGCGATTCGTTCTTGACGAAATATTATGTTTCTCTATCGCCCTGATTATGGGAGCGATTTTCATGAAGTTGGGCCTCGCTCCAGCTAGCAAAATTATTCTCATCATGCCGTCAGCCTTCTAAGTTCTCAAAGATCACGTTAACAATCGACACTACTTGGCGCTTCACCTCTTTACACCTCTCCAAATTTGGACCCTTGTCCATTTGGGAAGATGAAGCCACATATTCTATGATTTCTTCTATGCTTCTTGAATGGAGCACCTTACCTTCATTGACAAGGTGTTGGTCGACTGCAAGTAGCCGCTCGGGGAAGAAGGAAACTGCGGTTGTTCCAAGACAGGCAGCCTCTCTAGCGAATGTTCCTGAACCCGTCAAAACAGCTTGAGAGTACCAACATAAATCGAGACCGTGCAGTGCTTGTTTGGGAACAAAAAGGTGCCTGTCATTTCTTAGTAGTTCTACATGCCGCAAGTCTGCTTCTATTCGGGGTAGATAAACAACATTAGCGTTGTTGGCGACAAGGGCGTTAACTAGTTCAGGTACTATGCTCCTAGTCTGCGTCACATAAGCAGCAAAAAGAGCCTCAGGCCTGATGACTACGAAGTTACTGAATGGCAGCTTAGCAGGGAAATCGGGGTCTGGTTCGTAATCGGCGATGTAAACATCTTCTTTGTAGCCATCGAACTGGTGGATGCTCTCTACTTTAGCACCACGTCTGGTCAAGACCTGTGCGGGGAAGGTTGAAGGTATAATTATGTGATCTGCTCTTGCCATAATTTTTGTTTCCAGCCTTCCAGCTAACGTTGCTTGTGTGAATATCAGGTCATTGTCATTGAAAACGACCGACGGTTTAATGCGTGCCTTGGCCACTGCAATACTCGTCGAGCCGCCAAAAGCAAGGGCTACATCAAATTTTGGAACTCTTATAAACAATTCAATTGTCCTGAGGGCATGATTAACTGTCTTTACTATGCGGTTGCTAAAGTCTGTGCCTATGACCTTTGGCACCATGCCTAGCTCACGGGCTAAGGCCACTGTCTCTGACCGATCTCTCGCCGTTATATATGTCTGATGCCCTTGATGAAATTCCTTTATCAAGGATTTGAAAAAAATTGGATGAGATGTGTTTATAAGGTCGATCCAAATCTTCACTGTATGCTTCCTGAGGCAACCGTATAATTCTTGCTGGCCATCATAAAAGATATCCCCGTCGCTGACGACCGACGTAAACCACATATTTCAAATCGTTGGGTTCCGGTCGTGTATTCACAAATAAAAGTATGTTCATCGAATCACCTTATAAACGTATAAGTAGCTCAGTGGGACTAAGTTAAGGAATCTCGTTTTGGCTAAGAAGTTATAAATTGCTCTGACTCTTTTAGGTACGAAGTGGGAAGGGTAGACCACCCTCCGTACTCCTGTAAGTTTCATGGTTCCACTTAGCCATTTGGTAAGGTCTTTTTCTTTGGGATGGCTATAAACATTGTTAAGCCAGTTACTATATCCTAGCGCCTTGAGAAAGGTCTTTCTAGCAAATCTTGGAATGAAGAAGGGATTGGGCAACCCGGTATGCAAATCAACGGGGAAAAGGGGATTTGGAGCTTGAATAATGAGTTCACCGCCCGGCCGAAGTAACCACATCGCCTCACAAAGTGCCTTCTGTGGAGATGGCAAATGCTCTATTACGGAGAACATCGATACAAGATCAGCGGTGCCTGCCTTCAATGGCACGGCTTGTGCGTCACCAACAATAAAGCGGGTCTTTGGCTCTTGGCTTTGTAAATCAGCGAATTTAACATCCAAGGCATAGATTTCTTCAAAGTCTTCTCCGAATACCTTGGTATTTATAAGCTTTCCAGCGCCTATATCGACATACCTTTGTTTTATCGACGGTCCATTACTTACTTCATCATACAGTTTCTTAAAAAAGCGGGCTCTTTCCTCAAGCACTGTCCCTAACATATAGTGAATAGACTTAGTAAAAGCCTTAGTTAGTTTCATCTTTGTTCCTAAGCCTTCTATGTAGGGCACTCACCTTTAATTTCACAGACGGTTATCTCCAGCGTTTCAGTGCTTCTGCAGGTTAACCTGCTATAACACTTAATATACAGCTTTCTAGCTGTGGGGGCAAGTTGTATAGTCTCTGTAGGCTACATGGTTTGTTGAGTGGCAAGATAGTCGAGAGTTAGATTAGTCAAAGCATCGAGTTTGTTGAGATGGCTAGATTGCTTCGTCCCGATAAATCGGGACTCGCAACGACAGCAAGGGGGCTCGCAATGACAGAAAGGAAGCTCACGATGACAAAAAGAAACGCAATGCCAGGTTTATTTTCGCCTGCTTAAGGCGTTCAGGATTATGCCGGTGAAGATGCTCAATATACCGGCAATAATGAACAGAGCGGTCAGTACGGCGCTGCCTACGGCCAGGTCGCCTGTTGTGGCAGCTATGTTAATCACCCTGAAACCGAAAACGAGACCAATCACCAGCAAGATACCACCTGCCAGTCCAAAGACAAACAGTGGTCTTCTCTCCGAGATCATGACTATTACCCGGCTGAGAACGTCTATCCCGTGTCTTATCGGGTGGCGGGTCGAGCCGTCTTTGGTATATATGTTTGAGATTGGCACCTCGGTTATCTTGAGGTTTTTATCGGCGGCGACGGTTATCATCTCTGATTCTATAGCGAACCCATTCGCTTCCAATTCAAGGTCATGTATTGCCTTTGGTGAAAGGGCTCGGAAGCCGGATTCGGAATCGGAGATATCGGCTTTCGAAGCGAGCCGAGCTGAGTGTAAAAGGACTTTTCGCCCGACGCGGCGGTAACGGGGAGTCTTAGCGTCCTGGGCCTCCCTGGAGCCGATGACCAGGTCAAAACCTTCCGAAATAGGTTTGATGAGAACGGGAATCTCTTTGGGGTCATGCTGGGCATC
>Ga0315537_1001415_pt1 | contig 18815 bp, 17 predicted proteins | sample SalMarSW160270MG_FD_203091 | JGI IMG/M metagenome (GOLD analysis project Ga0315537, IMG submission 203091) | Salt marsh sediment microbial communities from the Plum Island Ecosystem LTER, Massachusetts, United States - Salt Marsh Sediment SW1602-70 ...
TAAGTTGCCACCGAAAGGCACTGTTATAAGTCACTCGGCGAAGGCTCTTTGCGATGAGTGTCCTCGTACTAGAGAAGAAAAGAAGATCAAAAAGTTCTATAGACCTTACGAAATAATCCCTGACCCGGAAAAGTGTCTGCTGGAGCAGGGGTTATTGTGCTACGGCATAGCTACTCGAGGCGGCTGTGGTGCTCTTTGCCCTCAGGCCAATATGCCATGCACCGGCTGTTACGGGCCAGTAGAAGGCGTCGTCGACCAAGGAGCTCACTTTTTGAGTGCACTATCATCTGTCATTGATTCAAATGATCCCGAGGAGATTCAAAGGATAATTGACGATATTCCCGACCCGGCAGGCACTTTTTACCGCTACAGTCTGCCAGATTCATTACTCAGGAGGGCGAGGATAAAATGAAAAAAATAATGATAGACCCCGTTACCCGACTTGAAGGGCACGGTAAAATTGCCATCTTCCTTAATGACGATGGTGGGGTAGCCAATGTTTATTTCCAGGTTCCTGAGCTCAGGGGTTTCGAGAAATTTTCCGAGGGCCGCCCGGCCGAAGATATGCCCCAGATAACCCAGCGTATCTGTGGTGTCTGCCCCGAAGCCCACCATATGGCATCAACCAAAACCTTAGACGACCTGTTTCACGTCGAACCGACCAGCGCAGCCAAAAAGCTTCGTGAGCTCCTCTACAGCTCTTTCTACGTAACTGACCATACCACCCACTTTTATATTCTTGCTGCTCCCGATTTTGTTATGGGGCCGGATGCGCCTCCTGCTGAGCGCAACATTCTCGGAGTAATCGCCAAAGTAGGGCTGGAACTGGGAGGCGCTGTAATCAGAACCCGCCATGAAAATCACTGGGTCATCCAGACAATTGGTGGTCGTCCAATACACCCCTGCTTCGGATTGCCCGGCGGCGTGAGCAGAGCCATAAATGAGGAGGAAAGGTCAAAGATAGAAGAGATAGCCAAATCTTCGGTGGAGTTCGGCAAATTATCGCTCAAAGTCTTCGACGACGTGGTTCTCAAGAACAAAGAGTATTTGGACATGGTTCTGAGCGATACCTTTACCCACCGGACTTATTCTATGGGGTTGGTTGATGAAAATAACAAGGTCAATTTCTATGATGGCAAAGTTCGTGTAGTTGACCCTGAGGGCAAAGAGTTCTGTAAGTATGCCCCTCGGGATTATCTGAAGCATCTTGCTGAACATGTCGAACCCTGGACATATCTCAAGTTCCCTTATCTTAAGAATGTCGGCTGGAAAGGTTTTGTTGATGGCAAGGATAGCGGAGTTTATCGAGCAACACCTCTATCCCGGCTGAATGCCGCCGACGGCATGACAACTCCCTTAGCCCAAGAAGAATATGAAAAGATGTATTCTACTCTCGGTGGAAAACCAGCCCACTATACCCTGGCAACCCACTGGGCACGCCTGATTGAACTTCTTTACGCCGCTGAAAGAATGGTGGAGCTTGTTCAAGACCCTGAGATAACCAGCACGGACATCCGTAACATTCCCACGGCAAAGCCCGATGAGGGAGTAGGTATTGTTGAAGCCCCTCGAGGTACCCTTACCCATCATTACATTACTGACGAAAGAGGGGTTATAAAGAAGTGCAACCTGATCGTGGGCACCACCAATAACTATGCCGCTTTTTATATGTCGGTTAAGAAGGCAGCGGAAGACTTGATAAAACCTGGTAAAAAGATAACTGAAGGGTTGCTCAATCGCATCGAGATGGCTTGGCGTCCCTACGATCTTTGCCTTGCCTGTGCCACACATTCTCTCCCCGGGCAATTGCCTCTGGAGGTGACCATCTATGATGTCCAGGGTAATGAGATTAAGAAACTGAGCCAGGGCATCTAATAAAAACTTTTCGCAAATCGAAATGAAAACCCTGGTTTTAGGGCTGGGAAATCCTATTTTATCTGATGACGGAGTGGGGATCAGGGTGGCCCAAGAGGTAGGGAAGCAACTCAATGACCCCCAGGTAACTGTAGCTGAAACAAGTGAAGCTGGCCTGCGCCTTTTAGATTCTATCGTGAGCTATGATAAAGTCATTATCATTGATGCCGTTCAAACTGAAAAGGGTCAAGCAGGCCAGATATATCGTATGGAGCCTCAGGATTTCTCCTCTGCCAAATACTTTCCCTCACCTCATCAAATAAACCTGACTACTGCTCTGGAATTAGGAAAGATGCTCGACTTAGCAATGCCCCAAAAGATCACGATATTCGCTGTAGAAGCCAAAGATGTTACTAGCTTTAGCGAGAAATGCACGCCTGAGGTGGAGCAGTCAATTCCCGAAGTGGTTAAGATGGTGCTGCAAGAGTTAAATTCAAAACATGCCCCCTAAGGCCAATCTATTGAATCAAGTGCCAAACCAATCTCAGATTAGGATTGCCAGATTGGATGAGAGAACAAGCTTGCGCATGAAAAGAAGATTCCTGGATGTGGCGAAACCACACCAAGATACTCAGAGCTTGCTCAAGATAGCTGGAATTGCCTAAGTTTGAACCCTTAGAGATGCCTTTCCAATGGGGTCAGGAGTTACATCAATCATATGATGTGAGAATTTGCCGTCTGCCCAGATCGAGCAGGCAATGCAGCAACTAGGGCGTACGACAAACCTTGAGCTGGATCGTTCCGGATAGTCTCAAGAGTCACAAAGTGGAGGATGTAAAGGCGGAAGCCAAAAGGCTTGGGATAGAGCTAGTTTTTCTTCCACCGTGCGGTTCTTTTCCATTTTGGTTGGCACTCACATTTGCGCATCTTACAATATCCTTATGGGATTAAGAAAAATATTGGTAGGTCTACCTCCGCTATTATTGATATTGATGTTGATAGTAGGGTAGGTATTCCCCTTTTCGTAGCTGGTATCTTTATAGCATTTTTTCCTGAGTTGGGGCTGGATTTTTTATTCCACTTGGCATAGGCATTTTTCTCCTTGGTAAAGACGACAGAGTCAAATGTCGTGTTGATCTTGACTTTGTTTCAGTTGCTTTAGTTTTTCTCGGCGTCGGCTTAGGGCTTCTCTTGTGCTAATAACTTCTACAATTAAGCCCACTATTGTTGCTGCGAGAATAAATATGAAGTACTTCTCATCCATTTACCTCCCTCTTTGTTCTGCACCATAATGGAACAGAACCTCGCAAATTGAGAGGGGGCAAAGCCTCCCCCTACAAAAGTAGGATTACTAATGGGTGATTGACGGCTATTCGAACGAGCCTTAGACTATATTCAGTTAGTTTTAAGGTGTATTGATATGACTGTAAAAATGAATGGGCGAATTTGTTATATAGGACTGTCGACATCATTGATAAATCCTAGAAGGAGGTACATATGGAGCATGGACAAATAGCAGTTTAGAGGAAAGCGTAAACCGAATTAAAAAGGAGGAATAGATGAAAAGGAAAATATTGTTTAGTGTAATGACTATCGCGCTTGTGGGCGCTCTGGTTGGTGTCGGCATCCATGCCTACTTCAGCGACACCGAGACCAGTCCGGGCAATACCTTCACCGCTGGGACGCTGGACTTGGAAGTTGATAGTGAAAACCCCTGGACTAGCACGGCCATCACCGTGTCATGTATGGAGCCAGGAGCAACATCTAATAGCGTTAACATAACGGCTGATAATGTCGGCTGCCTGGACGGCGACTTGTTTATGCGTCTTACGGCTGTTACTGATGCCGGGAATGTTACAACTGAGCCTGAATGCGTTGCTGAGGGCGGAACTTGGACTAGCCCCAGTGGCCCTTGTACTGGTAACACGCCTGTTGACGATGTCAGCACTCAGATTACCCTCAATTGCTCTTGCGATGGCAGCCCAGTAAGCGGCATAGATGGTGTAACGCTTGCTAATGCTGAGGATATCTGGTCGAGCAAAATTGCCGACCTGGCTGAAAATGGCACTGCTACTATAACTATGTCTGTCACTTTTAGCAGCAGCGCTGGAAACGTGTATCAGGGCGACCAGAGCACCTTCACCATCGAACTCTATCTGGCGCAAGATGGTCAGGCGCATCCATAATAAGCGGGTAAATTGAGCATCTTTAGGTGGTGAGGCTTTGCTTCACCACCTGAAACCGCAGGAAAATTTTGCCCAAAGGAGGATTAATTACGAGTAGCTCATACATCTTTCTCCTGGCTTAGTTCAGATAGATGAGTGGCAGTTGAAACATAGGAGAACTCGTAGTAACACTTTGTGTTATTGCGAGCCCCTTCGCTCTTTGTCATTCTGAGGGGACGAAGCAACCGAAAAATCTCACTCACTGCAGGCTCCGGCGTGGAAATCTGAGTAGTGGAATGTCTATGGAGATTGCTTGGGCACTGGAGTGCCGCGCAATGACAAAAGGGCTCAAAATATGAGCTCCGAACGTAAAGAGGCGTTATGAAAAAAGCGGCTCAAGGATTTGGCACTGCCTTACTGGTTCTGCTTATAGTGGCAGCCGTGCTTACCTTCCTCGCTCCTCGCTTTGGCTGGAGGGTGGACACTGTCTTCTCCGGGAGCATGGAGCCTGAATTGAAAGTTGGCGGTGTAGTAGTAACTCGCCCCGTAGAGCCAGAAGAGATAAAAGTAGGAGACATTCTCACTTTCTACTCTCCACTGGGAGAACAACTGACCAGCCACAGGGTGATAGCCATAGAACAAGATTCATCGCTCCACTTCTCAACCAAAGGGGATGCTAACGAGGATGCTGACCCTTTTACTTTGCCTCCTGAAAATGTAGTGGGAAAAGTCTGCTTTCACCTCCCTTTGTTCGGCTATGTCACCCAATTCGTCAAAACTCCCTTAGGCTTTCTGTTGACCCTGTGTCTACCTGGACTCATCATTATCGTCATGGAACTGAGAAATATCTGGCAGGCAATGACTGTGGATGAGGTTGAGAAGAGGTGCCGCATAAGAGGACCAGAGGATGAAATCTAAGAAGTGGCTTATTTTGCTGGCAAGCTTGGCAATAGTCCTCTTGGCAAGCAGTGTTGGGAGAACTATGGCTTTCTTATTTGACCAGGAAAGCTCCAGCAACAACACCTTTAAGGCCTGGGCTTCGACAGTATGGGTGCAAACCAGCAAGACAGATTTTGAGGCCGGCGTTCTAAGCGACATTGATACATCCACAAGCCCTGGGGATGTCAAACTCGAAATTGTCTTGCAAGAGCCGACAACCAGCGTAGGCTCAGAGGAAAGTTGGTATTTTACATCTTGGAGTTGCCGGGCGCCGGTAACTATCAGCAATCCGGGCTCCGGCCTGACTGACTATCAGGTCAGGGTTGATGTAACCTACGACGCGGACATGCAGCCTGACTTCGATGACATCAGGTTTGTCGACTCCGACGATTCAACCGAGCTTGCCCACTGGCGAGAAAGCTATATCGATTCAACATCGGCTGTCTTCTGGGTCAAAGTCCCCTCCATTCCCTCAGGCAGTAAAGTAATTTATATGTATTACGGCAATGGCTCGGCAAGTGATGCCAGCGACGGGGATGCCACCTTTGTCTTCTTTGACGATTTTCTGGGAGCAAGTTTGGACATGGGAAAGTGGTATTCGTGGAATGCCAACCCATCTGTTTCCGGTTCGGTTGTTACCATAACCAATACCGGAGACTGGGGAGGGATATTCTCTAATACCCAATATTCCCTGCCTTACATCTTTGTTGCTCGGGTGCAGAAGACTACTGAATTCGGTATTGGTCAGGTGGGGCTGGAAAGGTGGTACGCCAGCACCGGGGATGATACCCTGAATGTATTTGATACATGGGGTGGGACCAGGCCGCAGGTCTACTATACCAGTAAGCATGATGGAACCGATGAGTGGGATGAGGTCGGAACATGGAACCTCAGCACCTGGTACCATTATGAAATAAAGGGCAAGCCAGATGAGGTCAGATATTATAGAGACGGCGGCCTTCAAAACACCGAGACCACTATAACCGCTATTCCGACGGGGCCAATGGATATTATCCTTAGCAGTGGGGCAACCAATGACCAGCTCCTCGTCGACTATTGCTTTATTGCCCAATACGCCGCCCCGGAGCCGACAGCCAGCATAGGAACAGAAGACGGTTGGAGCCGACGGGCACTGGTAACTATCAATAACCCGGGCTCCGCCCTGACCGACTATCAGATCATGGTTGATGTCACCTACGACGCTGACATGCAGCCTGACTTCGATGACATCAGGTTTAGAGATTCTGATGGCTCAACCGAGCTTGCCCACTGGCGAGAAAGCTATATCGATTCAACATCGGCTGTCTTCTGGGTCAAAGTCCCCTCTGTCCCCTCAGGCAATAAAACAATCTATATGTATTACGGCAATGACGCCGCCAGCGACGCCAGTGACGGAGACGCCACCTTTGAGTTCTTCGATGACTTTGAAGATGGCGATATCTCAGACTGGTCCCAATATGTAAACGGGATAGTTCAAATCGCAAATGATGGTGGTAACTACGTCCTTCTCAAAACAGCCTATAATGACCGGAATGGAGGATATTCCCTATTTAACAACGGGGCGCTGAGTAATTTTGAGGCTGTTTTTAGGACTAAAAGAATAAACGAAACCGGCGGCAACCAGAACCGATATGGAATAGAGGATAGCAGTTTCAACGGCTATGGCCCCAGAATGTATGATTTCAATTCCTTGCCTTCAAATTTCGCTATAGAACAAAGGACTGGGGGTGTAGGCACTAACCTGGCTGTAAAGAGTACCTCAGCATATGAATGGAATACCTGGATGACGGTCAAGTTTAGAAGATACGGCAGCACCCTTGAATTCGAGCTTTATGATTCCTCGGGAAGCTTGGTTGAGTCTATATCCACTTCGAATTCTTTATATAACAGCTTCGACAGGTTCGTAGTGCACGGTGGATGGGAATTCTATACAGATGATATAAGGGTTCGCAAATATGCCCCTCAAAGCGCATATGTCTCCTCAGGAACCATTGCCTCCCAGGTTCTGGATACCGGGATTGCTGGAGCAATTTGGAATGCCCTATTCTGGGACGAAACACTCCCCAGCAATACCGACATAACCTTTGAGGTTAGGGCATCCGATACCGTGTTCACCAAGGATGCTGCGACGCCAAATTGGATTGATTTAGGACTAGCAAATAGTCCGATAACATCTGGACTTCCTTCAGGCCGATACATGCAGTGGCGGGCGACCTTGAACACTTCGGATACATCCGAAACACCAATCTTGCACGAGGTCAGGGTCTGGCGCTATTAAAGGAAAAACAAAATGCAAAATAGAAGAAATCCTAAGCACGAAATCTGAAATTCTAAGCAATATCAAAGCACTAATGACAAAGATTCGAAACCAAAGTGAGTTTTGGTATTTGAATTTGTTTAGAGTCTAGATATTAGAATTTAGAAATCGAACAGAAATGGTCCATGTTATATAGAAAAGTAGCTAAGTGTGAAGTCAGATTAGCTCTTGCCTTGATTATAGGGCTGACTTTGCTTGGCTCTTTGCCCGCTCCGGCGCAGGCGCAGACCCCGGTTGTAGACCTGGTTCTGGGCGGTGAGGGTGCCACCGGCTGGAGTGTAGAATGTGTCGAGCCTGGGTATAGTGGCACCTGGGAGGTTACGCTGCATAATGCTGGCGGCGAGAATGGCTTTGTTACCATCTGGATAAGCGATATCCAGGAAACAGACTGGCACGGAGATGGCGCTGCTCTTGACGATTACTTGCTGTTTAATCTTTCACATGCTCGGCTGAGAACCAATATAGCTTTGCCAGTGAAAATTCGTGAGCTTCCCCAAAGTGCCTCTGATGCAAAATATATCGAGATAAGCCAGCTTAATGCTGGTGAAACAGTTACCTTAAATTGGCAGTGGGAATTCCCTGAGATAGGTGAGCCCCAAAATAGGGCTCAAGGGGATAGCCTCTCGTTCACCATAAATTACATGCTTGAGGAATTGCCACCTCAGTCGGGTCCAGAACCAAGTCCCCCAGGCTACCAATGGCTAGAGATAGATATCCTGGGCGAGATAACTAAAGTCAAAATCAGTTCCTCAGGGAGGTTGCTCGATCCCTGCATAGCCACCGACCCTGATAATAAGCATAAACTGGAGCTTGAAACAGGTACCAGAGTTACCTGCTGTTGCGGTGATATTCCCAGTCGGATAAAGATAAGGGCCTGTGAGGTATGTGAAGAAACGCTCTTACCTCCAGAGGGCACGGAGATAGTTGCGGCCTATAACTTCCTGGGCTGCTTTTGCAACTCGGTACCTTGTCCTATTATTTTCCAATCGAAGGCGAAGTTAACATTGAGCTACGATCCTGACCCGTTGCCTGAAAACACCTCGTCAGTGGTTATTGCCTCCTATGATACTGTGCAAGGCTGGAGAGAGCTTGAATGCCCTACCGGTGGCATCGCCGAAACCGAGGAAGTATGCGCTTCTATAAGCCATACCCTAACATTTGCTATCCTAGCCAGGCTAGTGCCACCACCATTGCCACCTAATTTTGTCGCCAGTAACTTAACCATTGTGCCAACTGTGAGGAAGATATGGGAACCCGTCACCTTTGTGACAAGGACTGGGGAAAGCGTTACCATCACTGTTAATATAGCCACCGATGGTGGGCAGGAAGGCACATATACTGTTGAGCTAAAGCTAAATGGAGAGACAGCAGATACCACGATAGTGACACTGGGTGCAGGACAAAGCCAGCAGGTGAGCTTCATCCTATCTGGCATGGATTATGGGCAGTATCAAGTAGAAGTCGCTGGGCTGAGCGGCGAGTTCACGGTGTCACGAACCATCAATTGGTGGCTTATCACCGGCATAATAGTTGCCATCGGATTGATTGCCTGGGGAGTAATCTGGGGCAGGAAGAAAAGAAAGACCATAATCTCCCTTAAGAAAATTTAGGCTGATGGGCCGTTTTTTGCTTCCTTTCTCTGAACTCAAAGAAAATGCTACTATCCTAGGCACTCTCCTCACTCCTCGGCAATATAGACGCCGCTTTTGCCCCCACTCTTCCTTATCAGGCGAATCTCCCCAATTGTCATGTTTTTATCCACTGCTTTGCACATATCATATATTGTCAAAGCACTAACAGATACCGCTACAAGCGCCTCCATTTCAAATCCTGTTTTCCCGACTCCTTTAGCGCTGGCGGTAATCTCAACAGAATTGCCATTTTCAGGCAGATGAAATTCAACTGCAATGTGGGTGAGCTGGAGAGGGTGACACAGAGGTATAAGACGGTGAGTTTCTTTTGCGGCCACGATTCCGGCCGTTTTTGCCACGGCTAAGACATCTCCTTTCGCTAGTTCCCCTTTACGGATAAGCTCTAAGGTAGCTGGCTTCATTTGCACCTTGCCTTTGGCCACGGCCTGGCGTTCTGTTTCTTTTTTCTGGGTAACGTCTATCATATGAATTTGCCCTGACTCCATTCTCAACCTCCAATCTGCGACATTTTTCGATTGACTAGCCTAACATTGCCTTCCTCCAAATGATGATGCTCCGGCTTGGAAGCAACTGCCTTGAGGATCAGGCTTTTTAGCTCCTCCACCGAGGCATTATTGCGTAGCGGCGTTTTCAAGTCAATCTCATCTTCTCCCAGAAGGCAGGGGCGTAGCTTACCATCTGAGGTAAGCCGCATGCGGTTACACCGGGAACAAAAGGAATGCTCGGTGAGGGGATTGATGAAGCCTATAGTACCCCTGGCTCCCACTAACCGATAGTAGATAGCAGGTCCGTTGCCTGTTATGGACGCACAGGGCTCAAGCTTGCCGAGCAAACTAATATGTTGCTGCAATTCAATGGAAGGTACAAACTCTGCTACACCCTTGAATGGCATAAGCTCGATAAAGCGGACATGCCACCCGTCTTCATAGGTCATCCTGGCGAAATCCAGTACCTCATCATCGTTTATGCCCCGCATGATCACTGTGTTTATCTTGACCGGTTCGAAGCCAGCTTCCTTTGCAGCCTCAATGCCCTCAAGAACGGTTTTCAATTCACCAAGACGGGTTATGTATCGAAATTTATCAGGTTTAACCGTGTCCAGGCTCACGTTAACTCTAGACAAGCCTGTCTGCTTAAGCTCCAGAGCATACTTCTTGAGAAACGTCCCATTCGTCGTCAACGACAGCTCTTCGATTCCTTCCACCTGGGATATCATCTTAATGAGCTCAGGTAAGTCAGCTCTGACCAGGGGCTCGCCACCAGTGAGTCTTATCTTGTAGATGCCCAGTTCTGCCGCTGCCCGGACGACAGCCCGAATCTCTTCGTAGGAGAGAATCTCACTATGGGATATCTGGGAGACACCTTCGAGTGGCATGCAATAGATGCAGCGCAGGTTGCAACGGTCGGTAACTGAAACCCTGAGGTAATTTATGTTCCGTCCGAAAGAATCAAGAGGTCCTGTCATTCGTTCTCTCCTTAGCCATGGTTACAAGCTTCACACCTTCGACCTGGCTGAAAATGGCACCCTGGTTGATGGAATGAATTGTCTTATCAGGTTCGACTACTTGCACTCCAGCGAGGATATCCACACCATGATCAAACAAAACTGGCGATAAAGGCGTGGTGGGTCCCACCATGACAACAAAGCTATTCTTACTTAAGACCAGCAACCTGTCAACTGTGTGATTTATGAATGAAGTCCCCGTAAGGCCAACCACATCAGCTTGAGGCAATACCTCTTCCGCCGCCTCTGCTGGCAATTCTCCCTCTCGAGGGCTTTGCTCGATGACCCAAAACGTTCTTGCTAACGCCCGCAGCTTTGGAATCCACGGGAAGCGACCTACTATAGCTATATTTTTGCCCCTGCCTTCCCGTGCCAGAACATCCAGAGCATTTTCCTTAACGCATCTAGCTTCATCAATATCTATTAACGAATTAATAGCTGCCATTCCAATAGATGCTTCCAGAACATTGTCCGACCTGGCATATTGTGCCAGCTCTAATGCCGATAGTCCAGTTAACCTCCCCGCCTTTCTCACTGGCCTGTGAGATGGATGTGGCTCATGGAAAGTGGAGGCCAGACCGCAGTGCTTGCTCAGCACTGCGGTCCAGAACACACACGTATGTACCTCACGAACTATGCTGTCTCCACTTAAGCTGGAGATTACATCATTCAGTATGCTGGCCATCAACCACTTTTCCTTTCCATAATATGCACTCTGGTAGCTTTGAAAGTAGCATAGACTTCCTTGCCTACCTGTAAATTCAAGTCTTCTGCTGATATTTTGGTGACCAAAGCTATTAGCCGGAAGCCACAATTTATTTCCACCCTGCTAAGCGGTCCAAGATAGGTTACCTGGGTAACCTCGGCCTGAAAAGAATTCCTTGCCGAACTCTGGGTGCTAGATAAAGCTAAAGTGATATCTTCAGGCCTGATGCAAGCATATACTTCCTTCCCCGCGGGATAGCCAGAAACTGCCTGTATAGCATTGCCATTTATATTTACCGTGGCTATACCTTCGTTGTTCGCAACTATTATACCTTCTATAATGTTCTCCATGCCGACAAAATGAGCCACTTCTTCGTTTTGGGGTGAACGGAATATGTCGGTGACATTGCCGATTTGGGCAAGTTTGCCCTCAAGAAGCACCCCTATCCTGCCAGCGAGTTGCTGCCCTTGCGACATATCATGCGTTGCCATTATCATCGTAGTGTTACGTTGCCTGGCAACATATGAAATTAACTGCTCAATCTTTGCCGTGGAAACAGGGTCAAGGTTAGCTGTCGGCTCATCCAATAACAATACCTCAGGCTCGAGCACCAGGGCACTGGCTAAAGCTACTCTCTGCGCCTCTCCCCCGGAAAGCGCCCGTGCATTTCTATTCTTATAGCCTTCTAACCCAACCATTTCCAGAATATGGTCCACTTTATCAGCAACTCTGCTCTTTTTTTCTCCCCTCCATCTTAAGCCACAGGCAATGTTGTCATAGACACTCAAATTAAATACCTGAGGTTTCTGGTGGATAAATGACATCCGGCGACGTATCTCCAACCTTTGTTTCCCCGACTTGGGGATGTGTTTGCCATCAAAATAAATCTCCCCCGAGCTAGGAACTTCCAGCAGGTCTATAATACGTAAAAGCGTCGTTTTGCCCGCTCCGGTCGGGCCGATCAGAGCGAAAACTTCGCCACTGGAAATACTCAGGTTTAAGTCTTGTAGTACCTCTCGTTCACCATATCTATGGGTTAAGCCAGCCACTTTTATTAAAGACATAATTACCTCTGCTGCAACCTATGCAAGGCAATGTTGATGATAAGCGCCAGGAACAAGAGAATCATGCCCAGCGCTATTGCCAACGGTATGTCGCCTTTGGATGCCTCTAACGATATTGTTGTGGTAATTATCCTGGTGGCTCCCTTGATATTTCCACCGACCATCAGAGCACATCCGACTTCCGATATGGCCCTGCCAAAACCCATTATAACAGCCGCCAGTACAGCATATCTCGCCTCCGTCAGGACAAGCCAGACAGTCTGAAAGCGGCTGGCACCGAGCGAGGTAGCGGTATCCGCAATCTCCCGACTTACACCGCTCAACGCAGAAATGGTAAAACCAAGCAGCAGCGGACTGATTAACAAGACCTGGCCAATCACCATGGCAGGAGGCTCAAAAAGTATGCCAAAGAAACCCAGTGGCCCGGCCCGGGAAAGTAGCACAAGAAGAAGCAAGCCAACAAGAACAGTGGGCATGGCGAACAGCGTCTGGATGATACTTATTACCGCCCTCTTCCCACGGAAGTGATGGAAGTGTATCAGGCTCCCCAGTGGTAAGCAGATCAGAGAGGCCAGAAGACAGGCTGTACCTGAAATCATCAAGGACCTCCCGGCTATCTCCATCACTTCCGGGTCGAGGGATATCAGAAGTTCTATGGCCTTAGTAAAGGCGTGCCAATATGTCAATTGCTTCCTACTACTTTAATATGTTACTTCTTGGCACAGGCTTCGTACCTGCCGGTGCAGGTAATCTTGTCAGCGCAGTTAGGACAGAACTTCCAGTTTGACCTGACCTCAGCGCCGCACTTCTTACACTTCACTATCGCTGCTATAACTGGCGTGTCACACCTCCTAGCAGTTAGGGCAACCCACAAATCTCCGGGGCCCAGGGGTAAAATAGCGTTTCTCCATATTCTGGTACACCAAATCCGGCAATTAAAGTCTGGATATCATCCGCTCTGAGGAAGGTCACCAGGTTTTGAGCCATCTCAGGATTGACACCGTTCTTGCAGATGATGACCGTATAGACATTGAGCATAATATCCCCTTCCTCTACCAAGGGTGCCAAATCCAAGTCGCCTTGGTAAGCAAGGAAAGTTCCTTTGTCTGTCAGGGTGTAACCCATCATCTCGTCAGCCATCTCCAGTGTCGCCCCCATGCCTGTCCCAGCTTCAATATACCAGCCAGCAGCCGCTCCAGTCCCCTGAATATCCTCCGTATAATTATAGCCGGCTGATGCCCAGATGGCTTTTTCTTTGCCGTGAGTTCCCGAGTTATCCCCTCGAGAGACGAACTTAACGTTATCCGGGTCAAGCGCCCCCTCTTGCTGGATTTTTTGGAAGGCTTCTTCCGGAGCCAAGCTACCGGTCAAGTTGCCAACGCCTGCGGGGTCAGACTCCGGGCCTACGATGATGAAATAGTTATAAGCCCAGGTGACTCGGTGCGTAGAATTACCATTAACTTCTGCTTCAAGAGAGTAGTTACCGGCTATGAATGCTGCCTCTTGAGCGGGGTCATGGACGGTAACTACATCCACATCACCATTCATACCTAATGCCAGAGCAGCACCGGTGCCTTTAGCCGTTATCTGCAGGTCGGCGTCGTATCTTTCTTCGAATATGATCTCCAGATAATCCCACAAGCCGGTATCGTAAAGGCTGGTAGTGGTTGCTACCCTTAGTACTTCTGGTTCTGTTTGCCCGTTACAGCCGAGAACCGTTACGAGCAATGTCAAAACCAAAACGATTGAAGCTATCTTAGGCAAAATTCCTTTCATTAAAAACCTCCATTTATCTTCAGAAACCTTTTTATAAAACATGAATTGCCGAAGCCCCGAATGTGACGCTCCCATCCCTTTTCTCAACCTAAGTTCACCAAATGTCTGACAGGGAGTAAGTAAGCAACAAGCGGGAACAAAAAAGCACCGCTACAAAAACGGTGCTGTCCAAAAACCAAGCTTCATATTCCCTCCTTTCCTAGCACGGGAGGCACAGACATTTCTCTCTGTGCCCTCGAGGCTTTTTAGCCTACCGGCTGCTTGCCATGGATTCTCTTTAGGCAAGACAGCTCGGAGAGAGCTAGCATTTAATTTCGGGCATTATATCAGGGATTTGACGGCCTGTCAAATCTGGTATATTCGTGTAGACACAGAAGCAACTGACAGGTAAGTTAGACGATTATGTCTCTTCTGTCTCCTTACCTGGTGGAGCCCCTTCGGGAGCTTCAGCCTCTTCAACCGCTTCAGCCACTTCCTCCACTACCTCTACCAACTCCTCTTCTACCTTTTCCACAGGTCGGAAACTAATCTTCACCACAACCAACTCTGGGTCGTTAAGAACGATAACATCTTTATCCAGGGCGATATCCTTGACTCTTATCGCTTGTCCTGGCTCTGTGAAGGAACTTATGTCTACTTCTACGCCAGCGGGGATTTTTGCCGGGAGACACTCTATAGTCAAAGCCTCAAGCTCGTGCTCCAGCATATTGTCTTTAGACTTCAGGGCTGGCGCTTCTCCAACTAAGACGATAGGAACCTCCAGCCTTATCTTTTCCTCCATTTTTACCTGATAAAAGTCAACATGGAGCAATTTCCCCCTCCGCCAATCTCTATCGAATTCGCGAATCACAACAGGCCTTGGTTTTTTCTCCTTGTCGAGCTTGAGGCCAATTAGCCCCGTGTGCCCAGCTTGAGATAACACTCTTTCAAGTTCATCGGTGTCACACTGTAATGCCAGAGACTTGATACCATGACCGAAAAGATGCACCGGAGTAATTCCCTGGCGGCGCAAATGCTTGACTTTTTTACCGAGAATCTCTCGGTTAGTAACTTCCAATTCTATTTTATCCATTCTATCTCCCCAATCATACCAAACCTGGCTTCTTCCCGCAAGAAACCGCGCTTATCCATCTGGAAAGAAAATATGGCAATGCTAGGATTTCCTATAATGTTTTGAAAGCTTTTCAGGCGTTTCGGTCCAAGTACCCCAAAGCTTGCTCCAGGTCCATAGGTAATGGCGATGTAAATTCCTGGTATTGCTTAGTTGATGGTAGACGAAAGCCAAGGCGATAGGCATGAATAAATTGCCTGTTAAGATGAGCCGATTTTATCCCATAAATAGGGTCACCGACGACCGGACAGCCGATAGCTGACATGTGTACTCTGATCTGATGTGTGCGCCCTGTTAGCGGGGTGACTTCGATTAAAGTATAGTTATCCAGGTATTTCCGGACTTGATATTGGGTGCTAGCCTCTTTTCCATCTTTTACTATTGCCATTTTCCGTCTAATATGAGGGTCTCGCCCGATAGGTGCTTCGATTATCCCCTGTTCCGGGGATAGTCTTCCTTTAACAAGGACAAGATATCCTTTGGTCACGGTGCGGCCTTTGAATTGCGCGGCTAAATATTCCCGGACAAAGTCGTTTTTGGCAATGACTATTAGCCCCGATGTATCTTTATCTAGTCTGTGAACTATGCCCGGGCGCATTGGCTCGTTGCTCGTAGCCAAGCCGGGGCAATGAGCTAAGATAGCATTGACTAAAGTATGGCGGGGATGCCCCGGGGCAGGGTGCACTGTCAATCCAGCAGGTTTATCTATGACCAATATGTCTTCATCCTCATAAATTATAGTTAAAGGAATTGGTTCAGCTAAAGGACGGCCAGGTAAGGGAGGAAGCTCGACCGTTATCATATCGACCTTGTTTAACCTCTGGTTCGCCTTTGTCCTTTGCCCGTTGACCAGAACATAACCTTGCATAATTAATTTCTGTAAATAAGCGCGCGAGAATTGTGGAAGGACCTGGGTTAAATACCTATCAAGACGGATATCTGGAGCAGGCGAGTTGAATTGCAACGTCTTAATTTTGGGGTCTGTCGCTGCGTTCATATGCTTTTCTAAAGAACCCCGACCTATAAAAGGAATAAATGAGAACAAAGACACCCACCACTATAGAGACGTCAGCGATGTTGAAGGCAGGCCAATGGAAGTTACCCCACAAACGAAAGTAAATGAAGTCAGTGACATAACCAAAACGTAGGCGGTCTATGAGATTGCCTACAGCACCACCCATAATCAAACCGATAGATACTATGCTCAGGGTAGTAGCCGGGGATAAGTAACGAAGAAACAGCAAGACAAAGAGCAAAGCAGCTATGCTAATAATGATGATGAGAAAGGCTTGATTGGCAAGTAAACCAAAGGCAGAGCCAGTATTTCCAACATAGATAAAACTTAAGCGGTCAGTTATGACGAGAGATTCCCCAAGCTCCAAGTGAGTTCTGATCCATAGCTTGCACAATTGATCTGAAGCGCTTACCAAAGCAATGATGAGGAGACATAATGTCGCCCTCTTAATGCTGTCACGCAAAGGCAGTTTCGAATTATCTTTGTCCACAACAAAGTCGTCGATTTTGTCGGGTCACAACACAGTCGAGCGCCCTTTATCTCGCCCCTTTTGTTTCCTTTTCCTGCTGAGCCTTACACTTCATACATAAACTTGCTTGAGGTATGGCCTCAAGGCGGGCTCGCTCTATAGGTTTCCCACAGGAATCGCACAATCCATAAGTGCCGGCCTCATATTTTTGTAAGGCATGTTCAACCTCGTTAAGCGACTCTCTCAGCCTTTCTTCCAAGGCTAGTCTTTTCTCTAGTTCGGAGGCTTCATCGGCTCCTTCTTCCCTTTTGCCGAACGGACTACCTTCCCTTCTCTCTGCCGATGGTTGACCGAGAGTTCTCAACTGTTCGATCTTTTCTAACAGCTCTGCTCTTTCCTTCTTTAATCTTTCATAAAGTTCAGCGGACTCCATCACTTCTTGCCCTCCCTATGACTTACAGCTATCATACACCAAAATTCTAGATGAATTGTATGAGACCTACAGTTCTACCTATACGATGTTGGGTTTGCTAAAAATTTCCCTTATATCGGGATGTAAAGAGTCTCCGAGTTCCTTCACGGATTTGCATCTAATTTTGTTAAGTTTCCTCTGCCTTTTTTCAAATTCAGTCCTGGAGTAAAGTTTCTCGGGATGCAGGTAAATATCATCTACATATCTTATCGATTTAGGCACCTTAAAACCCGTGGGGGAATCTACCCAATCCTCTAAACCTCCTCTTAGTAAAGAATCGAGTATTGCCATGGTAAATTCCAATCTTATATCTTTGTAATATTCCCCTTCCCCTATTCCTCCGGTATTTATCAAATAGTAATTTAGGTGGGGAATACCTTTTATTATCTCATAAAATATATTAGCATGCTCGGCTAGGTCTCCGGCGACAAAGGGGTCGTAGAAAAACTCTCTCCTAATTTTCCCTGCCTGAGTTGGATCACCAGCCGAGGATTCCATTGCCTGTCCCAGAACCATCAAGGCTGCTGCTTGCTCCCGGGTTAGCTTTGATATTGCCGGAATCAGCGGCCCCCTGGTGATAAGAACCAGATTGTCAATACTATCCACATCAATATAGGGACTGGCATGCATAAAATCTCTTCTTAATACCACTGCTCTGCCATTGGATGTTCTTTCGAAATTGAAAAGGTCAAAATCTCCGTCTTCGGTTACGTAAACATTCTCGCAGACAGTTTGCGGTTTCAACAGTCCATAAAATATTTCGATTTGCTCCCCGGGGTTCACGCCCTCTGTTTTTACAAATATGCCCCCAGCTTCAAAGCCATGAAAGGAACCATCGGGCATGAGAGTTCCCCCATCGTCCTGAATGAGCCAGGATTTCTCCTTCCCTTTTCTGGCCAGAATTCTACAGGTTGTAGTTGTTTTCCCATTGGCACTTAATGCCACAAGTAACGTCCTCGACATCCGATAGTCCCCATGTGACGATTGAAGGTAATCCTCTCTACAGCCAGTATGTAAGAAGATCCCTCCCCTTCTCGTCTTAACTGCCCAATCCTCGGCGGCGAAAACCCCCTTCTTATATTCGCCTATGTAGTTACCATTCCTGATTATCTTGACAAACCTTCCGTCATCCAGCATAGCCAATCTAATAGTGATATCTCTCTCGGGGAGCGGCTTTGACTGGTTAGTTTCAAAAGCTTCATCAGCGAAGAATAAGATGTGGTAGGTTGGCTTTTCAACTTCCCTCTTTGGGGGTATAAAAAGGTTCTTGCCTCCGTAGGCAACATGGGCAAACCGCTCAGGAACAATTAACCTGACCGTGGTGTTACTATTTTCATTGCCCACAATTCTGTCTATGGAAATCAATCTTTCCTTGCCTAAAGCCTTCTCACACTGAGCTAATAGCTTTAGTTCATCCTCGCCAAAGGGATGGTCAACACTATTTTTGGTGAACATTGCTGACCTGGAAGTAGGTTCACTTTGGGCAACAAAGTTTCCATAAATCGTCTTCCTGACCCCCGGCTGTTTTTCCACAAGCCCCCTCAATTCCTCGTCAGAGGGGTTATGAGCCAACCGATTTTCTTCTCGCGCCTTTTGCCAGATTCTGTTGGCAGTTATGGCGAATTGTTCTAGTTCAAACGGTACCATTATGCTCCTTGGAAGAAATGCGACTTTACGTTTCCAATTTCCAGGAACTAGGTGCTAATATTTATTGCTCAGACCTCGCGGAATTCCCCTTCCACCGTGCCTTCGTCTCCCCCTTCTTCTCCAC
>Ga0315537_1001417_pt1 | contig 18807 bp, 18 predicted proteins | sample SalMarSW160270MG_FD_203091 | JGI IMG/M metagenome (GOLD analysis project Ga0315537, IMG submission 203091) | Salt marsh sediment microbial communities from the Plum Island Ecosystem LTER, Massachusetts, United States - Salt Marsh Sediment SW1602-70 ...
ATCACAGCCCCTGCTACTGTCTGCAAGAGAGGTAGTTTTGAGGAAATATCAAGATCTCCTATTCCGACATTTTTTGGAAGCAAAAATTCTACTGGTATTGCGACAACAATAATTGCACCTATTATCGCGAAAATCAAGCTGAAGTAAATTACGAATCTTTTCTTTTCTTCTTCTTTTATATTATCTTTGAATTTAATAACAGGAAGTTTGTGAGAATAAGTTTCATTTGCATGTTGATGATCTATTGGTTCAAACTCATCATTCCAATCGTCAACCTGATTCATTTAACTCACTTTTACTAACTCAAACTAACAAATAAGTTTTTTTGCGTAGAAGTTTTTGTTTAATTGTGAAAAAAATGAATGATTCTCCAATACCATTTCCAAGACCTGGTTCAGCTGAATATGACTTCTTGTTAGAATCAGATACTAAGAAGAAAAAAATGTTGAAACGATGGAAAAATATAAACAAATTTATCACAATTCCATTATATAGAGCTAATATAATTCCTCTTTTTGGTGGACATAAGATATTTCTTCTTCTTTTTACCAAAGGAAGAAAAAGCGGAAAACAGAGAATAACTCCAGTTGAATATCGAAAAAAAGATGAAGTGATTCACATGGTAGCTGGTAGAGGAAAGAAAGCTGATTGGTTGCAAAATATGTTAGCTAATCCTGAAGATGTTGAGGTAAAAATAGGATTCAAAAAGAGAAAAGTGTCATTTAAACAACTGACAATAGAGGAAAAAAATGATTTTCTAATATGGTATGTAAGTAAATATCCAAAGGCTGCTAAACTCTTGTTTGGCTGGGATTCAAAAACAGATGACTTAGAAACTGCTGATTTTACATCTCTCTCAGAATTGATTGAAATTGTGAAATTGATGACTAAGGTTTTTGCAATGTGATGTAAATATTTATATCTTTTAAGAGATTGAGTATCTTACCTTGAACCCAAACTCTAGTACTTTATATGGTTATAGAGGACAAATAATTGTTGTTGATTTAGAGAACTCTATAATTAAAAAGAAACCTTTGGATAAGCAATATATTGAAGAATTTTTAGGTGGAAGAGGTTGGGCGATTAAATATCTTTATGATAATTTAGAAAAAGGTATAGATCCATTAGGTTCTGAAAATATTTTAGTTGTAAGTTTAGGACCATTAACTGGCACTTTAGCTCCTTCCTCAGCTAGATATACAATAGCTGCAAAATCCCCTTTGACTGGTGGAATTGGATATGCAAATTCAGGAGGGCATTTCGCACCAGAACTTGCTTATGCTGGATATGATGCTATCTTTATTCATGGTCGTGCGGAAGCACCAGTTTATCTCTTTATTCAGGATGATGAAATTGAGATAAAAAATGCTAAACATTTGTGGGGAAAAGATACATGGGAAACCGAAGAACTAATACGAAAAGAGCTCTCTCAGGAGTTTCAAGTTCTGAGTATTGGACAAGGTGGAGAGAATCTAGTTAGATATGCTGCAATACTAAATAATCTATCTAGAGCTGCAGCACGTACTGGTTTAGGTGCAGTAATGGGTTCAAAGAATCTAAAAGCGATTGCTGTAAAAGGTTCCGGTTCTGTTAAAGTTGCTCAACCAGAAGCATTCGATAACTTTATTGATCAAACACTTCAGAAAATTTATGAGGATCCTGCGTATCCAAGTCTTTCTTATTATGGGACTCCTTTTTTAGTTGATTTAGCATATATTAGTGGTGGTTTAGCAACAAGAAATAATCAAACAGGAATCTTTGAAAATTACGAATCAATTTCAGCAGAAACATTTGATGAAAAATTTAGAGTAAAGTCGGAAAGTTGTTTCGCATGTCCAATTCATTGCGGAAAATATTCCAAAGTCGAAACAGGAAAATATGCTGGAACGAAAGGTGGTAGCCCAGAATATGAGACAATAGTTTGTTTTGGTTCAAAATGTGGTATTGGTGATCTATCAGTGATTATCAAAGCAAACGAACTAGCTAACAGATATGGTTTAGATACAATCTCTCTAGGTGATACTATCGCTTTTGTAATGGAAGCTTTTCAAAAAGGATTGTTAAAAAGGGAAGATACAGACGGTTTAGAAGTCGTTTGGGGCAACGAGGAAGCCTTAATCAGTTTGATAAAAAAAGTAGCTTTTAGAGAAGGTTTTGGTAATGATTTAGCTGAAGGAACTAAAAGACTTTCAGAGAAAATAGGTAAAGAATCAGAAAAATTTGCTCTTCAAATTAAAGGTATGGAACCTCCCGCATATGATGTTAGGACTGCAAAAGCATTTGGTTTAGGTTGGGCTACTGCAACTAGAGGTGCAGATCATTTAGCTGCTCTCCCTAATTTTGAGCTTCTAGGATATGCACCAGAAAAAGGTCTTGAATGGTTTGGTTCTAAGGAATCAGTCGATCCTTTTTCATGGAAAGGTAAACCACAGATGGTTTATTGGCATGAGAATTTTGGTGCAATAGTAGATTCAGCTGAAATGTGTAAATATACTTGTTTTTCTGCCTACGCTGTAAAACCTGATGATATGTCGAATTTTCTTATTTATGCTACTGGATTTGATTTCACTCCTGAGAAACTAATGTTAATCGGAGAACGGATTTACAACTTAGAACGACTTTTTAATCTGCGAGAAGGAATTGGTAAGAATGAAGATAGACTTCCGCCAAGATTCACAGATGAACCTTTACCTGAAGGACCAGCAAAAGGGAATTATGTTGAAATTGATAAAATGTTGCCTGAATATTACAAGTTAAGGCAATGGGATTATGAAACCGGACTACCTAGTATTAGTCTTCTAAGGAAACTAAATCTGATTTCAGAAGCAGAGAAATATGCTCTTTTTAACAAGGAGGTAAACTGATGGAAAAACAACACGTAAAAAGAATCTTTGTATTAAAAGATAGGTGCAATGGTTGTAGAATATGTGAACTTAGGTGTTCTTTCCATCATGAAAAAGTATATTCTCCTACACTTTCAAGAATTTATGTTGTAAAAAATGAACTTGAAGGATATACAAATCCAAAAACCTGTGTACTTTGTGGAAAATGTGTTGAAGTATGTCCAGTTAATGCAATCTCTTTCTCTGCTGTTACTGGAGCAATAGCTATCAATGTCGAGTTGTGTGAAGGAAAACAAGACTGTGTGGAGGTTTGTCCATTTAATGTAATGAGATTTAACCAGGTAACTCAAAAAGCATTTACATGTGATTTGTGTGATGGTGATCCTCAATGTGTAAAATATTGTCCAGAAGAAGCTCTGTTCTATATGACTTCTAAAGAATTCTTAGCTTTTAGAAAATCAGCTACACAAAGAAAAAAACCTGGTGTAATCCCTTAAACTAATGTAAAACCTTACCTGACCATCTATTCTTCATTTTTCAAATCTTTCTCGAAATCTGATAAAAATTCATCGTCTTGAAAGATTTCTTTCTCAAATCTTATATCATGAGCAAATTTTACTCTGAGGTATACATAAAAATTGGTTGCTATCCTTTTAATTACACTACTTATAGTTTTGATTTTAACGAGACCAAGAACTAATATACCTGCAGTAAGAATCCATAACGGTAAAAAGTATATCCCATAAAACAGTGTCCAATTATTGAATCTTCTAGGATTTGTGTGACTCATAAATTCCTCTAAATTAGTAAATCTATCTCCGTCTGGGTCTTGATTTGTCGATGGTTCAAGAGGATTTAATCCATACTCTATTTCCCAATAATCAGGTAAAAGATCATTGTCTGTATCGTTATTATGATTATTTGTATGATAGTAGTTTGTTTCAATTAAATCGTCTAGAAAATCTCCATCACTATCAGCTCGACCATGATGCAAATTACTTCCACCCCTTGTCCACCAAGAGTCTGTTGAATTGGTTGATTTTGCAAATTCAAAACAATATAGGTCTTTTTTTCCAGGTCTAGCTATAATTGCTTCTAACTTAGAATCCTGATCGATATCTGCAACTAAAGGTGGTTCATCAACAATACTATCTAAGTCTCTATAAACTAGAAGTTGCCCCAGAGGATCCAAAATAGAGAAATACTTCTTGCTATCAATAAAAAGAATTTCAAGTCTTCCATTATTATCAATGTCTAAAACAGCCGGACTACTCACTCTTGATGTTGAATTACGATTCCAAATTTTCCCACCTGTTGAATTAAGGCAGAAAATCTGACCTTCTCCAGTTTCCCAATCATAACTACTGGAAACAATTTCTAATTTTCCATTATTATCTAGGTCAGCTATACATGGATTATAATCCATTAGATTATTCCTGTTATTAGCATGTTTTTGTTGATAAGTCCATTCAATATTTCCCTCATGATCAAAACAATATAATTTGATTGTACTCCCTATGCAAATCTCTAAAGTTGTATCATTATCTAAATCTGCTATACTAAAAAGAGCATCAGCTCGTATAATTGGATCAGCTATCCACTTCTGCTCACCTTGGAGAGATATACAATGAAGTTTGTAATCGTTTCCAATAAACAGAATTTCAAGATCTCCATCATTATCCAAGTCAACAATAGTTGGAGCTCCTCCAAAATCCCCCGACCAAAAACCTGAATAATCCATATCAATGTCGAAATTCTTGATAAATTTTCCGTCATGACTTATCAGAAATGGTTGACTAGGCGTTTTTGCTGTTGATACAAGAATATCAAGATGCATATCTCCATTTATATCAAAAACACAAGGAGTAAAATCCTCAACATAATAATCTGTAGTATATTCCCATAATTCAATCCCATATGTATTAAAACATATTATTGAGGATATGGCAGTGATGATAATATCTAACAATCCATCTTCATCAAAATCACCGGTTACTATATTGCCTTTTAATGTCTGTTTAGTAGATTTACTCCATCTTAAAGTTCCATCAGAATTAATGCAGAATAAATTATGAGCAGAAGCAATTAATACTTCTTTATTACCATCCCAATCTAAATCAGTTAAGGTAGGGGTTCCAATAATCTCTTTTCCAAGAAGTGTAACCCAAGAGGTTTCGAGATATTCCCGACCAAGGAAACCTTCATCCAATCCTTTTCCATTGACAGGTTGAAAAAGTGTTGTAGATGATACGATAGATATCATAACTAGTATGGTTATCATTGTCGTTTTTTTAGACTTTGAAATTTTCACTCTCTTAACCACAATAACAGGTTTATACAGACAGTTAAAAATCTACTTAAAAGAACATTGAGTATCGGTTTTTCACCCTCCTGCTATAGCTGGCATTAAAACAACCATATCATCTTCATTGAGCTTAGTATCTAAACCATCCAGCAAATTGATATTTCGAGCATTGATTAATACCCTGTACATTTTACGAATATTTCCATTGCTATCAAATAATTCAAGCTCCAATTCGTGACCAAATTCCTCTATTAATTTGCTAATAAGATCTTTAATCAAAATAGCTTCGTAAGTAAATTGTTTCTTACCTATAATTTTCTTAATATTTGCAAAAGTTACGACATTTACTTTAACCATAAAAATCACGAATTTGTAACAATACCTTCCTTGATTATATCTCCCAATAAAATATTAAAAATCTTATCTTTTACTTGGAAAAATCATATTGGCAATATCTTCAATCATCTTCTTAGAATTTGTTTCTAAGGCTTTTGAACACTTCTTTGCGCTGATTAAATCTTCCCAAACTGAAGTTGAAGTTCCAATAATCTTTGAGAATGCTTCTAGTTTTTGAGACGCTGCATAAGTTTGCCCTTTAATCACATAACTAAAGAATAACGGTTTTTTAGGTTTAAGTAATAACGTGTACTCCTGGTGCTTTATTCTTTCAATAGAACCTTTTGAAGAGAAAGTTTCGTTACAGAAATTTATTATGGCTGCCAGAAAACCTCCAACTAAAACACCATCTAACTCACTCCCTTCAAGATAATTTTTAGTATACAATGGTGTCCCAGATTCAGCAAGAACTAAAAGCATTACAGGTTCTTCATTGATTAATTGAGGAAATTCTACATCTCCTTTATTACTCAAACTAACCATTAATTCTCCAAATCTTGTTAATTCTAACCGATCCTTTAAGCTAGCTTCTTTGTTAATTAAATCTTCCCAATCACTTAATTGTTCAAGCATAACATCATGTTCATTAGATATCTTCATCGCAAGATGTTTGAGATTTTTATCTTCGGCAATCTGTTCTGCTTGTGTTAACAAAATTCTTGCTTTTACTAAATCCAAATCGATTAAAGAAAGCTGACTTTGCAGTAAATAGGTTTTAGTTAATAGTGTGAAAGAATTTTGATGTTCAGCAATCTCTGAAAGACTCTCAACCAGTGTTCTTATCAAATCTAACAACTCTTGATCTGCTGACATCTTGAGTTCTTCAAGGAGTAATTCAATATAATTAAGTAAAGCTGTTATAGTAATAGAATGGTCAAGAACATCTTCTTCCAAAATTTCTTGAAATAACTCTTGAGCACCAACTTTATCTTTCATTCTTGTACTAGTTTTAAGATACTGTGCTTCAGCTACTCTTTTTATCTGGTTAATAAAATCATTCGTTTCTTTATTATCAATCTCTCTAATTCTATCTAAATATCGTTTTGCTCTATCTTTCATCTGAGCATCTAACGATACAGTTACTAATCCATATAAAGAGAGAACAATATCTATTTGATTCCCTATCCTCTCTCTCAAATAGAGGCTTTCTTTATAATATAGTGTTGAGGTTTCCCAATCTCCTCTCTGTTGGTAAATATCACCTATATTACATAAAACTAGAGCTGTATATTGATCATTTCCTGTTCCTTCCCATAATCTAAGACATTGTTTGAAGTATTCTAACGCTTTGTCAATCTCTCCTTTATACATGTAAAGATTTCCAATATTATTCATTGCTGTTGCAATATCATCTTTATTACCAATCTCATTGTAAATCGTCAGACTCTGCTCGTAGTATTCTAATGCTTTTTCCAACTCCCCCTTAGTTCTAAAAAGAACTCCTATATTGTTTAAAATTGTGCTAATCTCTTGTTTGTCTCCTAATTCTTCCCATAATTTCTGGCTTTCAGTAAATAATTCTAGAGCTTTCGAATGGTTGCCTTTTGATTGAAATACTACTCCTTTCAATTTTAGAGTACTAGCTATTCGGCGTTTTACTTCTTTACTTTCTTGTTTCCTAATAGATAGAAGAATTTCCTCATTCTGCTTAAGACACTCTAATGCTTTATTCAGTCTTCCTAATCTCCAAAGTGAGTATGCTTTTTCTATTATCGAGTCCATTAAGAGTAAGTAATATTGATTGTCTTTAGTTTCTTGGGAGGTTTGTTCTAATATCTCAAGAGCTTGATTATACCTACCTAGTTTATTGAGGATTGTACTTTTACAGATTTGACAGTTTAATACTTCTTTCTTATGTAGTTTGTAAGATTCTTCGAGAGTTTCCACTAATTGTAATGCTTCTTCATACTTTCCTTTAACAATTAGTTGATCAGCTCTATCAAGCTGACTTGAGTTTGAACCCAATGGAACCCCTAATAGATTAATTAGCTTTAATCAATTAATAAATTTGTGAAGAGGGTAATGATAAAAAATGAGATAAATTCTTATTTCTGACTAAATTTCTTCCTTAAAATATCCATCGCTTTGTTAATGGTGAGTTTTTCAAGTTCTTTTGCCGCTTCATAGTGTTTCCCACAAAACCACTCTGCGTATGGGGGGTGACCGACAGATCCTGTTCTTTCCATTTTTCTTTGCCACTTGATATCAGCTTTTCTCTTCTTAAAATAGACAATACCACCTTCATCTGAATGAAGAAATCTGTTATTACAAATAACACAAATTGGAGGTTTCATCGTGATTTGTTCCCTTCTTACTGTTAAAAATTTAACTGAGCTATGTGCTAATCTAATCTAATGCTTCTTCGAATAGCTGTCATAGTTTCAGTTGCCATAAGCCTATTATTTGAATCTTTGTCATTTATTGCGATTTCACCCAAAATCCCAATAGCTTGAGGTTCTTTTAATACGCCTATATTACTCATAGCCTCAAAACGTACTCTAGGATGGGGGTCATATAAAGCTTTCAAGTTTATTTGAAATATGTTAGGATCTTCAATCTCTCCAATATCAATCAGTTTTCTTAGTTCTTGAAGTGCTAGTAATCTTATCTCCCAATCCTCATCATTGAAAGCCTTTTCTAGATGTGGAACGGGATTCCCTTCTACTCTATAGGTTAAAAATTCTACAACAACCTCTCTTACTAATTTATTTGAGTCCAATATGAATCGTGCTACTAGCGATACTGGAACTTTAATTGGGAATTGTAGAAGTGTTGTTTTAGCTTCTTCTCTAACTGCTTCAGAGTTGTCCTTTAAAGATTCGAAAAGTGGCTCAATCATAGTAATGTCATCAAAGTTCTTTAGATCTCTTGCAGCTGCATATCGTACTTGTGGGTGTTCATCCTTTAATCCAAAAATTAGAAAGTGGACAGTTTCAGGATTGGCGTGCTTTCCAAATGAAGAAATCGCTGAAGCTCTTACCTGCCAACTACTGTCTTCTAAGGCTTGCGATAACGCAACTGATGCTTTGCTAAATTCGATTTTTCCAAGTATTTCTGCTGCATAACTTCTTACATCATCATCTTTATCCTTTAGTGATTGAATTATTGTTTCTATTGCTTTATCATCATTGATGTATGGAACCAATTGCTCCAGAGCTAATTGTCTCAAAGCAGGATTATCATTAGCAAGTAATTGAATACTCTTTTGAATTTGTTCTTCTGACATTTTGTAACCTCAGGATAATTAAGAATCTCAAGTTACTATATCTTTTGTAAAATTTAAGATTAGTGAAAGCAGTAATATTAGAAAAATTTTCATTACAAAGTTTTAAATAAAATTGGTTACATTCATCATATCATCCTCTTAAAGTTAAGTGAAAGGTTATTACCATGCTAACCAATAAACAAAAGTTCTATTATGCAATTTGTAGATTTGGTTCAACTATTTTACTAAATATTGTTTTTGTAGCAACTTTTTGGATGTACACTAATCAAGTAGAACTTGATCCTATCTTAAATGGAGTAGGCAACGCTGTAGGAAAATTGGTGATTGGTGTTTCTTCACTGGTCTTTGGTTATCTCTCAGATTCTTTATCATCATCTAAAGCTAAACTAGGGAGACGAAAGCTTTTCATTTGGACTGGTGCTCCAGCTCTCGCTTTTTCATTTGTTATGCTCTTTACTCCTCAATTCTTTATCCCCTCTAGTAGTCAAACTATGAAATTTGTCTGGTTACTTGTTTGGAATGCAATGTTCCATCTGTTCTATGGTTACTTACTTATTCCTTTCCAAAGCTGGATGCCAGAAATTACTAATGAAAATGAAAGAGTTCAAGTATCAGCTCTTCAGAATGCAGTTAATTTAATAGGAAGTGCTGTAGGTTCAGGATTTGTTCTCATCATGTCTGGTTTTATCTCTGAGGATCCAGCAGGAATTTATGGTAAACCTGGAACTTATTTGTTGATTTTTGCATTAATTTTTGCTTTTATAGAGATGATAGTCTTCTTACCTGCTCTTTTGAAAATCAAAGAGAAAAGAATAGTTCATGAAAGAAGAAAGATTCTTGATGAGCTTAAAGTAGCACTAAAGAACCGTAACTATATGCTTTGGGTGGGGAGTTTTACAATTTTAAATGTAGGAGTGACAATTTTAACCGCTCTCTTACTTGATTTTCTTGAAACAGTTTTAGGGATTGAAAATACAGTTCAAAAGACTCTTTTTGGGGGAGTAATGTTTATTATAATTATTATTAGTTTCTTCTTCTGGTCTAGGTTCTCGAAGAGATTTGGAAAGAAATGGTCGTTGATATTGTCTTTTTCGTTCCTAGTGATTTGGATGCCGTTAACACCTCTTGTTGGAAGGATACCTGCTATCCCAGCCATTATTCAAGGTTATGTGTTTGGAGCAGTAGCTCTGTTTGTAATGTCTTCAGCTTATCTCTTTCCTTATGCAATATTGGCGGATTTTGCAGATGATGATGAGAGGTCTACATCAGAAAATCGTTCTGGGATGTATACTGGATTTAAGAGTTTGCCATTTAATATAGCTCAAGCAACAGGTTTTATCCTCGCAGGTGTAATACGAAAATGGCCTGAAGGGCTTCAATGGTTGGGACCTATTGTTACCATCTTCCTAGTACTTGCTATTCCTATAATATGGCAAGGCGATTTTGATCCCTTTCTAAAAGATGAAACAGTTAAGAAAACTTCAATATTTAAACAAATTTTCAATAAAAATATTAATAAAAAAGATTAGTAGTTGAATACTCCATTTCTTGCAGCTAGGGTTAGCTGTCGAATGTATGAGTACTCACTTGCTAAACTCTTTCTTTGTTCTGCGATTTTTTGTTTTTCAGTTTTGACTTTCATTGCCATTTTTTTTGCACCTATAATAACATAAACATCTCTTTATTAAAGGATTTTTTTAATTAATTCGAATAATGGTTAAACTAAGGAGTCAGATGACATAACTGGTTTTAACAACCTTTAAGTGATAATATTAAGTTAATAAGGTCTAAAGTGCATATGTTAAACCTAAAGGTTAAAGCAAGGAATTTTGACCTCTCGTAAAGTTTAAGATAGAAGTTTCCAAGTCAACTTATGAAAGAATGGACCTTGATTTCTTGGAATGTTAATGGAATCCGAGCTGTTTCAAAGAAAGAAGTATATGAAAATCTTAAATTTAATGAGTGGTTATACAAAACTTCTCCTGATGTTTTATGTATTCAAGAAACCAAAGCTCAACCTGATCAATTAACTGCAAAACTACTTAATCCTCAAGGTTATCAAAGTCATTGGTCATCTGCTGAACGTAAAGGATATAGTGGAGTTGTTACATACTCAAAAATTAAACCTACAAAGATTAACACTAACCTTCCATCTGATAAATATAACAATGAAGGAAGGTTGATGGAAACAGAATTTTCTGATTTTGTTTTATTAAATGTCTATTTTCCTAATGGGAAATTAAGTGCTCAAAGATTGAAATACAAAATGGGCTATTATGATTCATTCTTAGAGCATGTAATTAATCTGAGAAATGAAGGCAAATCAGTTATTATTTGTGGAGATGTCAATACTGCTCATACTGAGATTGATTTAACACATCCTAAAGGCAATGAAAATGTTTCTGGTTTTCTTCCAGAAGAACGTGAGTGGATTGATAAATTGACTTCGATAGGATTTATAGATACATTTCGATATTTCAATAAAAATCCAGAACAATATACTTGGTGGTCTACAAGGAACGTTTACAATGGCGTTACTGCTAGAGAAAGAAATGTAGGTTGGAGAATAGATTATTTCTTTATTTCTGAGAACCTGTTAGATAATTTAGTTGAATCAACAATAATGAATGATGTAATGGGTTCAGATCACTGTCCTATTAGAATTAAGTTGAAATTTAACTAATGTATAGTGGATATCTATATTAATATGTTCAAATATCCCCTATTTTATGCTTGAAATTGTGAAGTTAGATGATATTGATATTCAGAAATTCTGGGTTTATGTTATGAAAGATATACCTAGGTATTTCTTCTTTATACTCGATAAAAAACAATATCCTGAGAATAGCAAATTCTTAATTGCTTTAGAAGATCAAAAGATAGTAGGAATATGTCTTATCTGGAAAAATAGTGTTGTGCATGTTCGTGGTCAGAATAGAGAAATTGTGAAAGCTCTAGTTACTGCTATACCCAAAGACCTTCCAGTTAACCAGATTAGTTTTCCATCTCAATATAAAAAACTATTACATGATTTGTATCCTAATTCAAAATACAAAATCTCTTTGCATAGGATGTTATTAAAGAAAGAAAATATGATGCCAAGATATCAATTAGGTAAACCTTTTACTCAGAAATCCTTAACCGAAGAAGATGCACCAGATATTGCCAAATTATGTGCAGAAGCTGACCCAGTTTATTGGGGAAATGCAAAGGCTGAAAATTACGTTTTCGATGAAAATCAGATTTATACTGGTTTATTTGATGGAGAGAGATTGATTTCTTTTATGTATGCCTGGGTTGATGAAGTTGCAGCAATTATAGCAAATGTTGCCACACATCCTGACTATCAAAATCAAGGACTAGCAACATATATGGTTAATGAAGGAATTCATATAATGATGGAACATACAGAAATCGCCATTATTCATGTACTTACTGATAATGCACCTGCAATTAAAGTATATTCCAAAGTAGGGTATGAAGTATATGCAACTTATGAAATGGTAGGAATATAGGATAGTTGAAAGACTATTTTTTTGATTTCTTCTTTGTTTTCATCATAAGAAAATCTGGAAGAGTATCATTGTCCATGTAAGCTTGTCTTGGATATTTCTTTACAATTTCCTCTGATGCCATTGGTTCACTCATCTCAATAATCTCTAAATTGTTTTTTACTAACTCATTAACATATTTGCTAATTGGTCTTGGAAATGCTAGTGATGACGTTTCCCATCCAACTGGTAGAAGTGCAGGTCTCTCATCGAAGTAATTCAAAGCGATCTTTCTCTTATCTTCGTTTCTTTGACTATCTGGAGGAACACGCATAGATGTTGTTACGGGCCAAGCAAATGCTGGGTGAGTTATACTAAAAACAAAAACTCCTCCATCTTTCAATACTTCAGAGATGTTCTTTAATGTGACTTCATAGTCAGCAATATCCATCAGAGCCATATTACAAATGATTTTATCAAAGGTGTTCTCTCCGAATTCATCTCCTAATTGTTCAGCTGCCATCTTTAGATAATGAATACCTAACTTCTCTTGTTCTTCTCTCTCTTTTGCTCGATCAATCATTTTTGAAATATCAATTCCTGTTACTTTGACTCCAAGTTTCGTTAAATACCTTGCAACAGTCCCTTCACCACAAGCAACATCTAGTATCTCTTCGTCTTTATGTGCATCAAGTAATCGATAGACTTCAGGCAAAATAAGATTAGTATGATGATACTCATCTTCTGCTTCTGGAGAGATCCAATATTTAGCTATTTTGTCCCAAGTTGATTTAGGTGTATATTCATCGAGAGAATTAAGTCTAGTAAATCTAGGTGCATCTCCAATATCAAGCATTCTTTCTGACCCCCAGGCTTTATTAGGAAATTCTTGTTGCTTTTTCTCTTTATAGATTGGCATCCAAATTACAATTTCTTCTTCTGGTGTGAGATCTCCGATTTGGAAAGGGTGTCTTCCTTCATACTCAGCGAAATCTAATGCAGGATTAGGAGAACCACACTTATGACATGGAATATTATAATAATAATCATAGAAAAAGAATTCTTCTCTAATCATCTCTTCTTTAGCACATCTTAAGCAAGTAAAAACTCTGCATTCAGGGCACCAAGAAATTCCATTAAAGTGAGTGGATTTACCACATTTATCACATTTGTATTGATAATGAAGATGACAACGAGGAGTGAAAGAATCAATATTTTTAGAAGCAAAATTCTGAGGATAATCTTTAGCAATTTTCGCATATTCAGAACAATAGAAACACAACTTATACTCTGAAGATACCATGAAGAAAGAAAAGGAGAGAAGTATAAAAGAATAATCTATTGCTTTTACTTCTTAGCTCTGATAAAGAACCAGTATTTGCTAGTTGATATTTCTTCAATACTAAAACCTGCTCTCTCAAGATAGAGTGTATACATTTCTTCATCTTGATTTTGGATACTTGTTCCATACCCAGTTCCAAATTTCTCTTTATCAGGTAATGATATTTGAAGTGTAATGATGAAACTTTCTTTGTTAGTATCTATTTTTGAATCCCAAATCCAGAATTCTCCCCCTGTTGAAAGGACACGATAAATCTCTTTGATTGCTTTTTCCTTATCTTTATGACTCATATACATTCCACTGAAGAATGAAGTGGCATTATCAAATTCTTCATCTTCAAATGGTAGGTCTAAAGCATCAGCAACCATCCATTTAGCATCAGAAGTTTTGTCAAAAGCTTCGTCGATTTCATCTTGACGTTTATCAATTGCTGTAACTCGTTTTCCACCAACTTGTGCAATAACACCTTCTCCACCTGCACCAATGTCAATAATAGAACCATCAGGGATTTTTTCTATCACTATTTGTTGAAACGGAGTAACTTGTGTTTTTTCAGGATTAACACCTGGTATTTCAGGAATCTCCTCATTGGTTGTATTTTTTTTGTTCATATATTCCACCGAAGTGTTCTGAATATTCTCGATTGGTCACGTGTTTTTAAGATTGTGGCCACTTTGTGTTCACTTTTGTAGGATAAACTTGGTCACAAGTCACTGAGACTAAACCTGTTTTTCATTATTTTGCAAAGAGAGGGACCTTTCTAAATGGGACACTATACAAGAACATTCCACCTTATCGGCAGTGGAAAACACCTTTATTTCCTGTGGAAACAAAATCCTCTCATTTGTTGAAAATCCACAATTGTGGATAATTGTTGTTAGGTCCCATAAGTATTGCTCCGTTAGGATATCGAGCGCTGATAGTACAGGTATTCCCATTATTGCTTATTTCCACTAATATATAATGTAATGCTTGCTCCCCATAAGAGTAACCGTATATCTCATTGTCATCTGAATATGATTCTAAATCGGGTGCATGGTAATACAAATGGTGATTCTCATCTTCTGCATAGATTTCATTTTGTGGATTATCAACAAATCTACTTGCGTTCCAATGTCTTCTTTCAATTGTTATATCTTGATACTCACTTGCTGAAATATTGTAAAACTGTCTTATGTCAATAAATGGTTGGTGATCCAGCACTCCATAATCAACTTCTAAATGTGCCCCACCTCCGCCTGAGCACCAATAATGTGTTTCATTGCCTGATGGTAAGTCTGTTTCATTATATAATAATCCGCTGTTACCATAAATGTAGCTCCAATGCTCATAATGATGATCATGTCCGAAAAACACACCATCCACATCATATCTATCCGCAATTGGAATCAACCATTTCTGTAACTCCCAATTCTGACTTGAAGTACCAGTTGTCAAAATAGTATGGTGAAAACATATGAAAATCCATTTTTGCCCAATTGATTTTGCGTTAGTAATGTCTTGAACAACCCATTGTTTTTGGATTTGTGTCATACTATGTCCCTCCGCATCAAAATTATCTATCATAGTGAAATGTACATTCCCATAATTAAATGAGTAATAATTTGCGTTTGATGTTTCATAATTATACTTGAACAGATTATGATAATTCTCTGCACTTTCACCTTCATAATCGTGATTACCAACAACAGATTGAAACACGCTTTCTGATGCGAAGAGTGGAATATTCTGGAGTACGTTATGCCACAAAGTTCCAGATCCTCCTGATGAACAGATATCTCCAAGCTGTAAAATGAAATTAGGTGATTCATTTGCGATCCCAAGCGCAACAATTCTTCCCGCCTCTTGAGTTCGACTATCAGTTGGTTGCATATCTCCAACAATGCAGAATTTAAAATCCACACTGAGATAAGCTGGAGCAGTCACAAAGCTAAAAACATGTGATTCTTCATAATTGTGGAATTCTTGCTCAATTTTATAATAATATCTAGTATTAGGTTCTAAATTATTTAATTTTATGTGGTGCAAATGGGATTCAAAATTTTCTTTTTCAACGTATATTTGATTATTAAAATTTGAGTCCATACTGTAAGTAATCTTTCCCTTAATTTTATCTTCTGACAACCAATTAACGACGACTGAAGATTTCGGATTAGCATCCCAAGTTAACCAAGGACCATCATTCCAGGAATAATTCTGCTCGAGTGAGACAGAGATACCAAATTGAGTAAATAAAGTAATACCTATTGAACATGCAACGATAGTAAAAAGAAAAATTGATGAAATAACTATTTTCCTTTTTTTACTCAAATTAGTAGTCCAATAAATCTTCTTTAGCTTCATTTAAGTAGACCATCAAATAGTAGGTTGATTTTAACTTTTTTAACTATATAAAAATATATAGAAGAGATTTTCTCATCTAAAACATCTAAGTTATTTATCGGTCTACTATGCCTACTCCTCTAATTCCCCTATTTGCTATCCAATTTATTATTATATCTCTAAGCTCTTTGATGCCTTCTAGATTAGCACATGAGGTGTTAATCGTTTTAATGTGGTTTATGTCAATTGGTAATGCGTGGTCATGTACATATTCTAAAATTGTTGAACTTACATTAGCTATGTTCTTCTCATCTGGTTTATCAAGATCTGTCTTATTGGATACAAGAATGATTAAGGTATCTTCGTAAATCCATTCTTTTGCAATAGCAAATCTTAACCAAATCTCTAAAGATTCGAGTGTATTAAATCTTGTAACATCGTAGATTAGCAATAGAACTGAGATTCTTAATAAAGCTGGAAAACAATCGAAAACAGATAATATTTCATCAAAAGTTGTACTCTTTTCAGATACTTTTTGTCTTTGTCCTGGAAATACATAAAATTGTAAAGTAGTAGTTACAGGTATATTATCAACAATAACTTTTTCACTACTAAATTCTATTTCAATATTGTAGGATTTCTTCGTCTTGAGCAAAAGCTGTTTAAGATCTTCTTCAGAAATATCTGGTTTTATAATTAATCTTGATAGTACAGATTTTCCTGTAAATCCATCCCCTAATGGGATAACTGCACCTGTAGCATAGTGTTTTAGTTCATCTGTCATAGTATCTAACCAATGGAATTTCTATAATTGTGCTACTCAAAGAAATATTCCTTATCTTAGAATAAAATACTTTGCAAAGTAACAAACCAAATCCTTGGAGAGAAAATTAACTGAAAAGGATTTGTATCTAAATTAAATCTTACAAAATCCTTCATAGTAATTTCTTAATTTTTTCACTGCTCATAACTCTTCCTTCGCTTACAACTTTGCCATCAATGCGAACTGCGGGAGTCATAAAGACATCTAAATCTGCAAATTTAGAAATATCAGTAAAATACTCGATACTATATTCTTCTGTTTTACCTGCTTCTTTAACTGCTTGTTTAGCAATCTCGTATTGTTTTTCACATTTACTACAACCTTTTCCGACTACTTGTATCAATTTTTTATCTGTCATATTTTCACCTACTTTTAACTAAATGAAATTGGTTCATTTGAGAATATTAATCCGAAGAGTAATCCAGCTAATACTGTAAATACTACAACTAATAAAACATAAACCAGATTCTTTTTGTCTCCTATAAATTTGCGAGTTACTAAAATACTTTGGATTGATAATTCTGGATCAGCTAATAGATATGCGAGCAATACACCTCTAGACATGCCTAAATCTAGGAATAATTTTGCAATAGGAACTTCCATCAATGTTGGAAAATAAGCTACTACTCCAAATGTGACACCAGTAAGGTTAGCAACCACTGTATTACTACCAGCTACACTCTCGATAAATTCTGGAGGAATTAGTTGTCTTAACATACCAGCTATAAAAACTCCTATAATAAGATATGGAAAAATCTTTTTGACAAAGATCCATGTTTCAGACATCCATTCTTTACTATCTTCTTTATCAAATTTTATTATTGTATAAACAAGTATCACTACTCCAACTATGCTTGAGAGAACTGCTTTCATCCCCATATTTGCCAAATTTACTTTAAAAGCTTCAGATGAAAAATATTCCAAAGTTCCTACTAATTCAGCTCCTCCTCCTCCATTTGTTGAGAAATAACTTATTTGAGATGTGCCTGTAAAGAGAAGATATATTAAACCAAGAAAGATGTTTATCTTTGCATTTTTGAGAATTAAACAACAAACAACTAATAATACTACTCCTGTTCCCCATATGATTGTTTGAATTAAAGCTGGATTGTTTACGCCAATAATTTGCAAGTTGCTCTTATTAAGAAATGCAATAAACACTCCGATAACAACAATCAAGCTAACAATCAATCCTTTTACGATATTAACTGCCTTTAACTCCCTTCTTTCTTTAATTTCAGGTTGTCGATTTTTTTCCTCTAATTCTTCTTTTTCTTCCGATTTTTTTAGTTTATTTTTCCTATCACGGAAAATTAAATCCATAATTAAACCAATCAAGATTGAAAATACAAAAGCAAGTATAGCTCTTGCTATTGCTATGTCTGGACCTATTAAAGTACCTGTATAAGTTAGTGCTAAGATATTTACAGCAGGCGCAGAAAACAAAAATGTCATTGCTGGTCCAAGTCCAGCACCTTTTTTCTTAATTCCTGCGAATAAAGGAAGAACTGTGCATGAACAAACTGCTAGTAAGAAACCTGAAATCGCTGCTACTGGATAAGCTATTATTTTTCTTGCATCTTTTCCCATATATTTTATTATCATATCTTTTGGAACAAAAACTATCATTGCTCCTGCTATAAAAAATGCTGGGATTAAGCAAAGTAATACGTGTAATGACAAATAGTCAGCGAGAGCTAGGACTCCTCCTAAAAGTACTTCTCCTAACTTCGCAATCCAAATTAAGCTCACCATTTATATCAGTTGTTCATATCGAAATTATTCGATATATAAATTTGGTGGTTGAGCTCAGTGAGATGAGTATAAAAATGGGTTTTGATAGAAAGTTTTATCTCATTATATATAAATTGTGAACTGAAAATGACTAACAAGCATGAACAAACAAAAAATGAACTTGAGCAAAAATTGTCTCAATTATATGAGCAAGGAATTGTAACTGAATTAGCTAAAGAAAGGATTTCTGATTTAGAAGAAATAGAAAAACTCATACCTGGTATGAAGAAGGATGAACAGATAAACAAGTTGCTAAAATTGTTCA
>Ga0315537_1001423_pt1 | contig 18780 bp, 10 predicted proteins | sample SalMarSW160270MG_FD_203091 | JGI IMG/M metagenome (GOLD analysis project Ga0315537, IMG submission 203091) | Salt marsh sediment microbial communities from the Plum Island Ecosystem LTER, Massachusetts, United States - Salt Marsh Sediment SW1602-70 ...
AATCAGCGGGTGGAAGATACCTGGACGGGTATGTCAGCGAGGCGCGTGTATGGACCAGGGCCCTGACAGCCAGTGAGTTGCAAAACAATCTTTGTTATGTCGATCCTACTTCTGAAGGACTTCTTGCCTATTGGAGATTTAATGGTGCTGACAGCCTTGATGTTCCCGACCTGACCGGTCATGGCTATACGGCTGTTGCTGCAAGAGATGAGATAACCTGGGTTGAAGGAGTCAGATGTCCGGATAATAAATAAAATAATTTTCGGGAATACTTTTATAACTGTCTTTATTGAATCACAAAATAAAATCTTATAACTCATGCACAAATAAAAAAATTCCGGTTAATGCGGGAACATTAACCGGAATCAGATTAACCAAAATGCCTAGGGACATTAATGTTTAACCTAAAATCTCCACAAAAGTATGAAAAAAAAGAGAAACAACCAATGCTTAGGATCTCCCCCCAGGAATCGAAAGATTTTTATGATCATGAAACAGATCCTGTTTCTTCTGATCTTTGGGAACCTGGTCTCTTCGGTTTATTCTTATTCACAAGATGTAAGTCTGGACTTGAATAAGGATAATTCGGCTGTCGATGAGATCCTTCAAACTATTGAATCACCTGACAAGTCCAATGTTAATCTTAAACAGGAAGAAACGGTTAGACTGCAGGAAACTGCACAGAGGCAGGTCTCCGGAACCGTAACCGACAGTAACAGTCAACCTCTGGTTGGAGTTACGGTAGCAGTCAAAGGTACTTCAACCGGAACATTTACAGGACCGGACGGGAGATTCACATTGACATCAACAGAAGACACACTTACTCTGGTATTCTCCTTTGTCGGGATGATAACAAAGGAAGTTAAAGTTGCCGGAGGTACAACAGATCTCATCATTGTTCTTGAGGAAGAAACAATTGGAATTAACGAGATTGTTGTAACAGCACTGGGTATTGAGAAAGAATCCAGAGCACTGGCCTATAATGTGCAGAAAATAGAAGCACAGGAAGGAATCTTAACCAGCAATGTCAACTTTGTTACCGGTCTTGCCGGAAAAATTGCGGGGGTTACAATAAATAGTAGCTCCACCGGTATCGGAGGTTCTTCCAGGGTTGTAATGCGGGGGACAAAATCCTTATCAGGGAATAATAATGCCCTGTATGTGATCGACGGTATTCCATTGCCATCTCTTCAAACAAGTCAACCCGGTGATATTTTTTCAGGTGCCGGACAAACAGGGGATGGTATAGCCAATTTTAACCCCGGTGATATTGAATCAATATCCATACTTAGCGGACCTGCTGCTGCTGCGCTTTATGGCAGTGAGGCTGCCAATGGTGTGGTGATGATCACAACTCAAAAAGGAAAAGAAGAGGGTTTTTCTTTAAATATTTATAACAGTACATCTTTTTATTCTCCTTTTGTACTACCCGAATTTCAGAATACATACGGGGTTACGGAAATAGGTAGTTATTATAGCTGGGGCGATAAGCTTCAGAAACCGAGTTCTTATGACCCTAAAGAGTTCTTTCAGACAGGGTATAACGTGTCTAACTCAATCAGCGTTTCGACAGTAACCGATAAAGCTTCTACCTATTTCTCTGTTGGTTCAGTAAATGCTGAAGGAATTATCCATAATAACACCCTTGATCGGTACAATTTCTCATTCCGTAACTCCAGTCAGTTTCTGGATGATAAATTCAACCTTGATTTGAGTGCAATGTATATGAATGTAAAAGAGCAAAATATGCTTGCACAAGGCCAGTATTTCAATCCACTAATTCCGGTATATCTTTTCCCTCCCGGAGATGAGATAATAAAGTATCAACTTTTTGAACGATATGATGTGACACGTAACTTCAAAACCCAATACTGGCCATTCGGAGATCTGGGTTTCCAGATGCAGAATCCTTACTGGATTACTGACCGGGATCTGTTCACAAATACTAAAAACAGGTATTTGTTGAGTGGTGCCTTGAAATATAATCTCTTTGACTGGATTAATGTAACGGGTAGGGTAAATCTGGATCGTAGTAATTCGGCGAATAATCGAAAATATTATGCTTCAACTTCAGGACTATTTGCAGGGGATGCGGGTGCATATTATAAATATGATATCAGTAACCGGCAGATATATGGCGATATAATGGTTAATATCAACAAGTATTTTGGTGATATCTCAGTATCAGCCAATATCGGTTCAAGCATAAAGGATGTTCTTTATGATAATGCAGCGATAGGAGGGAACCTCCAGAGTGTGCCAAATTTATTTACGTATGATAATTTGAATACATCAACACTCAAAATGGATCAGGTGGGTTACCATGACCAGTCCCAATCAGTTTTTGGTACAGCCCAGGTTGGATATAAAAGTATGGTTTACCTTGATGTGACTGCACGAAACGATTGGGTGTCTGCACTTGCCAATACAAAAGCAAAATCAATCTTCTATCCTTCAATTGGCTTATCCGGTATTTTGACAGATATATTTGACTTTGAATCAAATATTCTCTCCTATCTAAAAGCCAGGTTTTCTTATAGTGAAGTGGGTAATGCGCCCGAAAGGTTTATTTCCATCATTTCATATCCTATGATAGATGGTTATCCACAGCTTACCTCCTATCTCCCGGCAAAAGACCTGGAACCGGAAAGAACCAAATCACTGGAAGCCGGATTGAGTTCGCTTCTCTGGGGTCGAAAGGTGGCTTTGGACCTGACTCTGTATAAATCATCAACGTATAACCAGTTGTTTAACCCCTCACTTTCGCCCTCTACAGGATATAGCAGCTTCTATGTGAATGCAGGTAGAATTGATAATAAAGGGATTGAAGCAACTGTAAACCTTAATCAGAGGATCGGTCCGGTAGACTGGAATTCCACACTTATTTACTCATTGAACAGGAATGAGATTGTCGAGTTATTGCACTCCTATTACAACCAGGAGACCGGAGAAACAGTTTCACTCGATAGCCTGGATATGGGAGGGACAGCAAGTTGCAAAATGATACTGGTTGAAGGTGGATCTATGGGCGATCTTTATGTCAATACCCTGAAGATTGATGAACACGGATACATTTATGTTAATCCAACAAACTTTTCTGTTGCAGCCGACCAGAACAGATTTGTTAAAGCCGGAAACACAAACCCCAAATACATTTTAGGCTTTAGAAATAACTTTTCATATAAAGGGATCAACCTGAGCTTTTTAATTAATGCCAGAGTTGGTGGAGTAGGAGTCTCGGTTACACAGGCAGTCATGGATGCATTTGGTACCTCTGAAGCATCGGCCAAGGCAAGGGATAATGGAGGAGCAATGGTGAATGGCTTTAAAATCCCTGCACAGCAATATTATCAGATCGTGGGAGGAGGTACATCCGGTATAGGTTCAATGTATGTTTACAGCGCCACCAATGTTCGGCTGGCGGAACTGTCATTGGGATATGAGATTCCAATAAACAAATACATTAACTGGATTAAAGGAATTAATGTGTCTGTTATAGGGAGAAACTTAATTATGTTCTACAATAAAGCCCCGTTCGATCCTGAAGCGACAGCGAATACAGGAACCTATTACCAGGGGATGGACTACTTCATGCAACCAAGCCTCAGAAGTTATGGGTTTGATATTAGATTCAGGTTTTAATAATAATTCTTAATACAAGAAAATTATGAGAAAGTTTAATAGATGGATAATAACCATGTTACCGCTTCTCGGGGCGATACTTTCATTTTTAAATAATGGCTGCACAGAAAATTTTTATGATTTCAATACGAATCCATATGCAGCTACAGATAAGATGCTAACCTATGATAATCTAACTACCGGTTCCTTCTTTGTTCAAATGCAAAAGAATGTATTTCCGATCGCTCAGCAACCGAATTTCGGTGATGAGATGTATCAGGTAATGCAAAATCTTGCAGGTGATATTTACTCCGGGTATATGGGTGCCAGCGGATTATGGTATTCCAATGCGAATAATACTACCTATGCATTGATACCAAACTGGTATTCACAGGCTTTCAGTCGAGGATTCGTGGGAGTAATGCCTGCATGGCAATCAATTAAAAACTCTGCTGCAGAGGAACTGCCTCAGGTATATGCTATGGCAACGATTATTAAAGTTGAAGCGTTACATCGCATTGCTGATATGTATGGACCTTTACCGTATATTAACTTCGGAAGCGGATCTTTACAAAATACCTACGACAGCATGGAAGATGTCTACAACCAGTTTTTTGCTGAACTAAATGAAGCCATTGATATACTTACTGACTTCTATGAGAAAAATCCGAGTGCTCCCGTACTGGCTGATTATGACTTCATCTTTAGCGGTGATGTCGAAAAATGGATAAAATTTGCCAATACACTGAAGCTAAGACTGGCCATGCGTATAGTTTATGCTGATGCAACAACGGCACAGGAAGAGGCCGAATCAGCTGTCAATCACTCCATTGGTGTATTTACGAATGTGTCAGATGTGGCTTTGTTACAGCATTCAGCCGATATGACATACAATCACCCGTTGTACATTATAGATTATAATTTCAAGGATGTTAAAATGGGTGCCAATATGGAATCCTTCCTCAAAGGGTATAGCGATCCGCGTATTTCGGCTTATTTCAAGGTTGCCTCGGATGGCAATTACCATGGAATCCGCAACGGGATCAATATCGTGGTGAAGGATGTTTATTCGGAAGGACCTTTCTCTGATCTGAATATCTCCACTTCATCACCTATTATATGGATGGGCCCTGCTGAGGCATACTTCCTTCGTGCCGAGGGAGCATTGAGAGGTTGGAATATGGGAAGTGATGCTCAAACACTTTATGAAACCGGGATTCAGACCTCGTTTGATTACTGGGCAGTAGGTAGTGCTGATTCCTATATGAATAACGATACAAGCATAGCTGCGGCCTATACCGATACCGTAAATAGTAACAACGATATTCCATTGGGTAATGAGCTCCTTAGCACTGTTACCGTTATGTGGAATGATACGGTTGACTTTGAAACCAACCTTGAACGCATCATAACACAGAAATGGATTGCAGGATACCCTGACGGACAGGAAGCATGGTCTGAATTCAGACGCACAGGATATCCGAAGATTTTTCCTGTTGAAGTTAACTCCAGTGGCGGACTTATTGATACTGAAACTCAGATCCGTCGTCTGCCATTTCCATCCACTGAATATGCCAACAATCCATCCGGGGTGGCTCAGGCAATCGGACTTCTGGGCGGACCCGATACCGGGGGTACCAGATTATGGTGGGATAAGAAGTAATGTCAAATTATTAAGAAGGAAATTATGAAAACAAAAGAATTATATACATTATTATTACTCGCATTTATCATAGTTCTTCTGGGTGGATGCGACACCGACCAGGAAGCTATAGTTATTCAGAAACCTTACAAATACAGCAAACAGTACTATGCTGATTTAAGAGCATATAAGAAGTCTGACCACCAGATCTTCTATGGATGGTATGCAGCATATGGCCAGAAAGAGGGAGTTCAGGCTTCGTACAAACAATCGGCATCCTGGGGTGAACATATTGCCGGACTCCCCGATAGCCTTGACTTTTGTAGTCTATGGATGGGAATTCCAACTCCTGAGGAAAATCCAATAGCCTACAATGAAATGCGCCGTTCAATGGAAGTCAGGGGAATCAAGATGGTAATGCCCGAGATTGTCAGGATTGAAAAATATGAAATGTTCTCATTATCAGATACAGGAATCCAGGATTATGCTGACTATCTTGTAGATAAGATCTTCGAATATGATCTTGATGGACTAGACCTGGATTATGAGCCGGAAGGGGACTGGATTGGTGGAGAAAACTTTGGCAAAATGGTTGAGATCATTGGAGAGAGCCTTGGACCAATGTCTGCAAACCCGGATAAATATTTGATTATTGATTATTATAACCAGGAACCTCCCTCTTCCGTTGAACCGTATATTAACTATCTGGTCAATCAGGCTTATACACAGGGAATAACTGAGAATTCAGCTTCCAATCTCCAGGGAAGATATGATCAGGCAAGCTGGTGCCCTCCCGAAAAATTTGTCGTCACCGAGAATTTTGGCGATTGGTGGGCAACCGGTGGATCCCCATTTACCGAGGTTGACGGGAATACCCTGACATCCGATGGAAAACAAATGTATTCATTGGAAGGAATGGCTCGCTGGAACCCTATACAGGGTCGTAAAGCCGGTTTCGGTGCATTCTATTTCGATAGGGACTATTATAATATACCAGCCTATTGCAATGTCAAACGCTGCATTCAAATAGCTAATCCTGCAGTGCATTAGGTAAAAAATTCCACACTAAACAGTAAAAATATGAATATGAAGAGATCAGAAAAAAACATCAGAGCTTTCTTGATGATGACATTTGGTATTATCTCGGTTGTATTAATCACATGTCAAAAATACGTAGAAGTTGATGATATGGTTTTTATGACCGGTACGGAAACCGATAAATTGGCGAAATTCACTGTGGAAAATATTCCTTCCAGCTTTTCAGTAACAGCAACCTCAACATGCAAAGTAAATAAGGATATCACCGTAAATTTTGCGATCGACACAAATCTGGTTGCAGTCTATAATGCTGAAATGTCTGCCAATTTTTATACACCACCTGCAGGAAGTTATGTGCTATCCTCGACCAGCAGTTCTATAAAATCAGGAACAAATGTATCTGAACCGGTCACGGTAAGCATTGTCTCAGTTGACGATTTTATCGATGGCAGGTCCTATATGATTCCGGTAACCATTTCAAGTGTGAAAGGGCCATATAATGTTTTGGAACCTTCCCGTACTATCTATTTAAAGGTTGCCCGTATTATCTATTTTAATAGCATAGATATATCGGACCCTAGCTTCTATTATACTTATACTTTTGCAGACAACCCTCATCCAAATATGACAGAGTTCACTTATGAAATTAAGTGTTACCTGGATTCGTGGCATTCGGGTAGTCCTCCGATCAGCAGGTTATCAAACTGGGGTCCGCCAGACGAAAGCCTGTTCAATCTGCTACGCTTTGGTGAGGGGGGAAGTGATATAGATCAGTTGCAATGGATTAATTCGTTGGGTAGTGTCTTTTCTGAAACCCGGTTCGACCTGAACAGATGGTACACGATCAGTTGCGTTTATAATGGATCGAAATGCAGATTGTATGTTGATGGTGTTTTGGATGGTGAGTTTGATGCTGAAAGCAAAGTATTTGAGTTCGGGTTGCTTGAAATTGGTATGTCATATTCCGGTTACGAGTCCCGTCAACGATTCCTCGGTCGCGTAGCTGAAATCAGGCTATGGGACAGAGCCCTGTCAAAAACTGAGATAGAAGCAGGGATATGTGGGGTATATTCGGCTGCTCCCGGATTGATAGCATACTGGAAACTCAACGAGGGTGAAGGCCAGATCTTTTATGATGCAACCGGCAATGGATATGATATGGAATGGCCAGAGACCGTTGTATGGAACACATCTACTCAGAATAAATGTGCTCAATAAACTTAAACACCATGAAAAAGTCTATTTATCTAAGTAAATTATTTGCCACTTCACTCGTAATAACAGCATGCCTGGTAAATGGATGTGAAGAGGATGAAACATTTGTTACGAAAATTACCGGCGATAGCACCAACAAAGTGTATATTAATACGCAAACATCCTATGTAAATAATTACAAGTTAGCCGTGGTTCATACCCCGCTATCCAGTATGGGTGATATCGAAGTGGAATTTCCGGCCCGTTGTACAAATGAAGCCACTACTTCCATGAATGTGACCTTTGCCCTGGACAATTCACTTGTTGATACCTATAATGCTCAGCATTTAACTACGTATAGTGAGGTCCCGAGTGGTTTGGTAACATTAGAAAATAACATGTTAACCATCCCAAAAGGGGGATTGGCTTCTACCGATTCTCTAAAGGTTTACATACCGGATAATGTACTGGTTCAACTAACTGAAGATGAATATCTTGTACCCATTAAGATCACTTCTGTCAGTGGTGCAAAGAATGTAGCAATCAGTACCAATTTGAGTATTGTCTATATTACAATAACCACCAGCTTCACGAACTGTTATGACAGCCCGGAGGAAGAAGATATGGAAGGAGATTTGATTGCTGACAGATCAGCATGGAGCGCAACGCTGGATGTTGAACTTTATTCCGGTAGCCTGGATAACATGTTTAACGGTAATACCAGGTCATACTGGAGAGTCAGACCATCGCAGGAATGTACACTTGTTGTGGATCTGGCTGCTGAATATGCAGGAATCACCGGGATACGTATTAATACATACAGAAACTCCTATAACCTGACAACAATCAATGTATATTCAAGCAGCGATGGTGTAACCTGGGAATCCCAGGGTGAGGCAGTTTTAGCTACTGGAGAAACTGAACAGTACATTAAGTTCTACTCACCGCTTACGGCACGATATCTTAAGTTTGAAATTACCGGTTGGGTTTCATCGTCGTATATCCGGGTGGCGGAGTTTGATGTATACACAAACACTTAGTTTTCCTTACATGAGTGACGGGTATCTATAACTTGATGATTATCGAAAAGTTTAGGTTAACTTTGGTTAAAATTGGGGAGTTTCAATAAAGGACCATCAGGACACTTGGAGCCTTATCGTGGAATGTCAGGGTACTTCCGGTAGTAATAGTACAAAGTTTTTATAACCGGGAGCACTTCACGGGATTGAAAAAAACCCACTCGATATAAATGGAACATCATCAGTTATAATACCCGTCACCTTCTTACAACCATAATAACTTCATTTCTTTACTTACGTTTGTTCCCTCGGATTACCCATTATGTAATCCGAGATTCTTTTTTATTCAAAACTTTTCAATAAAATATCAGGATGCTCAGATTGAATTTTTATAACGAGTTCACCAAATAGGGTATTTGCCCAGGCAAACCAGCTTCGATTAAAATCATCTGGATCGTCTTTATGAAAGGCTTCATGTATAAAACCTGTGTTTGCATGGGTGGTTTTTAACATTTTCAGGCAGTACTCAATCTCCTGATTATCTATGGATGTTATAGCCCTCAATATTATACCCATTGGCCATATTTTTTCTTTTCCGGTATGCGGACTGGCCTGACCTTCTGCCGATTTCCCTTTGAGAAAATATGGATTTGAGTCACTCAGTATAAATGCTCTCGTCCTTCTGTAGATATCATCGGATAATTGATGTGCCCCGAGGTAAGCTAAAGAGATCAATGAAGGGACATTGGCATCATCCATAAAAATCTTATTTCCAAAACCATCCACTTCATAAGCGTAAATTCTCCCAAAATGTAAATGATCTGATATAGCATACTTTTGAATTGCACCATCTACCTCTCTTGCTAATCCACTGCAGACTTTTGCAAAGTCCGCATCTTTCTTAACCGTACTGTATATGTGTGAGAGTTGCTGAAGAGAGCGTACAGCAAAAATATTTGAAGGAATTAGATAAGGATACATAGTTGCGTCATCAGAAGGACGAAACATGGAACAAATCATACCTGTTGGTTTGATGGGTCTGCCCTTACCTTCAAATACAGGGGCATCAATCATTGCAGTAGTTTCCCTGATGAATTTGTAGGGCGAAGTACCATCTTTGCGTTGTTCTGTTTGAAAAGTCTTTACAATCAGGTGCATTGCTTTATCCCAATTATCGTTGAATGCTGATATGTCACCTGTTAATGTATAATATTGATGAGATAGTCTAACAACATAACATAAGGAGTCAATCTCCCATTTTCGTTCATGCACTCCAGGAACAGGTTTTGGTATATCCTTATCCCAAATAGATGTTTTGCTTAAGTCTTTATAAAAGGCATTAGCGTAAGGATCAGTTAATATACACTTTACCTGTCTGTTAATAAGCCCAAGAATGAGAAGCTTAAGCTTATTGTCTATTTCTATAAGAGGCATGTATGGCCAAACCTGACAGGTGGAATCTCTTAACCACATAGCATCGATGTCCCCGGTAATAATAAAAGTATCAGGTTTACCATCGATTGTTTCATAATCCACTGTTGTATCAAGGGTGTTGGGATAACAGTTTTCAAACATCCAGGCCAGTTCCTGGTCTTTTATCTGAGATTTAATTTTTTCTATTAGTTTCTCAACGGATGGACTGGTGAAAGTCCTTTGATTAACAGGAGGTCTCTTTGAGACAAAATTCTTGCCTGGTTTAAGATGGTGATACTTATAAAAGTGCGATGGAACAAGAGGCATTCCTCCTAACAGGATGCTGTTCTTTTTAATAAAAATCCTCCTATTCATGTTTTATTAAATTTTTATTTAAAAATTCTTTATCAGACTATTGAACCATATAACCTTGAGTCTTTTTAAAATTACATTAACAAACCGTTAATTCCAAAGGAAGCAGGTAGAGACCTTTATTATTCGTCAATTAAAAATCTAAGTCTTAGCGCTTTTGTCTATTTCATTGAATAAGAGGATTTTTATACTATCAGCCCAAAATAAAACTTAATAGGGCAAATTATCGATGATTTATTTACTCGATTCTGTTATCAGTTCAGGAAAATAGTGGATATGTGACTTAATGCAACAAAAAGGGGCGATTATATCAGGAAAGAAATCCGGGGAATTTGAGCTACCAAATCCGGATAATGGGTATATTTTCGTAGGCAGACCTATAGCAAATGTTGACAGTTGTGACCTGGGCCAATGCTGAAACCATAGAGCAAAGCTTCTTAATGGATTACGTTTTATCGATTGACTATTATATTACCACTTAATAATCTTCTAAAAGTAACAAATAACATTTTCCGATTCACAATATCTTGTTAAATTCATTCCCGGTTTTTAGCGAGTATTTTAGTGCTGTTATGTCGTTTAACTACAAATATTTGTTGTTTATCCTGTTCCCCGGGTGGTTATTCCTTTCAACAACGGATACATCAGGTCAGGAGGTTAATTCTTTTACGGATAATGTATCCTTCAACAAGGGGTCAAATGGCTCCTTAGACCTCCTCCAATTTATCGTTGAGCCTACAGACCAAACTTCATCCGGGTTTTACCTGTTTGATCTTTCAAACTTTATTGTGATTATCGATCATTTTGGGAATCCAATTTTCTACAGATACACTCCTGGTGGTTCCAGGAGTTTCGAGCATCAACCTGACGGGTCCTATTCATACTATACAAATTCCGTGAAAGGCTTCCTGTTGATGAATGCATATTTTCAAATCACTGACACAATTGTAAAAGTAGGCGATGATCTCATAGATTTTCATGAATTCAACATTCTGGAAAATGGGAATTATATCGTGCTTGGTTTTGATAGGCGTGTGGTTGATATGAGCCAGTATATTGAGGGGGGGCAGGTTTTTGCTACCGTTACCGGGATGGTGTTCCAGGAACTTGATCCTGATAAAAATCTTTTATTTGAATGGAATAGCTGGGATCATATCTCTTTTATGGATAGTGATCCGTTAGTTGTGGATCTTACCGCCCAGGTAATTGATTACATTCATCCCAATTCCATTGTTCAGGATACTGATGGGAATTTCCTGCTTACCAGCAGAAATCTGAGTGAGATTACCAAAATTGACCGGGTAACGGGTGAGATCATCTGGCGAATGGGAGGCAAAAGAAATGAGTTTGAGTTTGTGAATGATCCGTTAAGGTTTTCAGCACTACATTCAGCAATCCGGTTGCCTAACGGGAACATTGCCTTGCTGGACAATGGGTACGGACATGAACCCCAATTTTCCAGGGGTGTGGAGTATGCCATTGATGAAGAGGGAAAAACGGCAAGTCTGGTTCGGGAATACCGGTCATCACCGGACGTTTTTTCAACCGTGATGGGAAACGTAACTACCTTACCCGGAAACCATCTGGTGGTGGGATGGGGAATGAATTCATCCTGGGCCCTTTTAGACGAATATGATGATGATGGAGAATTAATTACCTCCATATCGCTCCCCCATACCAGTCTCTTTTCTGCTTATAAGGTGTCTTATCTGGACCGGTTTGATTTTTTTATAGTACCGGGAGAAGATACCCTGGATTTCGAAGAGGTCGAAACGGGAGATTCGGCTTTGCTGGTTGTTGAATTGTTTAACCAGGGTTCAGATCCGGCTATATTATTTGAATTCACCGATAAATCGGGTCAATTCGAAATAGTGAATGAATTGCCGGTGCAGATCCACGGAAGTGCAACAGAAATGATCATGCTGAAGTTCAAACCCACTGCATCAGGGAATTATAATATTCCCGCATACCTTCAATTCACATTGAATTCAACCATTGCTGATGACCATATGGTGGCCTGCCGACTGATGCTCCGGGGTACAGCTACGGGGACAACCTCCACCGGTAAATACAACTCAGGTAAAGAATTGCATATCTATCCGAATCCGTTTACCAGCCTGTTTTTTATTGAGGAGGGAGTTACTATTGAGACGGTTGTTCTCCGGACAATTATGGGACGAAAAGTGTATCAGTATGAAAACTGTGGTGACGAACGCATACTGATCACTCTGCCAGGTTTGCCTCCCGGGATATATATAGTAGAGCTGATTTTTAAGGATAGTACCCGGAAGTTTATAGAAGTGGTGAAGGGAAGATGAATTGGGAATGGGTAATTCTGGTCAAAGTTAGTCACCCTCCTGGGTGAAACTAAACCATCCTTTCTGACTGAAGAAAACCATTCTTGTCGGGCCAGGTATTTACACTTCAATGGAATATCATCAGGCATAATACCCGTCACCTTTAATATTCAATGGTTTTTAAGAAATTATCAGGACTTGCTCTGGTAATCAATCGCCGATATATGTTACTGCCTGACTTTCAATGTGCCTCTTAAGCGGATATCATTCGATGAAGGTCCAATCATGATTCTGAAATCACCTGGTTCCAATACTTCCTGGAGATCGATATCAAGCATGGTTAACAGTTCAGTGTTAATTTCAAAAGATAACTGCATGGTCTCTCCTTTTTTCAGGTGCACTCTTTGAAATCCTTTTAATTCCATTACGGGACGGGCAACTGATGCAAAAAGATCTTTGATGTAAAGTTGAACTACCTCATCCCCGTCATATGCTCCTGTATTGGTTATGCTGAAACGGGCGGTTGTCTTTTCATCGGCGGCAACCTCAGGTTGCTCAATTATAAGGTCACCGTATTGAAACTGTGTGTAACTTAACCCAAATCCAAACGGGAAGAGTGGTTTCCCGCTCAGGTTAAGATAATCATCTCCCCGTCCGGTGGGTTTATGGTTATAGTAAAGTGGAAGCTGACCCTCATGTATGGGGAAAGTTATGGGTAACCTGCCAGCTGGATTATAATCACCAAATAGTATTTCTGCTATGGCATTTCCTCCTTCATCACCAGAATACCAGGTTTCCAGTATGGCTTCAACATTATTCATCCAGCCGGACATAGTAACTGCACTTCCTCCTACCAGAAGTACGACAACAGGCTTTCCGGTGGCAGCTATCTCATTTATCAATTCCTCCTGGTGACCCGGTAACGACAACAATGCTCTATCCCTGAATTCTCCCTCTTCTAATCCAACGGTTACAATTGCCAGATTACTTTTTTTAACCTTATTAACAGCATTTATTATTTCGTCTTTCCATTTGTTAATTACTCCCATATTCCAGACTAAACTGAACCAAACATTGCCTGTTGTCTCATAAAATTCAACCCGGATATCATATTCTTTTTCTTTTTCAAAATAGAATTCTTCAGTTATCTGCTGGACTGTTTGCTTTTTCCAGTTATCGATAATGAGATCATTATTAATGAACAACTTGTACCCATCATCACCTTTAATTCCGATCTCAAATGTTCCGGATTCAGATGCAACTAATTTGCCAGTCCACCTGGCGGAATAGAAATCGTAATTGATTTTCTCCTTATCAGGGGAATACAAAGTCCAGCGAAAATTTAGTTGTGAATCTATTCGTATAAGAACAGGTTCTCCCTCAAGCGTTGTGTTGTTATAATATTTACCAACCAGGCCAGGTTTTTTTATCCCATCCTGATAGTGAAATAAGTTTTCTGAAGGAATGGTCACAAATTCTTCCGATTTTCTGTCACAACCAGGTGCATAATTAATAATGGATGAATCACCAATTTTGTTCTTGATGCCCTGAAGTATGCTTACCGGATCATTTCCCGGTCCTGAATACCCACCAAGTCTGGCTTCCACGGCATCGACACCAATCACCGCTACAGAAGAAATATTTTTGTCCAGGGGAAGTACTTTGTTCTCATTTTTAAGTAGAACAATGGATTCCAGGCCTGCTTTTCTTGCAAGCTCTCTGTGCTCTTTGCAACCGTTCCACTTATCTGCTTCATTTATATCTATGTATGGATTTTCGAACAATCCCAGACGGAATTTTGCTTTAAGTACACGAGATACTGCTTCATCAATGGCTTCCTGGTTGATCATTCCTTTTTCAAATGCTTCCCAGAACAGGAGCCAATGATCATAGGAAACCTGGAAAATAACATCTAATCCATTTTCAATTGCCTGACTGGCTGATTCAGCAAAGTCCCTAGCAGTGCGATGGAGTAGATTTTCCAGACGGGTTGCATCGGCATCTGAAATAACAAAGCCATTGAATCCCCATTCTTGTTTAAGTTTTTTTCTCAAGAGCCACTCATTTGCATTGCATGGCCTGCCATCCAGTGAATTATATGATGTCATAACCGACGAAGCATTTGCCTGGATGAAACTGGATTTAAATGCAGGAAAGTAAATCTCTTCAAGCAGTCTTTCATTAAAATGGATCGGATAACTATCACGTCCTCCATCTCCAACATTAGCTACAAAATGCTTAGGCGTTGTAATAATCCCAAGTTTTTCAAAGCTGGAAATGAATGAAAGTGCCATTTGCGTTGTCAGAAAAGGATCCTCCCCATATGTTTCCTCCGTTCTTCCCCATCGTACATCGCGCGTAATATTTAATACGGGGGATAAAATTTGTCTGATCCCCCTCGTTTTAGTTTCCATAGCAATTGCCTGAGCAACATCCGACATGAGCGACGTATCCCATGTAGCTGCCAACCCAATTGCCTGGGGAAACATTGTTGCACCTTCCCTTATAAGGCCATGAAGTGCTTCATCGAATGGAATAATTGGAATACCAAGCCTTGTTTCTTCGATGAAATACTTTTGAATTTCGTTTATCAAATGCGCCACTTCACTGGCTTGCCCCCCCGCAGAATAGTCAAGCATCTGTTCTCCTTCATTCCCGGATTTTGCTTTTGTGCTAATCTGAAATCCGAATATTCCATATTTATACTTTTCTTTGCCATCGGATAAATCACCTGGCATCATAAACAGTTGCCAGAACTTTTCTTCCAGAGTCATCCTGGATAACAGGTCTTTTACTCTTTCTTCCAGATCTACATTGGGATCTTTGTATCTGGGTTGCATTTCCTGCTTGCATGAATTTACAGCGATTAAAAGAAATAATATGAATAAAAAATTTATTGTAATTCTTTTACTTGATAGGTTCATTGGTGCAAGGAATTGACTAATTGAAGAAGAAACGATAATTACATACTCAGACTAGACACAGTATTTTGATTGTTATAGTAAATATACATTAATAACCAATATTACAAATAGTTGAAGGGATATTTTAAGAGAATTATGATAGAGAATTTCTTAAGTGATGTAATTATTATTCAAATATTTACTTTTTTCTGTTGTGCGTCCAGAGAACAATAAAAAAATTTGGAATTTCTGGTTATAGGTCTTCATAACAATCTGGGCAAATGGGTAATAAAATTAAGATATGGTTCGATTAATTTTATATTTCCAATCACTACTGTTTTGATGTTAAAAAATTTTGTTCTTTGAAATCCTTTGTAGATAAGAGTTACAGCGTTTTTTAAAGCTCAAACGATTTGAAAAGATAGTTTTGTTAAAAACAAGACTATCAGATGAATCGCGGGAAATACGTTTTTGCTCAAATTTTTGAATTTGTATCGCACAATGATTTTTCAAAGTGTGTAAATAGATACAATGGTGATTACAAGACCAAGCATTTTAGTTGTTGGAAACAATTTCTTTGCATGGCATTTGGTCAGCTTACCCATAGGGAAAGCCTTTCGGATACCATTCTCTGTATTCATGCTAATTCGAGAAAATTGTACCATCTCGGTATAGGTAGTGCAATTAGCAAGTCTACATTAAGCAAGGCAAATGAAAATCGAGATTGGCGTATTTACCAGGACTTTGCACTATTGCTGATAGCTCAAGCCAAAGTACTTTATAAAGATGACAATCAGCTTGAAATCGATTTTAAGAACAATGTCTTTATTGTTGACTCAACAATTATCAACCTTTGCTTGAGCTTGTACCCTTGGGCTGACTTTCGTAAAACAAAAGCTGCTATTAAGCTCCATACGAAGATGGATGCGAAAACTTCTATCCCTGATTTTATTCACATCTCAGATGGCAAAATGCACGATGTTAATTTTCTGGACATGATAACCATTCTTCCATATAGTTTGTATATCATGGATAGAGGTTATCTGGATTTTTCCAGGCTTTATCGCTTACATGAAGCAAAAGCATTTTTTATTACCAGAGCCAGAAAACGTTTTGATTTTGAGCTTACAGCACTTGAAATTGCTGTGCTTTATAAACATCGTTGGTTCATAGAGACTTTCTTCAAATGGATAAAGCAGCATTTAAAAATAAAATCTTATTGGGGACGAAGCTTGAATGCTGTGAAAACTCAGGTATGGATTGCAATTTCAGTATATGTGATTGTACTTATTTTGAAAAAAAAGTTAAAGCTAACACAATCAATCTACGAAATTTTACAGATTTTGAGCATAAACATGTTTGATAAAGAGCCTCTTTATCAGCTGTTTAGTAATCTGAATCTACAGGATTTCAAAGAACAAAATTATAATCAATTGAAATTGTTTGACTTATAACGAAACGCTAGTGTATAAAGCTAACTTATGTATTACTCCTCTCAGGAAATTTTTCCCAATTTATACCACCTTTGTTGAATTAACAGATGGCACATCCAAATCAGATTTAGAAGCAAAAATCAATGGTTCATTGGATGATTACGACCCATCTCAGATGATTAAGAGATATGAATTGCACCAATTTTACCAATTGTATTTAAAGTCTGCAAATATTGCGAATTATACTTTTCCATCAGGCGATAAAAGAGTTTTTAATGTGCTTATTATTGTAGCGATTCTAATAGTCATTTCATTTAACTTTAACTATAATATTTTATTGGCCTCCTATTCCATATCAAAATATAAAGAACTTGATATAAGATCCTTCTGTGGCGCCTCGGAATCCCAAATAAAATATATTCTATTAATTGACTCATTTCTTTTGTTTTTAATATCACTTCCTGTTTCCCTCATTATTTCTAAATATGCTCTGCCCATATTTAATTCCCAATTTAACACTGATATTACCATAATTTCTGTGTTTCAAGGCTATACTTTTCTTTATATCCTGATCGCTATAATAATATCAATTAGCAGCAGCTTTTTATACTTGACAAGATTTTATTCCAATCAAAAAAGGGATAGTGCCAGAAAAAGATATTCACGGGAACAGAATATTTTATTAGTGGTTCAAATGTTCATATTTATTTGTTTAATAAACACATCCCTATTTATCTACAAACAAATAAATTACTCCTTGAAGGTTGCAAGGCCTAAAGATTCGTCAGGTATTCTTTTTTGTTACGTCAATAATCTGGATGATGAAAATATTATAGATCTAAGTAAATTGGATTTAATTACAGAAATGCTTTTAGCCAGTCCGTATATAATAAATTCATCATATTGCAGCGAAAGCTTTCCATTTGGTGATATCACTTCCTCGGGAGGTTCTGTAAGAAAATTAAACAGTTCTGAAATAAAAGAAATTGCGAGTATTTCAGTAGGGAAAAGCTTTCCGGAAATGATGGATTATAAATTGATCTCAGGAAGTTATTTTAAAGGGAGAAATCCTGAGAATCAGATAATAATAAATGAGTCAGCTGTAAAATATATTCAATTGGACAATCCAGTTGGTACTATTGTCGAACAGGATGGAGGTAACGCAGAAATTGTTGGTGTTGTAGAAGATTTTGTTTATCAATCAAGTCGTAAAGAAATCCTACCGTTGAAAATAACACCAACAAGATATTTCAGGTATGATTTCTTCTTAGTATCCAAATTCAAAGAAACCGATAAAGATGAAGTCATAAACCATATCAATAATGTACTTTCCAATATATTCGCTAATTCCACATTAAGTTATAGCACATATGATGAGAACATTGAATCTCTTTATTTTGATGAAAATAACTATTTGAGAATTATAAATACTGGGGCTTTGATATCCTCATTTATAGCATTCCTGGGACTTTTGGCCATTTCTTCTTTTTCGATAAAATTGCGTGAAAAAGAGATAAGCATAAGGAAGATTAATGGAGCCTTAGTGCCAGAAATATTGGTTATGATAAATAAAGGTTTTCTTAGATGGATTCTTCTTTCGTTTGTTTTGTCAATACCGATTGTATATTATTTTTTATCAAAATGGTTGGAGAATTATGCATTTAAGACAGAATTGAATTGGTGGATGTTTTTATTTGGAGGGTTTTTAGCTTGTTTGGTTACTGTAATAACAATTACCTGTCAATCATTTAAGACTGCCTTAAAAAATCCTATTGAATATATAAGATATGAGTGACCAATACTTAAGATACATAATCTCAAGGATTGCAAAATAATAAGTGGTTGCTA
>Ga0315537_1001427_pt1 | contig 18738 bp, 17 predicted proteins | sample SalMarSW160270MG_FD_203091 | JGI IMG/M metagenome (GOLD analysis project Ga0315537, IMG submission 203091) | Salt marsh sediment microbial communities from the Plum Island Ecosystem LTER, Massachusetts, United States - Salt Marsh Sediment SW1602-70 ...
CAATTTTGATTCTTCTTTTCTCCTATAATCAACCCAACTGGCCCTACTTTATTCTTTATAATGTTTTCATCCTTGTCCTTATCATTTTCATCGCTCGCTTTCTGTCGGATGAACAGAATCCCTGGAAGAGATTTTTCAGGCACTGGTATCCTATGGCACTCTTCACCTTTCTTTATGAGGAAACCGGTTATCTGGTTCACATGATTTATCCAAACTGGTTTGATCCCTGGATAAATAAAATAGAGTTGAAGCTTTTCGGAGAGTATCCCACTGTCTGGCTGCAGAAAATCGTTTCTATCCCTTTAAACGAGTATATGATGCTTTCGTATTTCTCCTATTACTTCTTAATGCCGGTATTAGGCATCGCCCTTTATTTCAAAAACAGGATAAAGGAATTCGACCAGTTGCTTTTAGTTTGTGCAGTGGCATTTTACGTCTCCTATCTGGGATTCCTCTTTATGCCTGTGGAAGGTCCCAGACATGCTTTATCTAACCTGCATAATGTTGAGTTGATGGGGATATTATTCACCCCTTTAGCTCAATATATGGTAAATACGTATGGCCTTCACGGCGGATGTATGCCCAGCTCCCATGTGGCAGTAGCTTTAGTGGTGATGATTTTCGCCATAAGATATGAGAAGACCATAGCCTGGATTCTAACACCCCTAATACTCAGCCTTTTTGTGGCAACAGTCTACGGAAGATTCCATTATTTTCTCGATGTAGTAGCAGGTATTTTGGTTGGCTTTTTAGCCTTATTCATCTGCGAGAAAATTTTGATTCCTAAAACAAATAGAGCTCCAATACATCAAGAAACTGTGTAAGTAAGAACCCACCTCAGCAATTTAGTATCCTCATAGTAATTGATATTGGTGCCATAACCTTTAAGAGAATCCAATAACTTTTTCTCTTTTGGAAAATTCTTGACCACATGATATACATTTCCATTAGGCAAAGTTCTCTTTTGAATCACATTCCCCTCTTCATCTATATGTGAAAAAGACTTCCTGTCCAGCTCAGGTCTTGGCATTATATCGATCATTATGACTTTAGAACCGGGTAATAATTTACTGTGCAATGTTTTTATAAACCTTTCTATTTTAGACTTAGGCATATGCGACCAAAAGTCTGAGGCAAAGGCAAGTTTGAATTTTCCATTAATGCCTTCGAGGATATATGCATCAGCAACTTTAAAAACGACATTATCTTTTTGATAATCTTTCTTTTTAGCCTCGATTAAATATGCTTCATTTATATCAGTCGCCACCACCGAATGTGCTCTTTTGGACAGAACCTGAGTCCAGTTACCGGTGCCACAGGCAATTTCCAATACATCCTTACCTTTTATATCATTCTCAACCCTTTGGATAATCGGACCCAATAACTTCTCCATACTGAGATTATCAGTATAGCTCATATACTCGTCATGAAAGGGAACACGATCCCCGTAGTATTCGTTCATTTCTTTTAAAATATCTTCAACTGACATAAATTATTTCAATTCCAGGGTTAGGAGCCCGGGCTACGTAAAAGTGAATTATTGAGCTTCGCAGGTCGGGCACCTTGCCCGACCTCGTTTTTACACCATTTATTTGACTCCCAAAACATATTTAAATGGGGTAACCAGTGGCCTCTGCCACTGGTTAAAATATGCTTTCCTAAAGACCAGAAAAGTAGGTCAGGAGCCTCGCGCTCCTGATACAATTCTTTTGTCAGGTGCACAGGGCACCTGACCTACAACTAATGACAAAAACCATAACACAATTGCAAACGGTGACCTTCTCTTTTTATTTGACATTAAGATTTTATTAGTTATCTTTATAAAAGATAACAGTTTGTGGGCTTATGAAAAAGATGGATCTAATCTCAAAGGCTAAAAAGACAATTGATCGCTATCATATGATAAAACCTAAAGATAGAATACTTGTGGCTGTTTCCGGTGGCCCAGATTCTGTGGCTTTGCTTTTGGTACTTTTGGAACTAAAGAAGGAATTTAATCTCTCTTTATATGTTGCCCATGTGAATCACAAATTAAGAGGAAAAGAATCAGACCAGGATCAGGAGTTTGTGCGTAAGTTGGCTTCTGATTTGAAATTAAAGCTTTACACCGGGTCCTTTCAAGTAAAAAAAGAGGCTAAAAAAATGAAGCTCTCAGTTGAGGAATGCGCTAGAGAGATCAGATATGATTATCTGAACAAGCTTGCGGATAAACTCAAAGCTCAAAAAATCGCTTTAGGCCATAATTTTGACGATCAGGCTGAAACGGTTTTGCTAAGACTTATCCGGGGCTCAGGCTCTCTGGGTCTTTCCGGAATTCCTCCAGTAAAAGACAGGATCATCCGACCTCTAATCGAGATAAAAAGAGAGGAAATCGAAGCTTTTCTTGAAAAGAAAAAAATCCCCTTTAGAGTTGATTCGTCTAATCTGAGACCAGATTACTTGAGAAACAAGGTTAGGCTCAAGCTTTTGCCGATGTTAAAAAAGGAGTACAACCCTAAAATAGAGGAGGTTTTAAACCGAACCGCCTCCATTTTGAGGGCAGAGGAGAAGTTTTTAAATCAAGAAGCTGAAAAAGCTTATCTTAAAGTGATGTTAAGGGAGCAAAATGATAAGATAATACTTGATTCCAAAAGATTTTTTAGTTATGATGACTCCTTAAAGAGATTTATGATCAGAAACTGCGTGAAAAAACTAAAAGGGGATTTGATGGAGCTAACTTTTGACAAGGTCGAATCTCTTTTAAACCTGATCCAGCAAGGAAAGTCGGGCAAAAGGGTCGATCTGTTGGACGATATTTATGGGGACATAACCAAAGACCATCTTAGCATCTACAAAAGAAAACCGCAGGAATTTAACTACAGTCTTTCACTGCCCGGAAAAAGGGAGCTAAAAAAACTTGGAGTAATTATAGATTCTGAAATTTTATCTTTTTCCTCAAAAAAAAATATTAAAAACCAGGATAAGTGGACCGCTTTTCTGGATATGAATAAGTTAAAACCTCCTTTAAGACTGAGAAGCCGAAAGAACGGTGACAGGTTCACGCCTTTGGGGATGAGGGGCACCAAATCTGTGGCAGATTTTCTAGTAGACGCAAAAATCCCCAGGTGCGACAGGGACGAGGTAATGCTTTTAACCTCACAGAATAAGATCGCCTGGGTGGTGGGATTCAGGATAAGCGAGGATTTCAAAGTAATCAAAAGTACAGAAAAAATTATCAAAATTCAAATTAAAAGGGAATGAAAGAGCAAAAATTAAAAAAAATCATAGCCCATAAAAAATTGAAGCAAAGGGTAGCTGAATTGGGTAAAAAAATATCCAAAGATTATGCTCAGGGAAATCCGGTTCTGGTAGGAATACTGAAAGGGAGTTTTATCTTCTTAGCAGATCTTGTCCGGGAGTTAGATATCCCTCATGAGATCGATTTCATATCAGTAGCCAGCTATGGATCTGAGACAGAAGCTACAGGTGTGGTAAAGCTGTTGAAGGATTTAAGTATCAATATCGAGGGAAGGCACGTAATAATAGTGGAAGATATTGTTGATACCGGTTTGACCATTAGCTATATCAGGAAAAATCTTTTAACCCGATCTCCAAAAAGTTTGGAGATACTCACTTTATTGGACAAGAAAAAACGTAGAAAGGTTAATGTGCCCTTAAAATATGTTGGTTTTTCCATACCGGGCGATTTCGTTGTGGGATATGGTCTGGATTATGGTGAGCAATATAGGAATTTACCTTTCATCGCTAGGATCAGTTGAATAACTTCTTTGAAAGTAACTTTTAGAAAGCTGGGTGAGATTTCATGGCACAGAGAAAAGATGAAAATTTAAAGAGAAATCCTGAAAAGGAGAACAGGCGGGAGAGAAGACCTCCGGGGAAAACCCCCGATAAAAAAGATGAGTTCCCCTGGAAAAAAACCTCTCGCACCCTGATTTTCTGGTTGATATTGATTCTTATATCCATAACCGTGTTTCAATATCTTTCCAGAGGTAAAAAGGATGTCCTGCCAATCTCTTACACTCTTTTTATGGAGGAATTGGAAAAAGGCAACATCAAAACGGTCACCCTGGTAGAAAAGGACGTGCAAGGGGAATTTTTGCAGGAGATTACTCATACCCAGGGAAAGATAAGCTCACAATATAACAAATTCAAGCTTCACCTTCCCTTTGAAGATCCGGAGCTTCTGAAGAAGCTGGAAGAAAAGGAAGTTGAAATCAAAGCCGAAGCTCCCTCCAGCAACTGGACCGGTATACTTCTAACCTCCTTACCCTGGATCCTGATCATTGTGTTCTGGTTTTTCCTTTTCCGTCAGATGCAGGGAGGATCAAAGGGAATATTTTCATTTGGTAAAAGCAGAGCCCGTCTTCTTACCGGAGACAGGCCCAAAGTTACCTTCAGCGATGTGGCGGGAGCAGATGAGGCTAAACAGGAGCTTCAGGAGATAATTGAATTTCTAAAAGATCCGAGCAAATTCCAGAGGCTGGGAGGTAAAATTCCCAAAGGAGCGCTTCTTCTAGGAGCTCCGGGAACGGGAAAAACCCTTCTGGCCAGAGCGGTTGCCGGAGAAGCTGACGTCCCCTTCTTTAGCATGAGCGGTTCAGATTTCGTGGAGATGTTCGTGGGTGTGGGTGCATCAAGGGTGAGAGATCTTTTCGATCAGGGGAAAAAAAGTGCCCCCTGTATAATATTTATCGATGAAATAGATGCAGTGGGACGCCATCGGGGTGCAGGTTTGGGGGGTGGACATGACGAAAGGGAGCAGACCTTAAATCAGCTCCTGGTGGAGATGGACGGTTTCGAATCCAATGAGGGAGTGATACTTCTAGCGGCAACCAATCGTCCCGACGTTTTGGATCCGGCTCTTCTTCGCCCCGGACGATTTGATCGACAGATAGTGGTTGATATCCCGGATGTCAGAGGCAGAGAGGGTATTTTTAAAGTTCACACCCGGAAAATTCCAGTGGCAGATGATGTGAATTTGTCTATTTTGGCTCGGGGAACTCCGGGATTGAGCGGAGCTGATCTGGCAAATATCGTCAACGAAGCTGCACTTTTAGCTGCCCGCCGGAATCACGATATGGTCAACATGAAGGATTTTGAGGATGCTAAAGATAAAGTGATGATGGGAACTGAGAGAAAGAGCCTGGCTCTCTCCGAGGAGGAAAAAAAGCTCACCGCATACCACGAATCCGGACACGCTCTGGTAGCTAAGCTTATCCCCGGGTCCGATCCTGTGCATAAGATGACCATCATACCCCGGGGCTTAGCCATTGGTTTAACCCATTATCTACCAGTAGATGAAAAACATACCTACTCCAAAGAATACCTGGATACCAAGCTGGTTCATCTTCTGGGCGGAAGGGTAGCCGAGAAACTGGTGTTCGGACAGCTCTCCACCGGCGCTGGAAACGATATCGAAAGAGCCACCCAGCTGGCCCGGAAGATGGTCTGCGAATGGGGGATGAGTGAGCGTCTGGGACCTCTGACCTTCGGCAAAAAAGAAGAGCAGATATTCTTAGGAAGGGAGATCACCCAGCACAGAGACTACAGTGAGGAAACAGCACAGGAGATTGATCAGGAGGTAAAAGCCATAGTGGAAAACGCTGAAAAAAAGGCGGAGGAACTTTTAAAAGACAACACGGACAAACTCCATTTCCTGGCAAAGGCACTTCTGGAAAGAGAGATACTGGACGGGGATCAAATTGATAAGATCCTCCAGGGTGAGCCTCTGGAAAAACTCAAGGTGGTAGAAGAAGAGAAAAAGAATGGATAAGGAAAAGATAAAAGAGGCAATTCAGATGATACTGAAGGCAGTGGGCGAGGACACCGGACGGGATGGACTTAAGGAAACCCCCCGAAGGGTAGCTGATTTCTACGAAGAGATGTTTTCCGGATTGAAACAGGATCCTCAAAAGGAGATCAAGCTTTATTCTGCTCCGAACCACGATGGAATGATAATCGCCAAGGACATATCCTTTCACTCTTTATGCGAACATCATCTTTTGCCGTTCTTCGGCAGGGTTCATATCGCCTACCTTCCGGAGGATGATCGGATAACCGGCTTTTCCAGGTTAGCCCGGGTAGTGGAGGTTTTAGCTCACCGTCCCCAGCTGCAGGAGCGCTTGACCTCTCAGATTGCGGACGCTTTGATGAATACTCTTAACCCGCGAGGAGTTCTGGTGATTGTGGAAGCAGAGCAGCTCTGCCTGACCATCCGGGGTTTAAAAAAATCAGGGGCTTTGACCATTACCACAGTAGCTAAAGGGGAGATGAAAAACGAAGCGCTCCGATCTGAGGCTTTGGTTCTGATTAAAGGCAATCCATCTTCAAGCTAAAGAATCAGGGAAGATTTCAATGTTTGAACTTCTTGAATCAAAAAAATCTGAGATGGTCTTCCGCAAAAGGAAACTGGATTTTTCATCCCGCACTCATCTGATGGGGGTTTTAAATGTAACTCCCGATTCTTTCTCAGATGGAGGAAAATTTTTTAAGCCTGAGGCTGCAATAAATCAAGCCTTGAGAATGGTGGAACAGGGAGCTGATATAATCGATGTGGGTGGGGAATCCACCCGACCTGGTGCGGATGCGATTACTGTTGAGGAGGAACTCAGGCGGGTCATTCCGGTGATAAAGGAGATAACGAAAAAAACCGATATCCCCGTCTCCATTGATACTTATAAATCAGAGGTAGCAAAAGAAGCGCTGGATGCTGGAGCGGAGATGATAAACGACATCTCAGCTTTGAGATTCGATCCCCAGATGAAAGAAGTTGCAGCCAGGTATAATGTTCCCGTGGTTTTAATGCACATCAAAGGCACACCCAAAAATATGCAGGATAATCCGTTCTATGAGAACCTAATCCAGGAGATCTCTGACTATTTGAAAGAGTCAATAGAATTGGCAGAAAACTCGGGAATAGATGAGGAAAAAATAATAATCGATCCTGGAATTGGTTTCGGCAAGAGGTTGGAGGACAATCTGGAGATACTGAGAAACCTCGAAAAATTAACCTCTCTAAGAAAGCCCATACTGGTAGGTCTTTCCAGGAAATCTTTCATAGGAAAAGTGCTGGACCTGCCATTGGCTGAAAGAATGGAGGGGAGCTTAGCTGCCCTGGCTGTTGCTATATGTAACGGAGCTAATATCCTGCGGGTGCATGACGTAAAAGAGAGCAAAAGGGTAGCCCGGATGGTGGACGCCATACTCAAGGGATAGAATATGGAGCTTTTGCATATAGGTTTTATAAAAGTCGGATTAATTGATGTCTTGGACATCGGGATAGTGGCATTTCTATTTTACAAGTTTCTGGGGCTGATGAAAGGAACCCGGGCAGTTCAGATTATAACCGGAGCATTCCTTTTGTTTTTTATCGCCTTTGGCGCTTTCTGGTTTGAACTGGAAGGGTTAAAATGGCTGATAACCAATATCGCCACCGTGGGAATTATTGTTTTTGTCATAGTCTTCCAGCCGGAGATTCGGGGAGCTTTAGCTCAAATCGGCCATGCTAAATTGTTCAGAAGATTTTACAGGTATCAGGAACAGGAAGCTTTAGATGAAATAATTGAGGGTGTCAAGAAATTGTCCCATCGGAGCTACGGAGGATTGGTGGTGCTGGAGAAGGATATCGGATTAAAAAATTTTGTACAAACCGGAAGACAGCTCAATGCCCAGCTCTCGTCTGATTTTCTGATCACCCTTTTCACTCCCCATGCTCCTTTGCACGATGGGGCTGCCATCATCCGGGGGGATCTGGTGGTAGCTGCCGGCTGCACCCTACCCCTGACCACCAACCCCAGGTATGAGAAGCTTTACGGGATGAGACACCGGGCTGCTATCGGAGTAACCGAGGTATCCGACTCCATCGCCCTGGTGGTTTCAGAGGAGACCGGTGCAATATCCTTAGCCTACAATGGTGAGCTGCAAAGGAAGGTCGAGCCCACCTCCTTAAAGGACTCCCTTCTGGAGTTATTGAAACTATAGGATCAGCCTATGAGCAAATTTATAGATTATGCTGAGATAAAGGTAAAAGCCGGGGACGGGGGAGCAGGGTGCGTCAGCTTCAGAAGGGAGAAGTACGTTCCCAAAGGTGGCCCGGACGGGGGCGATGGCGGGGATGGGGGTCAGGTCATAATCCAGGTGGACTCACATCTGGGTACTCTTCTGGATTTCAGATATAAAAGATATTATCGAGCTGAGAACGGAGATGGCGGAAAAGGAAAAAATCAATATGGCAAAAAAGGAAAAGATGTAGTGATCAAAGTTCCCCCCGGCACTCTGGTTAAAGATCTGGAAAGAGGAAAGTTTTTATCTGATCTGGTTTCTGCGGATCAATTCGCTGTGGTGGCAATGGGCGGAAAAGGAGGCAGAGGCAATACCCATTTTAAAACCCCGACGGAAAAGGCTCCCAGAAAATTTGAGAAGGGTCAAAAAGGCGAACAAAAAATACTCTCCCTGGAGCTAAAAGTTTTGGCTGACGTAGGTATCGTGGGCTATCCCAATGCTGGCAAATCAACACTTTTAGCTCAACTTTCAGAGGCAAAACCCAAAATTGACAGCTACCCCTTCACCACCCTCCACCCTAATTTAGGCGTGGTAAAAATGAAGGATTACCACAGTTTCGTCTTAGCCGATATACCCGGACTGATCCCGGATGCTCATAAGGGAAAGGGATTAGGACTGGAGTTTTTAAGACACGTTCAGAGGACAAAGGTTTTAGTCTTTCTTTTGGATGTAACCTCCCCTGACTTAAGGGAACAGTTCGATGCTTTAAAAAATGAGATGAGGTTATTTGATCCAGGTCTTTTAAAGAAGAAAGCCATATTAGCTTTAAATAAGATCGATCTTTTGAACGCCAAAAAATTCAACATTAATCTCAATTCCCAGCTGCCCCGATGCAGAATATCAGCTTTGACCGGAGAAGGCATAGAAAAGTTTCTGAAACTTTTGAATGAAGAATTGAAAAGGGAAAAATAGCTTTGGACATGTCTCAGATAAAAAACTGGATAGCCCTGGCCACAGTTGAAGGCGTAGGACCAAAAAGGTTCATCAACCTGATCAATCATCTGGGAGACCCGGAAGAAGTTCTCTCCGCTCCAATTGAAAGGCTCTCCGGGATTCCGGATATAGGTAAGGAAACCGCTAAGAACATAAAAAATAAAGTGAAATGGAAAACGGTGGAGGAACAGTTAAAGCTTTTTGAAAAACATTCAAAGCAAAAGAACAACCGGATAAAATTCATAACCTATAAGGACTCAGATTATCCCCAGAATTTGAAATCGATCTACGATCCTCCCCCCTTTCTTTTCGTGCGAGGTAATCTGACACAGGAAGATAAAAAGGCATTAGCCCTAGTGGGAACCAGGAGAGCTTCGGCGTATGGAAAAAACGTTGCTGAAAAACTGGCATCCGAGTTGGTGGAAAGAGGAGTCACTATTGTCAGCGGGTTAGCCCGGGGAATTGATTCCACCGGACATCTCACCGCTTTAAAGGGTAAAGGACGAACCATAGCGGTTTTCGGCTCAGGACTGGATGTGATATATCCCCGGGAACACGCCCGATTAGCTCAGAGGATAACGGAAAGTGGAGCCCTAATCTCGGAGTTCCCGCTGGGAACAAAACCATTAGCTGAGAATTTCCCCAAGAGGAATCGACTCATCTCCGGACTCTCCCTGGGGGTGATAGTCATAGAGGCTCCTAAAAGGTCCGGAGCTCTCTTAACTGCTGAATGCGCCCTGGATCAGGGCCGGGAGGTCTTCGCTGTTCCGGGAAATATCGGGTCCCAAAAAAGCGAGGGGACCAATGCTCTGATTAAAAAGGGTGCTGCCCTGGTCACCTCGGTGGATGACATCTTAAGTGAGTTAAAGGGTGTTCTGAATTTCACCTCGGAAAAGGAAAAAACAAAATTGGAAATGGACCTGTCTCAGGAGGAGAAAAAGGTCTTCAGTTTTCTTTCGCTGGAGCCGAATCATATAGACAAGATTGCAAAAAAAGGCAATTTCAAAATACCCCATCTTCTGTCAGTTCTTTTATCCCTGGAGCTGAAAGGCCTGGTAAAACAGCTTTCGGGCAAGATGTTTGTTCGGACCCTGTAAACGGGAACAAAAAAGTTGATTGAGAAGGAAATCACCGTTATCAATAAATTGGGACTGCATGCTCGTCCCTCAGCCATGGTGGTTCAAACAGCAAGCAAGTTCAAATCTGAGATCAAACTAAAAAAAGCCGATCTGGAGATTAACGCTAAAAGCATAATAGGAGTAATGATGTTAGCCGCAGAAATTGGAAGCAAAATAGTGATCCTGGCGCAAGGAGAAGATGAAGCCCAGGCAGTGGAGGCTTTAGCTAAACTATTTGAGGATAAATTCGGAGAGGAATAGAAAATCGATTTAAAAAATGGAAAAAGAAAAAATCCAAAATGAAATTCTTACCGGAATCCCGGCATCGCCCGGCATAGCTATCGGAGAGGTCCATCTTCTGGACAGAGAACTCCTACAGATCAAAGAGGAAAAACTGAAGCCAGAAGAGGTACAACGCGAGATCGAGAGGTTCAGAAAGGCGTTGAAGGAGACCAGAGACGAACTTCTCAAAACCAGGGAAAAGGTCAAGAAAAGCATGGCACCCGAACAGGTTAAAATATTCGATGCCCAGATTTTGATCCTGGAAGATGAGGTTACTAACCAGAAGGTGATCCAGGAGATTTCGGGGTCTAAGATTAACGCTGAGTTTGTTTACAAAAAAAATGTGGAGAACACAATAAGGGCTATCTCCTCCTCCAAAAATGAATATATCAAGGAGAGGGTCTATGACATCGAGGCTGTAAGTAATCGCCTCCTTTACAGGCTTTTAGGGATCAAGCATCTGACCACGGCCACCCTTTCTTCTCCGGTGATTCTTATGGCTCGCGCTCTCTCTCCGGGAGATGTGGTGCATATGAGAAAGGGAAAAGTATTAGGTTTTGCCGCTGATTCCGGTGGAGGAACTTCTCATGTGGCTCTTCTGGCTAAAGCCCTGGGACTACCTGCTGTTTTGGGATTAAAGAATGGATTCAATCAGCTCAGTGAAAAACAGACCGTCATCCTGGACGGAGACAAAGGTATCATCATCCTCTGGCCGGACCAGAAGACCTTAAATCAATATGAATCCAAAAGAAAAAATATCTTAGAGAGAAAAAGAAAACTCCAGGAGCTGAAATCCCTCCCCTCTGAAACTTTGGATCAAAGAAGAATCCAGCTGCAAGCCAACATCGAGCTTCCGGAGGACGTGGAATCCGCTCTAAACTATGGCGCAGAAGGTATAGGCGTATACCGCACCGAGTATCTCTACCTGACCGAATCTACCTTTCCCTCCGAGGAGGAACAATATAAAGCTTACAAAAAGGTTTTGGAGAAGATGTCCCCTCATCCGGTAGTTATCCGGACCTACGATTTAGGTGGAGATAAATTCAGTTTTGGCCTGGGAGAAACATACGAAGCCAATCCATTTTTGGGATGGAGAGCAATCAGAGCCTGTTTGGATCTACCTTCAATCTTCAAGACTCAGCTTAAAGCCATGCTCCGGGCAAGCCAAAAAGGGAATTTAAAAATAATGTTTCCCATGATCTCCGGAGTGGAGGAGCTAAGAAAAGCTAAAGGGATATTAGATGAGGTGAAAGGGGAGCTCAAATCCCAGGATATCCCATTTAATGAAAATGTCGAAATGGGGATAATGATCGAGATTCCCTCAGCCTGCCTGGTAGCTGATTCTTTAGCTCAGGAGTGCGATTTCTTCAGCATAGGAACAAACGATCTGGTCCAGTACAGTTTAGCTGTGGATCGGGGAAACGAGAGGGTGGCAAATCTCTATCAGATCTTCCACCCTGCAGTTCTGAAATTGATAAAACAGACCGTGGACTCAGCTCACAGAAACAATATCTGGGTGGGACTGTGCGGAGAGATGGCAGCTGATCCCATTGCTACCGTGTTATTAGTGGGGATGGGAATAGACGAGCTTTCCACCTCACCTCTGGCAATTCCCCAGGTCAAAAAAATCATACGGTCTATTACCTTAGAAGAAGCCAGGAACATAGCAGACCAGGTTTTGAATTTAACCCGGGTGGAGGAGATAAAAAAAACCTTGATGGAGTACTATAAAAGGAAATTCGGGCAGGAGGAATTGCTGTGTCTTTATTAGATGATCCAGAAAAGATAAAAAAAATCGATGCCCGGAACATGTATAAGCTGATCTACGAGTTCCCCTCACAGCTTCAACACGCCTTAAAAATCACTCAGGAACTTGCCCTGCCTTCTTTTAAAACAGATGAAGTTAAAAACATAATTGTTGCCGGAATGGGTGGCTCTGCAATCGGAGGCGATCTGGTCCGCTCCTACCTGGCCGATGAATTGGAACTACCTTTTTACATCTGCAGAAATTACACCCTGCCCCATTTTGTGAACAAAAACTCTTTGGTTTTCGTCTCCAGTTATTCCGGCAATACCGAGGAGACCTTATCTGCCTACCGGGAAGCGAAAAAAATCGGGGCAAAAATAATCTCCGTATCCTCCAATGGTGAACTTTTGAAATTATCCGAGAAGAACGGTTTTCCATTTTTAAAGATACCACCGGGCTATCCTCCCAGAGCGGCTTTAGGTTACTCCTTTGTCCCCATTTTAGTTTTCCTCGAAAGATTAGAATTTGTCTCGGAAAAAATCAAAGACCTTGAAAAGGCCATAGATTTCTTATCTTCAAGAAGAAAAAAATATGCGATGGAGAAAAGTTCTGAGAAAAATAAAGCTAAAAATATAGCTGGTCAACTTTTTGGTAAAATACCCATTATCTATGCTGGTGTGGATCACTTCGATGCCGTTGCTTACAGATGGAAATGTCAGATCTGCGAGAACTCCAAGATGCTTTGCTTCAACAATATCTTCCCGGAGTTCAATCACAACGAGCTGGTAGGCTGGGAGATACTATCAGGTATGGAAGAAAAAATAGTAGCGATAATGCTAAAAGATCAAAAGGATCATCCCCAGATCAAAAAGAGAATAGAGATAGTCAAGGAGATAATTCAGAAAAAGGGAGTCAAGTTAATTGAGCTGGAAAGCGAGGGAGAAAATCTCCTGTCCCGGATTTTCTCTTTAATTCAGTTAGGGGACTTTGTGAGTTATTATTTAGCCATCTTGAATCAGGTCGATCCCACGCCGGTAAAGCTCATCGATTACCTCAAAACCGAACTAACTAAATAATAAACCGTTTGTCCTCTAATCCAGAATCCCTCAATAATTCCTTTTACAATTTATTCAATTTGGTTTTTAATATTTCAATATTTAAAACTACAATAATAATTCTGTTGACAGTTGGATTGAATATTGTAATTTAGATAAAAATGTTCAATTATTAATTAGCTAGCACAGAGGAGGAGAAATTGAAGGTTATTATTCCGGTGGCAGGGATCGGGACCAGGCTCAGGCCCCATACCCATACCGCGCCTAAAGGTCTTTTGCACGTGGCGGGCAAACCTATCCTAGGGCATATTCTGGATAGATTGAAAAAGCTGGATGTAAGAGAGATCATCTTCATAATCGGATTCTTAGGGGAAAGGATTGCAGATTATGTAAAGAAAAACTATGACTTTAAATCCAGGTTCGTTTATCAAGAGGAACTGAAAGGCTTAGCTTATGCCCTAAATCTGGTTAGCCCCAGGATCAAAAAAGACGAACCGCTGTTGATAATTCTGGGGGACACCATAATAGAGGCAAATTTGAGTCAGGTTTTGAAAAAAAACCAGAATTCCCTGGGCACCCATTGGGTGGACGATCCCAGAAGATTCGGAATAGTGGAAAAGGAAAAGGGGTGGGTTAAAAGATTGGTGGAGAAACCGGAACACCCCACATCCCACCAGGCCATAGTAGGCGTGTATTATGTTGCCGACACCCCACTGTTTAAGGAATGCTTAAAGGAGATCATAGGGAAAAAAATAAAAACAAAAGGGGAGTACCAGTTGACCGATGCCCTTCAGCTCATGATCAACCAGGGAGCTAAGTTTTCCACCTTCGAGATCGGAGGGTGGTATGACTGCGGAAAACCCGAGACCCTGTTGGAAACCAACCAGCACCTTTTAGGCAAAATGAAGGTGAAAAGGAAAATACCGGGATCGGTCCTCATCCCGCCGGTCTACGTTTCCCCCACGTCTAAAATAATAGATTCTGTGGTGGGACCTTTTGTCTCGGTGGCAGATGATGCGGTTATAAGAAACTCCATTATCCGCAACTCCATTGTGGGAGAGGAGGCAGAGATCAGCTTCTGTCTTCTGGAATCATCTCTGGTGGGATTCGGCGCTGAGGTTAACGGAACGTTCCAGAAACTCAACGTGGGGGATTCATCCGTGGTGGGAGTTTACTAAAAGATGAAAGCATACTAAAAATAATGGTTTAATTAAAAGAAAGGAAACTTATGCCAGGCAGAGATTTTTTCTTTACCTCAGAGTCGGTGACCGAAGGTCACCCGGATAAAATCTGCGATCAGATCTCCGATGCAGTGCTGGACGAGGTGATAAAACAGGACCCTTCAGGCCGGGTAGCTTGCGAAACTTTCATTACCGTAGGACTGGTCATAGTAGGGGGTGAGATCACCACCAAAGGATATGTGGATCTGCCCAGGCTGGTCAGAAACCTAATCCGGGATATTGGTTATACCAATTCGGTTTACGGCTTTCACTATGATTCCTGTGCCATACTGAATGCCATTGGATCTCAATCCCCTGATATTGCTCAGGGCGTGGATGTGGGTGGAGCCGGCGATCAAGGTCTGATGGTGGGCTATGCCTGCATAGAAACCCCTGAGTATATGCCCCTGCCCATTATGCTGGCTCATAAGCTCTGCAGGAGAATGGCTGAGGTCAGAAAGAAAAATATACTGGGCTTTTTGGGTCCGGACGGAAAATCTCAGGTTACCGTGGAATACAAAAATGGAACACCTCACCGGGTCGATTGTGTGGTCCTTTCCACTCAGCATAACAAGGAGATCTTAGATTCCAGCGGAAAGAAAATAACCGATGAATCCAAACACCAGCTGATAGAGGAAGTGATCAAACCCATCATCGAGGAGAAATTTTTGGATGAGAAAACCAGGTTTCTAATCAATCCCACTGGAAAGTTTGTCATCGGTGGACCTCAGTGTGATACTGGAATGACCGGGAGAAAGATAATCGTGGATACTTATGGCGGCAGGTCACATCACGGGGGCGGGGCTTTTTCCGGAAAGGATCCCACCAAAGTGGATCGATCCGCTTCCTACCTGGCAAGATACATCGCCAAAAACATAGTTGCTGCAGGTTTAGCTGAAAAATGCTCGGTTTATCTGGCTTATGCCATAGGAATTGCTGAACCCATTTCCCTAATGGTGGAAACATACGGCACCGGAAAAATCCCAAATCCGGAAATTGTTCAATTGATAAAAAACAATTTCGAACTTACTCCCAAAGGTATAATCCAGATGCTCAACCTCAGAAGGCCTATATACAGGGAAACTGCTGCTTATGGACATTTTGGCAGAGAAGAGCCCAGCTTCACCTGGGAGAAACTGGACAAGGTCAAGGACTTACAAAAAGTATAGAGTGGAGAGTAGAGAGTAAAGAGTAGAATAAAAGATAATGGATGTAAAATCAGATAAAAGGAGAAATGAATGAGGTATGACATAAAGGACATCAAGTTAGCACAAAAAGGGAGATTAAGAATCGAGTGGGCTGAAAAGTATATGCCGGTTTTAAGATTGATCAAAGAACGGTTTAAAAGACAAAAACCCTTAAAGGGAGTTAAAATATCAGCCTGCCTGCATGTTACAACAGAAACTGCCAATCTAATGGTCACTCTGGTTACGGGAGGAGCAAAATGCGTTTTATGCGCCTCCAATCCTCTTTCAACCCAGGACGATGTGGCAGCATCGCTGGTTAAAGATTTCAAAATACCCGTTTTTTCTATTAAAGGGGAGAGCAATAAAGTCTATTACCAGCATATAAACAGCACCCTGGATCTGAAACCGGACATAACTATGGACGATGGTGCGGATTTAGTCTCCACCCTGCATTCCAAAAGAAAGAGCCTATTGTCTGATATAATTGGCGGTACTGAGGAGACCACCACAGGTGTGGTGAGATTGAAATCAATGGCTAAGCATAAAGTTTTAAAATACCCCATTATCGCGGTAAATGATTCCAAAACTAAGCATTTCTTTGACAATCGCTATGGCACAGGTCAGTCCACCGTAGATGGTATCTTGAGGGCAACCAATTATCTTTTAGCAGGGTCTAAGGTAGTAGTAGCAGGATACGGGTGGTGCGGAAGAGGATTTGCCACCAGAGCCAAGGGAATGGGAGCAGATGTGATCGTAACCGAGGTAGATCCTTTGAAAGCCATCGAGGCAGCTATGGACGGGTTCCGGGTCATGCCCATGAGGGAAGCAGCCAAAATCGGGGATGTATTCGTGACTTTGACCGGCGACATAAACGTTATCGCGCCCCAGCACTTCAGGTTGATGAAGGATGGTGCTATAGTGTGCAACTCGGGCCATTTCAACGTGGAGATAGACATACCCAGCTTGAAAAGGCTTTCCAGGAAAAAAAGGTATGTAAGGGAGTTTGTTGAAGAGTACACTTTAAGAAATGGAAAGAGGATAAATCTATTAGCAGAAGGAAGGTTGATCAACCTGTCAGCAGCTGAGGGACATCCGGCCATGGTGATGGATATGAGCTTTGCCAACCAGGCATTATCAGCTGAATATCTGGTTAAATCCGGGAAGAAATTGGAAGACCAAGTTTATGGAGTCCCGGAGAAAATCGACTCAGACATTGCCCGCTTAAAGCTCAACTCCATGGGAGTTAAGATCGATTCCCTTACCCCGGAACAAAGAGAATATTTGTCTTCCTGGCAAATGGGAACATAATCTTGTAGCCGTCCCGCTTCAAACGGGACGAAAGTATTAGATTGATTTTCACCACTAGCATAACCTAAAGGTTGCGGCTACCCGCTTAAAAACCAGACCGAAACAGTGAGAATGCTGGACCTTATTGGGGACGAGAACAGGATCTGAATAGAACTTGATTTGATTCCAACATGCTGTGACCAGAACCTAACTTAAGTCAGGTTCTGTTTTTTATTTTTATTGAGATCGGGTGTCTCTTCAGATCGTTATTCAGGTCCAGCGAAAATCTATTTTTTTGCCTTGATTAAAAGGAAAACCCCAAGTCCTACAAAGATAAAATTAGTAATCCAGGCACCTAAAAACGGGGAGAGCTTCTGGGTGTGGCCAAAGGTCTGGGCTGTTCGCAATAAAAACCAATAGGTGAAGGTTATCCCTAAAGTAATGGCGAAGTTTATACTTAAGCTTCCCCTTTTAGGGCTGGCAGCTAAAGGCGAGCCAAAAAGAACGATAATGAAGCTTATCAAAGGGTAAGCCAGCTTCATATAAAGGTCGGTTAGCTCAGCTGATACGTTCTCCCCGGATTTCTTTTTGATTTCGGTATATTCCAGTAACTCTTGGTAGTTCATCTCCTCAGGGTTTTTCCGAAGCCGGGTGAAAACCTCAGGCTTAATCTTTATATCTTTTCTGTGGAGCTGGCTGAATCTCTGGAACTCCTCAACCTCGGATTGTTCCAGAGAGTCCGAAAAGAACCGGTAGTTTCCGTTCTCAAATATCCAGTCAGTGCCGGTCCATCTCATCACCTTTGCCTCTATCTGCTCTTTTAGTCTATTTCCCTCAAATCTTTGCACCAGGACCTCTTTTCCCTCCATTCTCTGGCTATCATATTTATTAATGTAAAATATCCTGCCATTTCCCCCTTGAGCATAGACGTTTTGATACAGGACGTCTTTGGGCTTTGCTTTTTTTTCAATCTCCACTTGTTTGGTGTAGGTCTTTTTTTGATTAGTGAAGGGAACGACCAACTCATTTAACACAAAAACTAAAAGACTTACCATAAAAGCTAAGATAAAAAGAGGAAGAAAAATCCGATAAAGGCTGATTCCATTGACTTTCATGGCGGTAATTTCGTTATCTTTAGCCAGAAGCCCCAAAGAGAAAAGGGTAGATAAAAGCATGGCTACGGGAAGAACCATAACCAGAATAAAGGGGCTGTAATAAAGATAATACTTCACCACCAAGTCAATGCTTGCTCCCCTGTCGATGAAAAGATCCATGTGCTCGATAACGTCCACCACCAAAAAGATCAGCCAGAAAGCCAACAGTGCAAAAGCGCAGACATACAAAAATTTTCTTAAAATGTATCTGTCCAATATATTCATTTTTTATTATGCCCAGATTAAATCAAGCAATTTATCTTTTTCGATCTGGATTCAGCTAAACTTCGTTTTAACATTGTTGTTTTGCACCTGCCATTATGCTTTTCTTAACATTTTGGGTATTAATTTTTCTGTCCATCTCCAGGAGATAAAGGTCGTTTCCCTGGCTGACCTGACCAGGATGTAGATTCCGGCAATCCCGATCAGGATATTAGCTGACCACATAGCCCAAAAGGCGGGGATGAGTCCCCGGTCGGCCAACTCCTCCCCCCCGATTAAAAAAGCCCAGTAGATGATGAAAAAGCCCAGGGAAAGTCCCAATCCCACAGCCATTCCTCCCTTGCGGGACATAATTCCCAGAGGTGCCCCCACCAGGATGAACACCAGGCAGGCAAAGGGTATGGAGTATTTTTTGTGTACCTCCACCATAAGGGAATTCCTCTGCTTTTTTTGGGAGAGTATATTCGTCCAG
>Ga0315537_1001428_pt1 | contig 18703 bp, 17 predicted proteins | sample SalMarSW160270MG_FD_203091 | JGI IMG/M metagenome (GOLD analysis project Ga0315537, IMG submission 203091) | Salt marsh sediment microbial communities from the Plum Island Ecosystem LTER, Massachusetts, United States - Salt Marsh Sediment SW1602-70 ...
ATGAAGTAAAAGTCTCGGCGCTGAACATCCATCCCTCATAGCTGCCGCGCCAGTTGCCGGTATAGCGCACCCAGGTCATGGGAGTCGCAACGTCGCGCATCTCCAAACGCTCAGCCAGCCCCGGAAAACGCTTGTCGAGCGCGGCGATTACATCATCGGCAATCCGTTCTTTTTCCGCTTTATAGCGTTCGGTGTCCTGATACAGTTTTTCCCAGTAGTCGTAGTCGGTCTCGAACTGGACTTTTATCACGGTTTTCCCTTCCGGAGCCAGAGAGGGGTCGTAGCTGTAATTGAGTACCCCCAGCCTGCGGTGTTCTTTGCCGGCGATGGTTATAGGAGTCTCCAGCGGGAAGGACAGGCCAGATACGGAGGGTGGCATTTCTTCAACGCGGCCTGCCACGCCCAGACCGATGTATACCAGAGGCGAGAAGAGATCAGGATTATCATATCGATTTTTTATAGCATCATCGACGTATTTCCCCTCGAGCATGTCAAAAATGGTCGTGCGACCGTCAGCGGCGGAAACAACCCAATCGGCGCGATGCTCCGTGCCATCAGCCAGTTTTATGCCGACGGCTTTATCGTTCTCAACAAGTATTTTAGCAACCCTGGCTTTGAAATGGATCTCTCCGCCCAGGGCGCGGTAGCGTTCTTCAAGAAAGCGGACAAGTTCGAGGGCGCCGCCCAAAACGTAACCGGCTGCTTTATGGTGCTGAAAGCCGAGTATCCAAAAAACCATCATCATGGGCCACTGATCACCGCCGAAGGCGGACGTCAGCGTCTGGCGCAGGTAGGGATTTTTAAAGCGTTTGCAGAAGTCGCCTGTAGATATCTTCAGCCATTTTTTCATCAGCCTGAGCAATGACAGCATTTTTACTGACTTGATTTTATCGAGCAGATTGTAAAGCTCGGAGGGTTTATCAGCAGGCATATCCATATGAGAGAAAGAACGTATCCCATTAGTGAATTCCCGGATAACATCTTTATCCTCTGGGGCAAGCTCCAGCAAATACTGCTCAAAGCGGTCGGCATCGCAATAAATGTTAAAGGCCTTACCGTCTTTGTCTTCATAGATTGCATACAGGTCGTGGTTGTAGATTTTCCACCCCGGCGCGGCGCCGAGTTCTTCCCAGAATTTGTAAAAGCTGGTCTCCGGATTGGTGCCCACCAGCCAGTTCATGGCGCCATCGATGATGTAGCCCTTGCGCTTCCAGGCGGTGCACACCCCGCCGGCTTTATCATGCATCTCGAAAATTGACGTTTTATAGCCATTCATACATCCGTAGCAGCCAGTCGCCAGGCCAGTGAGTCCACCCCCGATAATAATTATCGACTTTTCCATCGCCGCCTCCTTTATATGTAGGTCTCTCGTATCAGATATTTTGGCTGTGTCGTCTCTAATAAAATTAAGTATAGCACCGTCTGTCAAACCTTACGATTTTATCGATTCTCACGCTCCTGTGAATATGATACTATTAAAGCAGAGGGTAATTAGTCGGGGGGCTGTAATGAAAAATTATCGTGTTTTTTTATTTGTCGCTGTCCTTTTCCTGGCGGCTTCCGCTTTATTTTACGGTATCCACTACCTTATCTTCCGTGACCCGCATCATATCTTCATCTACCTGCTCGGCGACTTCGCTTTCCTGCCGCTCGAGGTTTTTCTGGTAGTTATCGTAATTGAGCGCATATTGACGCGCCGTGAGAAGCAGGCCATGCTGTATAAGCTGAACATGGTCATCGGTGCCTTTTTCAGCGAGGTTGGCAATAAGCTCCTGGCTGACCTCCTTGGTTACTTCGGTAACCGTAAGGAAATTTCCAGTAATATGAGTATTAAAGCAGACTGGACGCCGAAAGACTTCAGGCGGGCGGCTGCCTTTGCTTATCACCTTAAGGCCGACGTGGATATCCACAGTATAGATCTTGAAGAACTCAAGGCATTTCTTTCCCAGAAGCGGCTGTACCTGCTGACCCTGCTGGAGAACCCGAACCTGCTGGAACATGACCGCTTTACCGATTTACTCTGGGCAACCACCCACCTGGATGAGGAACTGGAGGCAAGGCCGTCGTTAAAAGATATACCGGAGAGTGACCTTGAGCATCTGGCGGTTGATATTGAGAGAATGTATGACCATCTTGCCAGCGAGTGGCTGGACTACGTGCAGCACTTGAAATCCAACTATCCTTTCCTGTACTCGCTTGTTCTGAGGACACACCCCTTCCAGGAAAATCCATCAGCGGTGGTAGCTTAGGTATGGACCATGTACAGGCTGGTTGACACCCACGCCCATCTGGATGAAATAGAGAATCTCGAGGATGTCCTCGCGGAGGCTAGGAAGGCCGGCGTGGTCGCGATTATCGCCGTGGGCTCGGATTTAGAAAGCAACCAGAAAGTCCTGAAAATCGCCGAGCTTTATCAAGGTTATGTTTATCCGGCGCTGGGCTGGCATCCGTGGTTTATTAAAGAGGCGGAGATTGACGCCAGTTTGGAGTTTATTGATTCGCATATTGATGGAGCCGTAGCTCTGGGGGAAATCGGACTTGACTATCATAAGAGGGTGAGAGCCGTGGCCGATAAAGACCTTCAAAAATGGGTGCTGGGCAAGTTGCTGAAGATAGCCGAAGTCCATAACAAGCCAGCGCTTATCCATTCCCGGTACGCCTGGCGCGATGCCTTTGACGCCGTGGCGGAGGCGCAGCTTGAGAAGGCTGTGTTCCACTGGTACACGGGGACGTCCAGCGTCCTGCGGGATATAGTGAATCATGGTTACTATATTTCGGTAACGCCAGCCGTGGAATACCACGAAGAGCACCGGCGGGCCGTGAAGGAAATCCCTCTGGAAAGGATGCTCCTGGAAACGGATTCCCCGGTTACATATGGGAGGGGCAGCGAAAACGAGTTTATGGCAGGTCCGGCGGATGTGCTACGGTCTCTGAGAGGCGCGGTGGCGCTAAAAGGCGTCAGCGAGGCTGAAATTGCCGAAGTAACTACGCGGAACGCACTGAGGCTTTTCGGGGTTGGAATAATCAGGTAACACTTTCCGCCGAAGAAACGTCCTTCCAGCTGCCTTTTACCTTATTCCTCCTGTATTCTACGTTAATAAACGCAAATGTCACCATGAAGCCCAATATATCCGAGGATGGTAAGGAATACCAGACTCCGTACATGCCGTATAGATACGAGAAAAGATATAACAATGGCACAAACAGGATAAACTGACGTACCAGTGACAGAATCAGGGCCATCGTTCCCTTGGAAAGTCCCTGGAATGCAGTAACAAACATGATATTAGGGCCGATAAACACCAATGTCGATAGCATGATGCGCATCGAGGGTATGGTTACCTCCAGTAGTTCCGCGTTTTTGCTGAAAATGCCGATAATCTGCGAAGTAAAAATCTCAATAATTATTGTGGATGCGGCGAGGAATACCGCGATGCCTACCGAGGCAAGTTTTACCGATTGCCATAAACGCTTGAAATTTCGCGCGCCGAAATTAAAGCCGATGATGGGGAGAAGCCCGTTTGATACGCCGATAATCGGCATAAAGGCAAGGTCGGATATGCGGATGACGAGGCCGACGGCCGCAATAGCGATTGATCCGTAAGAAGACACTACTTTATTGAACAGAATAAACGCCAGACTCTCCGTTATTTCCATGGTCGATGTTGGAGCACCGACTCGGTATATATCACGCATGATGGGCATATTGGGGAGCAGGTAGCTGGCCTTTATCCGGAAAGCCGTTTTACGGGATATAAAATAGTATAGACCGATTAATGCCCCGCAGGACTGGGCGGTAATCGTAGCCAGAGCGGCTCCTCGTATCCCCATCTCAGGGAAAGGCCCCAGGCCAAGAATCATAAACGGGTCCAGGATGATATTAAGGACGCTTGCGGCAATCATAATAACCATTGGCTTCACGGCGTCACCGGAGCCGCGTATGAGGTTGCTTATCAGCAGGGCGAAGATTACCTGCGGCGCACCGCAGGAGGTAATTACCAGGTATTGGGTGCTGTATTCCATGATATCCGGCGTAGCCCCGAATGCCGGCAGGATACTATCTGAAAAGAAAACGGCCGCCACCATGAAGAGGACACCCCAGAAAATGCTCAAAGAGAATATCTGACCGGCAACGTGATTGGAGGCTTCCGGGTTATTCTCGCCGAATCGTCGGGAAACCAGGGCGCTTATGCCGATTCCGGTACCTCCGCCTATCGCAAAGCACAATATCTGATAAGGGAACACTATCGTTAATGCAGCAATAGCCTCGTGACCCAGCTTGGCAACCCAGAAGGTGTCAACGATATTGTAGAGGCTCATGGTAATGGTTCCCGCTATACTGGGCAGACTCAGACGGAGTAACAATCTACCCAGGGGTGCGTAACCTAATCTTTCGGTATATTCTTTCATGGTTTTTCTCTATGCGGAAAGGCAAGCGAATCTCCAATGGGAATTCAAAGAGTCGCCCGGTATTTTAGCAACCGACTGAATGAGGTAGACGTATCAGAAATTGAAAGGTATCCCGAAATCTTCGAACAGCTTTTTATCGAATTCTTCGCCTTTATCCGTATAAGATGGAGGAATCCAGGGCATCTCCTCCAGGTTCCGGACAATGGTGGGCAACCAGTTAAAGGGGATTATTATGACCTGCCGGCCCTCTGGAAATGCCTTCTGAATTTTCATGCCGAAGCCGAGACCGGTAGTTATGTAATTCAGCTCCCCTGTTTTAAATGGGTAAGCATAGAGCCAGGCGCAGCCCATCACGTTCGACATCTTGCTGGTCAGTATTTTACCGGTGGTATAGACCATTGACCTCATGATAATTTCTGTCTGGCTGAAATCGTCTGTGAGGATGATAAAAAGGTCCGGATTATATGACAATGTGCCCAGCGGCGAATAAGCGATATAGTTGACAGTATCTTTAGCCAGTCTGGGCTGAATCTCGTAGATTCTTCTGTTGGCATAAGGTTCTTTGAAGGCCTGCAAGGCGGCACCAAGATAGCCGCCCTCAACGGCTTTGGGTAGGTCATGTCCCAGTACGTATTTCCCCGGTAGACAGGCATGGTTATCTATATCAATGTAGAAAGGGGTTCCTCTTTCCTGGGCTTCGGCGCACATGGCACAGAAAGCCAGGTTTTTATCCAGCCTGTTGATTCCCTCCGGTTTATCGAGCAGGAACTTTACGCCTACGGGTGGCAGCTCGAAATTGAATTTGTTGAATATGGATAGGTCTAATGATAGCGGATTCATATCTCCCCCTTTTTATACGCAATGCCATGCTATATTGAAGGTTATGCCTCCGGGGTAAGCAGATGCTGCCCGGTGCTTCAGCCTGCAAAAGGACCTTCCGTCTATTTCCCCAGGATTTCCGCCGCATCGCTGATGTCTATCTCCAGCATCTTGACGTTGGCCAGGATGCGGTCAACGTTCCTGTCGATAGCCTGAATACCGCCGGACATCCCTTTAAGCTCTTCTGCGTACTGCCGGAGAGCCTTAATTTTATCAGCCATTCCCTTGATATCGTATTCCTGCGTCATTTGCTTACTCCTAATGAGGCCTGAGGTCCTGAAACCGCCGGGACTTGGCCTGGGACCTGGGCAGGCTCTCGTATTCGTGAAATTCAATATTGTAACCCAGATTGGTCTTTAACCTTAGCTGGTCAACCAGTGTCGCCCTGATGGCATCGGCTTGGCCGGCATATTCGGGGAGTATCTCCACCTTCAGGGTGATGTCATCTATATCGCCTTTCTTGGTCACAACAACCTGATATTCATTACTCAACTGGGGAATATCCCTCACCACCTCCTCAATCGCCGTCGGTGAGAGAAGCACCCCTTTTACCTTGGTGATATCATCGGCCCTTCCCATGATGCCGCCGTCAAGTAGCCGGAAGGTCCGCCCGCATTCGCACGGGCGGGGGTTCCACTGGATGATGTCTTTCACGTCGAACCTGATGCACGGTTGCGCCATGCGGTCGAAAGACGTCACCACCATTTTGCCTTTTTTACCGGGCTCGGTGATGGGTTTCCCCGTATCTATATCCTCTATCTCTACCAGGAAGAGGGCTTCATTAACGTGCAGGCCCGCCTGATACCGGCATTCCCAGCCCCAGTGCCCTATTTCCGTGCTGCCTACCTGGTCATAGACCTTGGCTCCCCAGGCCTCCTCCATCCTTTTTCGGGTGGCCGGTATGCTGCCCCCGGGTTCGCCGGCGACGGTAATTTTCCTGATGTATAAATCCCTGGGGGGGTCAAGTCCCAGCTTGGTTCTGGCCGTCTCGGCCATACCCAGTACGTAGGTTGGCGTGGCTCCCATCGCCGTGGCCTTTAGCTCCTGCATCTTCAGTATCCTTGCCTCGGTATTCAGAACGCCACCCGGTATAACCTCACAGCCCAGTTTTTCTCCCGCGTAATGATATGCCCAGAAGGCGATGAATATGTTGTAGCCAAAAGGCAGGAATATCCTGTCCCGGGCACGGTACCCCTGGGCGTAAAGTGCGTAGGCAAAAGCTTCTGTACTGTGCTCCCAGTCCTGCCAGGTATCAGCCTGATAAATAGGCTGTCCCGTGGTGCCGCTGGTCTGCCGATATTCGGTTACTTCCTCCAGTGGCACGCATAAGATGTCTCCATACGGAAAAGGGTCCTTGCCCTGGATATCCCTCATCATCGATTTCTCTATCTTGGGTACTTTCCTGATATCGTCGAAAGTCCGTATGTCCCCCGGCTCTATGCCAGCGTCGCTGTAAAGCTTATGATAGAACTTGGAACGCTCGTAAGCCCAGCTGAAAATTTCCTTAAATTTCTTCAACTGCAATTGTTCGATTTTCTCTCGGGGCAATGTTTCCAGAATCGGATTCCAGTATTCTTCACTATTCATCCAGTATTTGCCTCCTGTCTACCACACACATAAGTCTGTGTAGCGGCATTAAATTATCTCCTTTGGATAATATACAAAAATCATACACCTGTCGGCAAGTTATGCAGACCTGGCGTATCCCGTTGGGGGAGGGCGGAGTGTGTCGCTTACGGGAAGGCACTTTTGTTCCATATGGAACAAAACCGGACCGTTATATACATCCAGTTATAGCGGTATTAAGACAAATCGACTGTTATTTCTGGTTGACAACCGTTTGAAAACGTTATAAAATAATTCTGTATGGAACATAATTTGCTCCCGAACAATCACCGCCGGGAAACCTTATGACCATCAGCGAAGTAAACAAGAGAACTGACAAAACACCGCTGGGCACCTTATTATCAATCCTGACGTCATACGAGGTACTCGAGAGATATCTTGAAGTAGAACTAATGCGTTATGGCGTAAGTCTCATCAAATTCCATATTATGAGCACTTTATACAAGAACGGCGGTGAGATGATCCCTTCGGAAATCGGCCAGAGTGTCTTTCGGGCGAATAATTCGATAACGGCGGTCATAAATACACTTGAAAAGCAGGGCGTTGTCCGTAGAGAGCCGTCTGTGGATGATAGAAGGTCGGTAAAAGTCGTTATCACGGATAAGGGATGGAAAGAAGCCAACCGTTTGTCCCCTATTGCTCAGGAGTTGAGCCGGGAGGCCCTGTCCTGTATAGATAAAGAGCAAATAGAAGCGCTTGTAGATATCATGAGGACGATTAGGGAGAGCTTGTTACCCAGAATTGCGAGAATCCCCGGAAAGTGAAATATTAATATTGCACAACGGCTTAATACTGGATTATACTATTGCGAAGCAACAGACGTCATATTTGTGAAATAAGTGCACCCATTTACGTGTTCTGAATAAGAGCATGGCAAACACAGCACGGTAATTGTCTGTGCTGAATATGAAAGAAGAGGGGACTATATAAAGGTGAAAGAGATAAGATTTCACGGAAGGGGTGGGCAGGGTGCAGTTACGGCGGCCCGGATGCTGGCAAGCGCCTTCGTCGTTGAAGGCATGTCCGTTGCCAGCTTCCCCATGTACGGTTTTGAAAGGCGTGGGGCCCCGGTGGTAGCTTTCACCCGAGTAGATGACAAGCCCATCCGGGAAAAAACTCAAATCTACAACCCCGATTGTATGGTGGTGATAGACCCCGGTCTCATGAAGCTGCCGGCACTATTTTCCGGGTTGAAGAAAGAGGGAATCCTGGTTCTCAACAGCAAGCAGCCATTAGAAAAAAGACCCAATGACAATCTGAAGGTAGCAGGTGTGGTCAACGCCACCCAGATAGCTGTTGATGAAATCAAGAGGGATATTCCGAATACCTGCCTTCTCGGCGCCTTTGCCGCCACGACCGGCTGGCTGGATTTGAAGTCGATTCTATCCTGCCTCGGGGACTATCTCAGTGGCGATATACTGGAGAGAAATCTTCGCAGTGCCGAGAGGGGATTCCGTGAAGTGGAGGTAATCCGATGGTAATAAAGCATAAGAATATTTTCAAGACTGAGAGCTCCTGGTCCAATGCCGATGAAGTGCTCCTCTGTCTGGATACCGGAAGCTGGCGGACAGAAAGGCCAGTACTGGATAAAGAGAAATGTAATTATTGTGGTCTTTGCGCCCTGTTTTGTCCACCGCAGTGCATGAAAGATATGGGCGACCATTTCTTGCCCGACCTTGCCTACTGCAAAGGCTGTGGAATATGTGCCCAGGAATGCCCGCGAGACGCAATTGCCATGGTTTCGGAAGGAGAGTTCGCCGATGAAGGCTAAAAAAGGTCAGGTTATGGTGATAACGGGCAATGCTGTTGGTGCCTACGGCGCTATGCTTTGTCGTCCGGAAGTGGTGGCGATATACCCGATAACTCCTCAGAGTGAGATCGCGGAGCAACTCGCCACATTCTGTGCTAATGGGATTCTCGATACTGAGATGGTGGAGGTAGAGGGAGAAAATTCGTCGATGAATGTCGTTTGTGCCGCCAGCATCGCTGGAGCACGAGTTTTCACCGCCAGCTCTTCTTACGGCCTGGTATTCATGTATGATGCCCTGCAGGAAGCATCCGGCTACAGGGCGCCGGTGGTGATGGTGAATGCTAACCGGGAGACGCCCGGCATACATGCTGTTTCCGCCGGCCAGCAGGACTTGATTTCCGCCAGAGACACAGGCTGGGTTCATATAATCGTGGAAAACGACCAGGAAATCCTTGACCAGATTATCATGGCCTATCGGCTGGCCGAAGACTATGATATCCAGCTCCCCGTCATGGTGCACTATGATGGTTTTTATCTCTCCTATCTTGCCGAGGCGGTGGAGATTCCGGTCATTGAAGATGTGGATAACTTCCTGGAACCATTGAAACATCAGCCGGAGCGTCAGAAGCTGGTTCCGGGTGTGTCTATTGGCTGTGGCTCCCACGGCATGGAGATGGGGTATGTCGAGGCACGCTATAAGCACTGTCAGGCGCTGGAGCGGGTCAAGAATAAGGTAGATGAAATAGACAAGGAATTCGGGGAATATTTCGGGCGTAGTTATGGAGGCCAGATTGAGGAGTACCAGACTGAAGACGCCGAGATAGTAGTGGTGGCCTCGGGTAGCGCCGCCGGAACAGTACGGACAGTTATCGACGCTAAAAGGGCGGAAGGTGTGAAGGCAGGTATGGTCAAGCTAAGATTATTCCGCCCCTTCCCTGCCGAGAGGCTGATTGATGTCCTCAAGGGGAAGAAGGCGGTGGGCGTCATTGACCGTAGCCTTTGTTTCGGCTGGAAATATGGTCCCATATGTATGGAGCTGAAGGCTCTCGCTGTGGATATTGGGTCCATACCCATATTGAGCTACATTGATGGTCTGGCCAATCTGGATGTCACCATACCTCATATAGGCAGGGTGATAGATGAAGTCAATGCCGCGGCACAGGGCAAACCTTACCAGGAGGTAACCTGGATACCCATGGAGGAATGAGGTAAGAATAATGGTAGAAAAAACGAAGAAGAAATCAAGGATTTTTGACTATTTTTGCACGGAAGATCAGTTCACCGGGGGTGTTGCCTGGTGCGCTGGCTGTCCCCTGGAGCTCACCGCCAGGTTCGTGCCTCAGGTTCTAGGGAAGAAAATGGTATTTGTCGGTACGCCTGGTTGTGCCGCACCGGTTCTTCATGGTCAGAACATAGGGGCATGGCATAAACTGGCCTACGTGGCTTCTGTCATGACCGGGGTACCCTCCAAGGCCACTGGTCTTTCCCGTTATTTTCACAGGATAGGTCTGGAGGCTACCATAGTCTGCTTCACCGGCGATGGTTGTGCCACCGATGTCGGTTTCCAGCCTCTCAGCGGGGCCGCCGAGAGGAACGAGAAAATAATTTACATTGCTTACGATAATGAAGGCTATATGAACACCGGCAACCAGAGGAGTAGCGCCACACCTCTGAGTGCAGCTACCACAACAACACCCGTCGGGAAAATCGGCCGTGGCAAACAGACTGCTTCCAAGAATATGCCCATGATAATGCTCATGCACCGGCCGAGATACATGGCGACCGCAACCCTGAGCCATCTGGAGGATTTCGCTAAGAAACTGGTTAAGGCCAAGGAAGCTGTAGAAGAAGGATTCGTCTATATTCATGTCTTTTCGCCCTGTCCCGTAGGCTGGCGTATAGATTCTAACATGACCATTGAGGTATGCCGCACAGCCGTGAGAACCAATTACTTCCCGCTGTGGGAAGCCGAATACGGTAAACCTCATATGACGGTCCAGGTAGCTAATCCCAGGCCTGTCCAGGAATTAACCAAACTAATGCGTAAGTTCTCCCACTTGAATGAGGCTGACATGGAAAGATTGCAGCAGGTGGTCAATGATAGATATGCCCTGCTGAAGACCCTCTGTGATGCCAGTAAATAACAATAGATAGTAGTAAGGGATTCCTTACAGCTAAGGAGGCATGTTTAAGGATAAAGAGAAAGAATAATAACCCGGATTTATCCAAAAACAACATCGTTTTGCATTATTATAACGATTATTAATATCATATAGATAGGAACCAATACTAGTAAGGAGGAGGATTTATATGACAACTCCAGTATTAGGGTTGTCGGTAAAGGGTAACCCGGAAATCTGGGAAGACGTCTGGGTTAAGACGACCTGTGGTGGCTGCTACGGTCAGTGTACCATTCGCGCCCACCGGGTTAACGGTGTCATCGTCAGAATCCATGGCGAGCCTGACAATGACTTCGGCCCCCGGGGAGGGATATGCGCCAAGGGCGAGGCCATGATACAGGCCCTTTACGACCCCAACCGTTATAACTACCCATTGAGAAGGACAAATCCGAAAAAGGGCCTCTTTGAAGACCCCAAGTGGGAGCGAATTTCCTGGGACGAAGCCCTTGATACCATAGCCGAAAAACTCAGGAAAATCCGTGCCGAGAACCCCCATAAACTCCTTCACGGCGGCACGCCCGGGCCAGGTAGCGGTCCGGACCTGCCCCTGGGCTTCGGCGTTTTCGGGGCTGTCTTCGGTACCAAGAACTGGTACGTCGGCGGTGCCGGTCTTCACTGCGGTAGCGGTTCCCATATGGGTGCCGGCCTCTATCATGCCTCTTGGTCTATCGTCCCCGACTTTAAATACTGTAACTACGCTATTCAGATGGGTTCCAACAAAGGGACTGCCTCGGGACATTCCATGGGGTTTAATATGAGGCTCGCGGCCGATGCCAGGGCTAGAGGCATGAAGAATGTCGTCTTCGACCCTATCTGCAACTTCGGTGGGGGTAAGGCAACCGAGTGGGTACCCATCCTCCCGGGCACGGATGGTATTGTCGCCATGGCGATGGTCAATATCATCCTCAACGAGCTGGAGGTTTATGATGTCGAATTTATCAAGATGAAGACCAACGGACCGTACCTCATCGGGCCGGACGGCAAATATGTCCGTGATAAAGAGACCAACAAACCCATGGTCTGGGATGGCAAGGATAATAAAGCCAAGACTTTTAACGACCCCACCATCGGCGATTATGCCATCTTCGGCGAATACGAGGTCAACGGGGTCAAATGTTACCCGTCGTTCCAGCTTATCAAGGAACATGTCAAGCAGTACACGCCGGAGGCGGCTGAGAAAGAGAGCACCGTGCCGGCAGCCACCGTCCGACGTATCGCCAGGGAGTGGGCTGATGCGGCCATGATAGGCGCCACCATTGAAATCGAGGGGGAGAAGCTTCCCTTCCGGCCGGTAGCCGCCGTCATGTTCCGCGGCGGGCAGGGACATACCAATTCGGCACAGAGCTACTGCGCCATGTGCCTGCTCAATGGCATCGTCGGCGCCATGGATGTCCCCGGCGGAACCCTCGGCTGGCCGGCCTACATCGAAGGGTACCCGGACACGGGCCGGTTCACGGTTAAACCTTACGCCTGCAAAGACGGTATGCTTACGGCGGGGACCTTCATGGAGCACCGGCCTTGGCCGATAGAAGAATCCCAGGTTCCCTATACTTATCTCATGAAGGAGCTGACACCGACGGCCTCGTTCTCTCCACACCCGGTGACTTCCGACTTTCAGAAATACTGGGATAAGCTGGGGCGCCCTTACGAGGTAGAGATGGCTATGATTTTTGGTGCCAACATGATTCGTAGCACCCAGAGCCGTGAAATTGCTACCGAATTCTGGGAGAAAATACCATTCATCGTCACGTTTAATATCCTTCCCAACGAGTTCTGCGAAGGCTATGCCGATATCGTTCTCCCTGATTGCCACCCTCTGGAGACATACTGTCTTTTTGGGACGCATGGCCCCTTCTTCAACCACCCTATCGGCATGGAGGGCTGGAACTTCCCGGTACGACAGCCCGTTGTCCCGCCTGCTTATGAGCGGCGGAACAAGCTGGAGGTTCTCTGGGACCTGGCCGACAGAATCGGCATGAGAGCAGAGATGAACAACTACTACAACGTCTATTTCACCAGCTTCGGCGGTGAGGCGCTGATTGGCGGTGACCTGGACAGCATCAGGCATCTGGGTGATATTGACCCGAAGAAGGTAGTACAGTTGATAAAACCCGATGAGAAGATTAACTATGCCGAGATGATGGACCGCGCCTTGAAATTCTACTTCGGCGATGAACACGGCCTGGAATATGTTTCGGAGAACGGCGCGGTTAACTGGCCTAAGAAACCCAAGGAGGCTTACTGGCGCTGGTACGTTGATGTCAGAATACCTATCTACATGGAGCACATTGCCGAACTCAAGGAAGATGTCATGAAGAATGCCGGGAAGGCGGGCATAGAGCTCGACTGGGAGCAGTTTTCCCCTCTCATCAGTTACTTCCCCCCGCAGGTAGGTAAGGAGCTTTCCGGAGAATATGACCTTTACTGCTTCTCCTACCGCGATATCGTGCATAACGGCACCTACACCATGGAAATGCCCTGGCTCGATGAGGTCAGCCGGCTCAATCCCTATACCTACAATATCACCATGAATGCAGATATGGCTGAAAAGAAAGGACTTAAAGACGGCGACCTTATCTGCCTTGAATCGCCCTATGGTCGTAAGACCACCGGCACTCTCAAGACGATGCAGGGCCAGCACCCCCAGACGGTGGCAATATCCGCCTGCTCCGGCGCCTGGGCGAAGGGTGCGCCCATTGCCTACGGCAAGGGTACCAACTTCAATATTCTACTGGAATCGGACTTTAAACATGCCTGCCCGGTATCCTGGAGCCAGGAGACGGCATCTACGGTCAAGGTCTATAAGATTGACCATAGAATAGAATATGACGGAGTGGGAGGCAAACTACCATGAGATGGGGAATGGCTATAGAACTCAAAAGATGCGTTGGTTGCTATGAGTGCGTCCTTGCCTGCAAGGCGGAGCACTTTCTACCACCGGAAATTTTCTGGAACTGGGTGTTGATCGGGGAGAGCGGTAAGTATCCCTCCGTAACCAAACTCATATATAACGTCCGCTGTAACCAGTGTGCCGACCCGGCCTGTGTCAAGGTCTGTCCCACGGGGGCTACGCAGCAGCGTGAAGACGGCATTGTCTGGGTTGATGAGGACAAGTGCGTGGGCTGCCGCTACTGCATGGTTGCCTGTCCCTACCAGATGAGGACGATATATGAGAACGGCAATGAAGGGTACTTCCCGGGTCAGGAGCTGACCGAGCACGAAAAAATAGGCAAGGTCCTGTACCCTCACCAGACGGGTGTCGTTCAGAAGTGTGTCTTTTGCAAGGAGAGAATCGATGCTGGCCTGGCGGCGGGGTTAACACCCGGCGTTGACCGCGAGGCCACCCCCGCCTGTGTCATCAACTGCCCGACTAAAGCAATGCACTTTGGCGACCTTGATGACCCTTATAGCGATATTAACCGGCTCATCAAGGAAAAGAAAGGAAGACCTTTTCACCCGGAATATGGCACGGATCCATCAATATACTATATTGATTGAATAATCAACTAATCAATTAAGGAGGTCTGGGGCGATGATTCAGACAAGACCTTATGAATTTATGGTAAAATATACACCGCAACGAGACTGGATTGAAGGGCACGGGATCTTAATTGCCTTCGCTATGTTCTTCGGCGGTATCAGCGGTGGCCTTTATCTGGCCTCTCTGGTCTTCGATAACATGCTGGGCATGTTCATTGCCTGGCTGCTGGCGATGGTAGCGGGCGGCACGGATATGCTGCATCTAAGCAAGCCGATGAGGTTCTGGCGTATGATGCTTAAACCCGGTAGCTCCTGGATTTCCCGCGGCTTTATCCTGATATGGTTATTCCTCGGTGCCGCTATGATACAGCTCGCTTTATCGCAATGGGCGCCGGGAACCGCCGAGACCGTGTTCAAGGTACTGGCTGGCATTATGGCCTTCGGTGTTGCCATCTACAGCGGTTTCGTCGTCGGCTATGTCGGTGCCATCAAGCTCTGGAATTCGGCGGTTATCCCGATATTGTATGTCATCAGCGGGCTTACCAGCGGGCTGGCGGTACTGCTGCTGGTTAGCTTCAATAAAAGCAGCGACACCCTGCTTTCCGTAGCGGATTACCTGCTGGCGGCGCTGGTGGCCTACGCCATCTTTGTGGCGATATATTTCTGGGTGGCTACCTACAGCAGTGTCACCACCCGCGATTCTGTGGTAAGAGTGCTGCGGGGCAATATCGCCCCGGCTTTCTGGCTCGGCATGGTGCTCCTGGGCATCATCGTCCCTATCGCCTTAGTCGCCCCCTTTTCTCTGGCGGATAATGCTTCCACGGCGGCCTTCGCCGTGGCGGCGGTGGGCACTATTATCGGCGGCGTCATGCTGCGCTATGTCATCCTTAAAGGCGGTCTCTATAGCCCTCTGCTCCCGGCTGAGTAGCAGGGTAGGTGCTTAAGGTAATAGAAGTTAAGGGAGCCATCGCGGTGGTATCTGCTGCCCGGCGGTTCCCTTTATTCTGGTCTTCGCTTTACCCACCTCAACCCCCAATTCCAAGATATCTTTTCCCACCCACCGCCCTCGTATCATTCGTGGCTAATCCCGTGGATCAAAATCTCCCTTATTCCCTCCTTACGAAGGAGGGAGACAGATTGGGCTAAGGCGTTGATATATGAGTTTACACAATCATCCTCTCCCTTTCGTAAAGGGAGACCGAGAGGGATTTAATCAGCGAGTATAGCCTGCGGTGATGGGCGAAGCCCCTCTCTTAAAATTATTCCCACTGTTTGGAGGGGGGGATAAAGGGGGTAGGGTAAGCTTGTTCTGTCGACGGTGTAAAAATTGCAAGCATTCTCGTATAATGACCTCAGGAGGACGTTGATGCCTTCTAAGGCGAAAGTCTACATCGGCACATCCGGCTGGTCTTATCCAAAGGGCCTGGGCACCTGGAAGGGCTATTTTTACCCCACCGGGAAGATAAATGAACTGGAATATTACAGCCAGTTCTTCGATACCGTGGAGATAAACAGTTCCTTCTATCGTCCACCCAACCCCGGCTATGTCTATAACTGGGCGCGCCGTGTTCCGCAGGGGTTCCTCTTTACGGTCAAGCTGTGGCAAAAGTTCACCCATCCCAAAATGTACAAAGAAGCCACCGGGGAGGAAGCCGTAATCTCCCAGGCTGATGTCGACGAGTTTAACCGCAGCCTGGAGCCCCTGGCGAAGTATGGGAAGATCGGGGCGCTGCTGGCTCAGTTCCCGCCCAGCTTTAAAAATGACAGCTACGGACAGCAGATACTCATGGCGGTGATGAAAACTTTCGGGCAGTACCCCCTGGCCGTGGAGCTGAGACACCGGAGCTGGAGCGATGATGACGATACCGCCCGGCTTCTCACCGAACATAATGTGGCCTGGGTGCAGATTGACGAGCCGAAATTCGGTACATCGGTAGCTCAGGAAGTCCCCGTTACCGCGGACATGGCCTATTTCCGCTTTCACGGCAGAAACGCTAAAGACTGGTGGACGGGCGACAGCGAAACGCGTTACAAGTATCTCTATTCATCCGGGGAAATCGTCGAGCTTACAGACAGGGTTAAAACCGCCGGGGAAAAAGCCCGTATGCTGTTCGCTTTCTTCAACAACCACTGGCAGGGCTATGCGCCGCGCAACGCCGCCGACCTGAAAAAAGCGTTACAGTTGTCCTTCCAGAAAATACCGATGAGCTTTGATATCGTGGAAGACGAGAGTAAAAGTGATAAGTAAGGGAGATTGCAAGACGTGCTGTCTGAGCTTACGGTAAAGGGTTTCGGTATCATTGAGGAAATCGCCTGGCGACCGGCGGAAGGACTGAACGTGATTACCGGGGAGACCGGTGCCGGTAAATCGCTGGTAGTCGATGCTGTTGAGGCCCTTCTATCCGGCCAGGTGCAGGAAGAGGATATTCGCCACGGCTCTAGTGAAGCCCAGATTGAAGGTATTTTTCGCACGGCTCCGAACGAAAGAGAGGGACAACTCAGGTCACTGCTCGCGGAAAAGGGGCTGGAAGCTGATGAAGATGTCCTGCTTGTTACCTGTAATTTTCGCCGGCAGGGTCGTTCCTCGCCGAGGGTAAACAGGCAGGCGGTATCAAGGTCTTTGCTTCGGGACATCAGCGCTTCACTGGTTGATATCCACGGTCAGAGCGGGCATCTCTCTCTCCTTAATAAAGACCAGCACCTGGAGTTCCTGGATGCCTACGCACGTACCCGGGAACTGAGGCGCAGTTTCAGCGCCATGGCCTCAGAGCTATCTCAGGCGGAGCGGGAAGTCCAGGCGCTGTCCAGGACCGAGCAGGATATGTCGCGGCAGATGGAACTCTTGAATTTCCAGATTGATGAAATCAGACGGGCTGAATTACAGCCGGGCGAAGAAGAGGAACTGGGAAGAGAGCTGGCTCTCCTGACTTCCGCTGAAAAGCTGAAAGCAGCTTCCTACGAAGTTTACAGGATAATCTACGGAGATGAAAACATGCTGGCTTCGTCCTCAGCCGTGGACAGAATCAATGAAGCCCTCCCTGTGTTCAAGCAGATGACCGAAACCGACCCCTCCCTGAAATCACGACTCGATTCTCTGGAGAAGATGGTACACGGCCTGGAAGAACTGTCGCGGGAAGTCCGCTCGTATGGGGAAAACCTTAGCTACGACCCGCAGCGTCTTGAGGAGGTTCAGGTTCGACTGGAACTTATCAGGAGTCTGAAGAGAAAGTACGGGGGGTCTGTTGACGAGACACTGAATTACCTGGCAAAAGCAGAGGTCGAGCTGGAAGGACTCAACTATTCCGGTGAACGGCGGGCGCAGCTGGAAGAAAAAATAGAACGATTGAAGGCCGAGATGGGCACTCTTGCCTCTCAACTTTCCGAGGAACGCAGTCAGGCGGCCGGAAAGCTCGTAGCCGCGGTTAAAAAAGAGCTTGCCGACCTGGCTATGTCGCAGGTGGATTTTGACGTTTCGGTTGCCCGGGAACTCTCCACCGACGGAATTCCATTTCCCGACGGTAAGCTGTACCAGTTTGACATCAGCGGGGCTGATAACGTCGAGTTCATGGCTTCAACGAATCCGGGCGAACCGCTCAAGCCGCTGGCCAGGATAGCCTCCACCGGCGAAATCTCGCGGTTCCTGCTGGCGCTAAAGAGCGCCCTGGCTGAAGCCGATACCATTCCTGTGCTTATCTTCGATGAGATAGATGTCGGCGTCGGGGGGCGGAGTGGAGAGGTCATCGGCAGGAAGCTCTGGAACCTTTCCAGGAACCACCAGGTAATCTGTGTTACTCACCTGCCGCAGATTGCGGCCTTCGCTGATGCTCACTATAACGTTAGCAAACAGAGCGCCGGCAGCCGTACGGTCTCCACTATTAACGCACTTCAGGGGGAGTCACGTTTGAATGAGCTGGCCGTGATGATTGGCGGGACCGGTTATGCCGCGAACTCACTCAACGCTGCCAGGGAGCTTATGCACAGGGCCGAGACCTGGAAAAGCGGTATTAACCAGGGGTAACGTAAATGAGAAATGGGGGGTGGGAAAATGGAAAACAAAAGACGAAAAGAGCCTGAGGAAAAGAGCGGGGACCTGCTGTTAAGCGAGCTTCTTGAAAATATCAACCGGCAGCTGGATTTGGATACACGAATGAAAGAACTTATAGCGTCTTTTATAAAGGGTTCATCCGGGAGAAAAAGGGTTGGCTTAGTTGAGGAAAAGGCAGATATCATCCGGAATCTATATATAGAAGCCGAGTCATTGCAGGCCGAGGGAAGAGCTATTTTCCATCAGCTGTTCGGTATTGAATACGAATAACCGCCTGGACAATTGTTAATTTACCTGAATAATATATCTGGCAAAATCACCCGGGTTCCCTCC
>Ga0315537_1001432_pt1 | contig 18685 bp, 10 predicted proteins | sample SalMarSW160270MG_FD_203091 | JGI IMG/M metagenome (GOLD analysis project Ga0315537, IMG submission 203091) | Salt marsh sediment microbial communities from the Plum Island Ecosystem LTER, Massachusetts, United States - Salt Marsh Sediment SW1602-70 ...
GATCATTAAACCACTTCACTTTGCCTTGCGACATAAACGACTCCTTTGGTAAAGCCTTTACAAAAATTATCACCACCGACAGTTACGTTCCATCAAGACTTCGGACGGTCCGTAAGCGCTCGGCGGCGGTTATTCTACTGTGGGCGCCTTTGCATCGACCGGGCCGGCGCCGCTGTAAGATTCTCCTTCATCTGTCTTCCCATCTTGAACTTGACGGTGCGCTTCGTCGGCACTTCGACACGTTCAAGCGTCTTGGGGTTCTGAGCGGTTCTGGAGGCCCGAGTTCGTGTTTCAAACACTCCGAAATCTCGAAACTCGAGACGATTACCCTTGCAGAGCTCGGCAGTTATCTCATCGAGGAACGACTGGACGATACGCTTTACTATAACCCTTTTTGCCTGCGTGGCTTCTGCAATTCTGTCGATGAGCTCTTTCTTGGTTATTGTTGCCATAGACTACCTCACTTCAACAAAGAAAACGCGAAACTCGCTTTGCCGAACGCACAGGCACTTTTCGCAGGACGTGCAACATTGCCCTCCGGAGCGTTGAGAAGTATTGCCGCCAATTTGACTTTTACAAATAGTCACGTCTGTAAACCGTCAACAAACCTGGCAAACTTGAAAATAAAAACAATCGCAAATTACTATACTATAAAGACTTCGACGCAACAAGATTTTTTTGAATAAAATTTTACACTTTCCCCATACAAATATTATGACTTGGCGAACAGCCCTTTCTAAGGCCTTATCAAGGGGGACTTATGCCGTCATTACGAATCCTGCAAAAACCGCTGCGAAGCCGAATATCTGCCTGTGGCCCGTGCGACGATGCAAGTATAAGTGCTTGTAAATCAAGCGCTTACGACCAAGGGGCTGATGGGGACGCCCTGTATTATTTCCCTGGCCCGGCCCCTGTCTTGAATTGAATTGACCGGGTGGACTGCCGGCCGCATAATTGCCGATTCTATACCTGTGTAAGACCAGCGACGGAAAGGGATAGCCTGCATATGTCATTTACCGACCAAGAACATGTTCGCCCTGGCGGCTGGTGGGCCGAGAGAGGGTTCGGAGAGATTGTTGAGACGGTCCAGTGGTTGCTGATAGCACTTATACTGGCGTTATTCTTTCGTGCATTCATTATGGAAGCCTACCGCATACCTACCGGCAGCATGGCGATGACCTTGAAAGGTGCGCACTTCAGACTCTATTGTCACCAGTGCGGCTATAGGTTCGATAGGGGGTTCGATTCGAGTGAGTATGGATTATCTGAAAACGCTCTGCCGGCCGGCGATAAAGAAATTCCCCGCGATTGTCGCTGCCCGAGCTGCGGTTACGATTTGGAGTTTGATGAACCGCTGTGGGTGGCTAATGGTGACCGTATATTGGTCCTGAAATGCCGGTATCAGTTTGTCGAGCCGAAAAGGTGGGACGTGGTCGTTTTCAAAGACCCCGCGGACCCGGGCAGTAATGTCATCAAGAGACTGGTCGGCCGACCGGGTGAAACCGTTGAGATTATCGACGGTGACATATATATCGACGGCAAAATCGCTCGAAAGCCGGACAAGCTTCAACAGGAACTATGGATACCGGTTTATGATAACGATTATCAGCCCGTAAGGCCGCAGGAAAAATCATTTCATGGCCGCTCGTGGCGTCTTCCCTGGCGGTTCGACAGCACAGTCTGGCGCATCGATGCCAACAATGTCACCCGTTTCGAATTACTTCATGAAGGTGGCGAGCTTCAAGAACTGGTTTACGATGGTTCGGCAGGTAATGGTTTAAGGGCGGGCTATGCCTACAATGGAGCCGCTTATCAGGACATAAGGCCTTACTGCAGCGACCTGAAAGTGCGTTTCTTCGCTCAGGGCCGGGGCCGGTTGTGTGCAGGCGCCGAGTTAAGCAAGTACGGGCAAAGCTGGCGCGGCTGGGTAGAAGACGGCACGATGTTCATAGGTAAGGTGGTTAAAGGGGGCATTGAGCTGCTTATCGAAAGACCTGTGCGGGAAAATCATTTCGGAGACGCCATGATAGTTTTTACAAATGTTGACCATCGTCTTACTTTCCAATATGGCAAGGATAGTGTCACTTATGACCTTGGCGAAGGGCCTGATGATGCCGGACAAAGGCTGGCTGAGATTACCCCTACGGTGGAGATTTTTGCCCGGGGCAAAGTTCGTATATCTCATCTGGCAATTTTCCGGGATATTCATTATACTGTGCAGCACTTCTACGGTAGTAACGGTCCGGTCAGGGCGGCCCAGGATAATGGTTTTACCCTTGAGGCGAACGAGTATTTCGTGCTGGGTGATAACAGCCCGAACAGCTACGATGGACGCTGGTGGGCTAAGCCGGGAACGGGTAACAACGGCATCAGTTATCGAGCAGGTGTTGTGCCGCGGGATTATCTTGTGGGCAAAGCGGTATTTGTTTACTGGCCGAGCGGTTTGCGATTCCTTGAGAAATCTCGCCCGGCGATAGTGCCTAATGTTGGGCAAATACGTTTTATACACGGCGGTTCCGAGTCGGGTCGCTAATTGTAGAGGGCCCGGTCAGAATCAGCTTAAAGGAGTCGATTCTTCAGGCCATGTTTAAGAAGGACCAGGACAAGCAGAACAAACAAGGCAGCAGTGGCAAACGCGATATCATAACAGAAGTTGCCAACATCCTCGAGGAGCTGGCAAGTGCGCTGGTAATGGCGCTGTTAATAATCGGCTTTGTTGTTCAGCCTTTTATTATTCCGACCGGCAGTATGGCTGAGACACTCAAAGGAGCGCATTTCCGGTTCTACTGTCCGCAGTGCGGTTATCGATACGAGCGGGACTTTCAGGACAGGAACAACCAGGTGCCGCGGCAAAAGATTTTTCCGCCTACCTCACGCTGTCCGAGCTGCGGCTATTATTATGACCCGCAGGAGCCCGTTCCTGTTTCCAAGGGCGACAAGATACTGGCGCTAAAATTCTCGTATCAGTTCATCGAGCCTATGCGGTGGGACGTGGTGGTTTTCAAGAATCCGGTGAATCCGTCGGAAAACTATATCAAAAGGCTGATAGGCAAGCCGGGTGAAAAGGTCGAGATAATTGACGGTGACATCTATATAAACGACCAGATTGCGCGCAAGCCGCCCAAAGTGCAGCAGGAAATGTGGATGGTGGTTTATGACAGCGACTTTGTGCCGATTCGGCCGAACGAGAGCAGATTCAATAACCATAAGTGGCAACAGTCGCTGAAAAATTATGGCGAAAGCCACTGGAGTGTTGCCGAAAATAACGGCGGTCGATTCGTTCTCAGTAGTGTAAGCGGCAGAGAGCACAGGCTGGTTTATGACACGGCAATCGGCAACGATTTTCGTGCAACTTATGCCTATGACGGGGTTGAACAGTACGGTCTGCTGCCCCGGTGCAGTGACTTGATGGTGCAGTTCTATGCCGAATTTCAAGGTGACAGCGCAGGCAGGCTGGTTGGGGCAGGTCTTCGAAAATATCAGAGATATTACAAAGCTCTTGTAGATGGCCGGGGCCGAATGACGATTGCCAGGGCCGACGGCGACCAGGAGCGGATACTGGCCCGGAAGGTCGTTGATTTACCGCAGATTGGACAGCCGGTCCTGGTAAGATTCGCCAACGTTGACCATATATTGAAATTCCAGTTCGCCGCCGAAGAGCTTCTTTATGATTTGGGAAGCGCGCCGTCTGACGCGGGGCCTTACCATGTCGAAGCCGAGCCGGAAGTTGAAATTATAGGCTCCGGTGAGATTGAGGTATCGCGTGTGGCTATATATCGCGACACCTACTATCTTTCCAAGTGGTATGGGCATGGTTCGCAGAACGGACATGCCACGCAGGGTCATCCATTGAAGCTGGACGACGATGAGTTCTTTGTTCTGGGCGACAACAGCCCGGCCAGTTCGGACGGCAGGTGGTGGAATAAACCGGGTGTCGGCAATAATAACAGGCGGTACCGGCCCGGCGTGGTACCGCGTGATTATCTGGTAGGCAAGGCCTTTGTGGTGTTCTGGCCAAGCGGATTCAGACCGTTTGAAAGGTTCCCCTTTCGGATAGTTCCCAACGTGCGGGAAATCAGACTGATATACGGCGGCTCGAACCGGAACCCGTGAAACATACCTTTATGGCAGGCGGTTATTGACTTTGAGGGGTGTTGAGGTTAATCTATCTGCTTTGGTACGGAGACCAGTTTTGGCGGTTTTAAAGGGGTCCCCAAACGTAAAAAAAGCGTTTGGTGCCCCCTAAGGCATCGGGAAGCTTAAGTCTATGAAAGAGTCAAAGAAGCTCCAGGAGCGTTTCGAGGATATGAATATCCTCGATGAGCTCAAGAATTCATACCTGAACTACTCCATGAGTGTTATCGTCGCGCGTGCTCTGCCCGACGTGCGAGACGGGCTCAAGCCCTCACAGCGGCGTATTCTTGTGGCGATGCATGATTTGAACCTCGGGCCGCGGAGTAAGCACCGAAAATGTGCAAAGATAGCTGGTGATACAAGCGGTAACTATCATCCGCACGGCGAGGCTGTTGTCTATCCGACGCTTGTCCGCATGGGTCAGGAATGGAACATGCGATACCCCCTGATTGACCCGCAGGGAAACTTCGGCAGTATCGATGGTGACCCGCCCGCCGCGATGCGATATACCGAGGCCAGAATGACCGCCGCCGCCACCGAGATGATGGAGGACATCAGGTACGAGACCGTAGATTTCGTACCGAACTACGATGAGACACGCAGCGAGCCGGTAGTTCTGCCTTCAAAATTCCCCAATCTTATCGTGAATGGCTCGACGGGTATCGCGGTGGGTATGGCGACAAATTTGGCGCCGCATAATCTCGGCGAGGTCTGTGATGCCCTTTTGCTTGTGATAGATGACCCGAAGTGCGGCTTCAAGGATATTATGAAGGTTCTGCCCGGTCCGGACTTTCCAACCGGCGGAATCATCTGCGGCAAAAAGGGTATCGTAAACGCTTACACCACCGGCAGGGGACATCTGACGGTCCGTGCAAAGGCCGACATAGAGGAATCCAAACGCGGCAAGACCCTGATTGTTATCACCGAAATTCCTTATATGGTCATAAAGACGACAATCGTTTCTAAAATTGCCGATTGCGTTCAGGGCAATCAGCTTGCGGAAGTTGCGGACGTCAGGGACGAATCGGACAGGCGCGGACTGCGAGTTGTGGTGGAGCTGAAAAAAGACGCCGACCCGAACGTTGCACTGAACAAACTATACCAATATACCCCGCTGCAAAGCACTTTTGCGATATCGAATCTTGCGCTGGTCAATAATCGGCCCGAAACGCTGAACATAAAGCAGCTTCTAACTTGCTTCCTCGAGCATCGCAAAACGGTTATCCGCAGGCGAACCACATTCCTGTTGAGACGCTGCCGCAACCGGGCGCATATCCTCGAAGGTCTGATTCTTGCGGTAAGTGACATTGATGAAATTATCGAAATTATCAAGAAGTCTCCCGATGCGCCAACGGCCAAGTTAAACCTTATGAAAAAGCCGCTCAAATTAGCCGAGGCGGCGACTCTGAGAAAAATTCTGCCTAAAGAGTTCGTTAGTCAAAAGAGCAAGTCGAAGCATTATCTGACCGGCCCACAGGCGGATGCGATTCTGACGATGCAGCTTCAAAGGCTGACCGGTCTGGAAATAGAGAAGCTGGCCAGGGAATACGCCGACCTGACCGAGCAGATAAAGGGCTATGAATCCATACTGGGTGATGAGAAGGTGCTTCTGAAGGTGGTTCGCGATGAAATCGTCGAAATGAAACAGAAATACGCAGACAAGAGACGTACCCAGATTGCAGGTCAGGTTCAGGAATTTAATATTGAGGATTTAATTGCCGAAGAGGAGGTGGTTGTAACCGTAAGTCACGCCGGCTATATCAAGCGTATGCCTGTCGATACATACCGTCGGCAGGGCCGGGGCGGCACCGGCATCATCGGCTCGGACACCAAGGAAGGCGACTTTATTGAGCATCTGTTTGCCGCCTCGACGCACGATTATCTGCTTATTTTTACCAATCGCGGCAAGTGCTACTGGCTGAAGGTCTATGACATACCCAGCCTGTCCAGGCAGAGCCGCGGCCGAAGCATCGCCAATCTTCTGAAGCTCGGCGACCAGACAATCGCCTCGATTATCAACGTCAGCAGCTTCGATGAGGACACCGAAGATGAAAGCAAACAGCGGCAATTGGTTATGGCGACGCAGAACGGCCTGGTCAAAAAGACCAAACTGGCCGCGTACAGCAATCCGCGTTCGACCGGTGTTATCGCAATCAAGCTTGACCCGAACGATGATGTCATTAACGTTGCTCTTACCGGCGGCAGCGACCACATCATACTGGGGACGCGCGAAGGCATGGCGATTCGATTTGATGAAAAACAGGTCCGCTCGATGGGCAGGGCCTCACGCGGGGTTAAGGGTATTAAGCTGCGACAGAAGGACCAGGTGGTTGATATGGTTATTTCCGAGCCCGGCGGCTCGCTGCTTACCGTCTGCGAGAACGGATACGGCAAGAGGACTATCCTGGAAAATTACAGGCCGCAGGGACGCGGCGGGACCGGCCTGAAGAATATCAAAACCAGCGAGAGAAACGGCAAGGTCGTCGCCATGAAGGCCGTTTCCGGCAATGATGAGATTATGTTGATTACTGCACAAGGTATTATCATCCGAACGGGGCTGGACCAGTTGCGTTCAATAGGCAGAAATACTCAGGGCGTTCGCCTGATAAAGTTAAAGCCCGGCGATAAGCTCGTTGCCGTGGCCAAGATTGTTCCTGACCAAACCGATGACGGACAGAGCGAAAAACCTGACTCTAAAAAGGAAGAACCAAAATCAAGTAAGGTCTCGGACTCATCCGGCAATAAGCCCAAACGTGTGGCGAAGAGGAAACGTTCCGGGAAAAGCAGATGATTTCGACTGATTTTAGGTTTACTGCAGCATCATGGCCGCCGCAAAAGCAAAAAAATCTGATAATCAGCGATGTATCTACGTAATCGCGGGCAAAGAAGCGTCTCTGGTAAATGCCGAATGTGACATACTGCTCGATAAGCTTCTCGCGCCGAGTGAAAGAGCCACAGGACTGTTGAATGTAGATGCCGACGGAATTACGGCCGCAGAAGTGATGGATGAGCTGCGAACTCTGCCGTTTCTGACCGACAGACGTATTGTAGTTTTAAAAAACGCCGATAAGTTCATCAGCGCCAATCGCGGGCTTCTCGAGGCCTATTTCGATAATCCCGGCCCGACGGGTATTTTGATAATGACTGTTACAAGCTTTAACCCTCGCACGAATCTCGCAAAAAAACTTGGAAAGGCAGGGCGGCTCATATCTGTCAGTCAGCCTTCAGCCGCTCAGTTGCCGGCCCGGTTGCGGCAATATGCCCTCGAGGCGCACGCAAAGACGCTACAGAGCCAGGCGTCAGAATTGCTGATTGAGCTTGTCGGTGAGGACATTGTGCGGCTGTATGGTGAAATCGACAAGCTTGCCTTGTTTGTAGCCGACAAAAAGAGCATAGCCGCAGAGCAGGTAAATTCCCTGGTCGGACACAACCGACTTTACAATGCGTTCGATGTGATTGACTCGGTGATAGAGCGCGATGCTGCCGGGGCCGTGGACCAGCTCCGCCGGCTGTTCAGTCAGGACAGAACCGCCCAGTACACTTTTGTAGGTGCACTTGCGTACCATCTTCGGCGAATGTTCACTGCAAAGGTGATGCTACAAAAAGGCCAAACAGAATGGCAGGTTGGTAAGAGCCTTCGTATCTGGCGCCGCGCCGATGAATTCTTTGCGCAATTGCGCAAAACATCGCTCGTTGAAATAGGCTCTTTTGTACAACGGTTGGCCCAGGCGGATTACGAAATCAAAACCGGCAGGGCAACTCCCGCAACGGCGGTGGAACAATTGATAATGGCCTTGGCAACAGCTTAACTTTGGGCTGTGGTAGCGGCAGAGGCAGGAGACTTTTGCTCGATTAGAAACCTTCGAACCGTCTGCATCAGAATTCTTCGGTCAACAGGCTTACACAAATAGGCATTGCAGCCGCGGGCTATGCACTTTTCTTCATCACCTTTCATTGCACTTGCCGTCAGGGCTATTATGGGGGTAAGCAATCCCTTTTTCCTGAGGGTCTCGGTCGCTTCATAACCGCTCATTTCCGGCATGTGCATATCCATGAAAATCAGGTCAAAGCATTCTTCCAACGCCATATCCACGGCCTGCCTGCCGTTTTGTGCAATGGTAACATCCAGTCCGAGCTTTTCCAGCAGGAGCCTGATGAGTAATTGGTTTGTAGCCGTGTCTTCGGCAACCAGCACCTTACCGCTGAAATGTTCCTCTTGACCGCTGGGCCTTTCCTGACTGTGCTGGTCCGGCTCTCCGTCCTTGTCTATGGAAGGCTGATTATCGATATCCACGCCCGGCGGCAGAAGAATAGTGAAAGTCGACCCTTTGCCTATCGAGCTTACAACCGTGATTTTACCGCCCAGCAGTTCCATCAGTCTTTTGGCGATGGCCAGTCCCAGGCCGGTTCCGCCGTACTTGCGACAGTGTGTCTCGTCTGCCTGATTGAATGCTTGAAATATGCTGTGCTGCTTCTCGAATGGTATGCCGATGCCCGTGTCCTCGACATCAAACCGTAGCATTTGTTGTTGCTCGACTGTTTCAAGCGAGACATTGACGTAAACATGTCCCTTTTCGGTGAACTTGATTGCATTGTTACATAGATTGATAAGGCACTGCTGTACCCTGACCGGGTCGGTCTCGATTTCGGCGGGCAGGTAACAGCCGTAATTGACTTTGAATACCAGATTCTTTGCCCTGGCTGCGGGCGACATCATCAATTCGAGATTGGTAAGCAGCTTTTTCGGCGAGCATTTGACGTGCTCGACATCCATCTTGCCGGCCTCGATTTTCGAGAAATCCAGAATGTCGTTTATCAACTGCAGAAGCGTTTTGCCGCTCTCTCGAATTATGCCGACATGTTTTTTCTGGTCCGGTGTAAGAGTATCTTCGGCAAGTATATCGCTAAAGCCGATAATGGCGTTCATAGGCGTGCGGATTTCATGGCTCATATTCGCCAGAAACTGGCCCTTGGCCACGTCGGCGACAATCGCCTGCTCGGCAAGTCTGTTTGCGAGGTCGACTGAGTGCTTGAGCTGGCGATTGACCTGCCTTATTTCCTTCTGTGCCTGTTCGGCGCGATCTTTGGCTTGTACAAGTTCGTTCTCGGTCCGATTACGTTCTTGCATCTCGGATTCCAGGGCGCTGCGTCGTTTTGCCAGGCTGATTTCTATTCGCCGCACATGGAAATAGAACAGCAGAAACAAAGCTATGGCTACCACTGAGCTTAATCCGGTCAATGTGGCTGACATCTGCATCTGCGAACCCCGCATTTCACTGACATCGAGCAGCACGACTATATCACCCAGGTCGCGTCCGCTGTCGTCCTGCAGCTTGAGGAATCCCCCGCGGTAGCTGTTGCCTGCGTATTTGAAGTCAAATACACCCGTACCATATGCCGGTGGGGTATAACGTATCTTATCGGCAAGCTCCTGGGGAATTACACTGATTGTGCTGTGTGCAATCACGAAATGTTCGAACTGATTCCAGTTGCCGGCCTGCTGTCGCAAATGGTTGGCCTTTTCCCACCGCTGCCGATTTAGATTGACCTTGTTAATAGTGAACAGAATCTCGGCCTTAAGTGTCTTTTCGAGCTCCGGTGCTATGTGACTTATACGCTGTCCGAGCTCGATGTAGCCGAGAATCCCGGAGTCGTTCCGCCATGGGTTCACCGCCTTGAGAGTCAGATCCCCGTTTTCGTCGAGACTAACTCCCTCTGTCGGCTCATTTTTCACTGCCGCACGGGTTAAGGTGAACGATTCGATACAGTTATCGAAATTGCCGGGGTCGTGAACTCTTAAATCGCAGGTCAGGTCGGGACGGTAAAAAGTGAGGTTCTCAACACGGTATTGCTCCCGCAGACCGGCAAGAAGCTCTTCGGCGTGCCGCAGTAATGCCGCCCTGTCGTTCGATTGCCAGGCATCGGCCAGGGCTGCATCCTGTACGAGCAGACCGGCGATGCTGTGCATAAGATATCCGTCATGTCTTAGCTGCCAGCGGAGCATACGCTCTGCACCACTCAGTCGTGCTTTTGCGTCATAGCTGATGTTGTGGTTACCCAGCCAGTACACTCCCGCAACCGATGAGCCAAGCAGCACCACCAGCGCCAATGCCACCGGGACCAGCAGCGGCAGTTTAATTTTTTCCTTATCTTTCGCCATGTCGGACCTTATCCGCAAAGGACATCACGACAGGGTAACCCTAATGAGCAGGTATCGGCCTTTTTACAGGTCGGTTTTTGTCTTGAAGGCTGACTTGCTCCAGACTTGCTTACCGCAACAGTCTGGGGTGAATGAAGCCCTTTTTTATCAGCCGCTAAGGCCGCCCGGCGTTACATTGGCATTGACGGACTTTATTCTCGGACGTCAGGACACCCGTCTAAATACCACAAAAAAGCTCTTTTTAGTCGTGTTATTATGGATGGGCCTGTCCGTATGTCGTATCAGGACCGGCAGCAACAGGTTTCTGAAGGTTTGCAGGAAGACAAACCGTCAGCGCAGAGTACTTGCAGCCGCAGCGTAATACACCTCGTTCCAGCGGCATTTATTTTTGAACTGGGCTATTGTGGTACCTTCTGAAATCAGCAGGTATTCGATATCAGCTATGTCCGCGAAATCTTCCATGTGTTCAGCGGTCACGGCTGTACTGAAACCTGTATGATGAGCACCGCCTCCCAGAATCCACGCCGCCGCCGCAGTTTTGAGGTCGGGCAGGGGCTTCCATAGCACCCTGGCCACAGGCAGCTTCGGGAGCTGAGCACCGGGACTGACGACCTGACAGGGGTTGACAAGCATTCTGAACCTGTTACCCATGTCAATGACCGAAGCATTAACCGCTTGTCCCTTTGCAACATTGAAAACCAGTCTCGGCGGGTCCGCCTTGCCTCCGATTCCGAGCGGGTGGACCTCGAGGCGGGGTCTGTCTTTGGCAATTGATGGACATACTTCGAGCATGTGCGCACCGAGCACCATCGTCGCTCCTGGTTCGAGATGATAAGTATAGTCTTCCATAAAGCTGGTGCCGCCCGCAAGACCGCTGCCCATAACTTTCATTGCGCGGACAAGCGCCGCCGTCTTCCAGTCACCTTCGGCGCCGAAACCATATCCGTCAGCCATTAACCTCTGGACCGCCAAACCCGGAAGCTGTACAAGCCCGTGCAAATCCTCAAAGGTGGTTGTAAACGCGCCGAAATTTCCTTTTTCGAGGAAACTTCTCATCCCCGCTTCTATCCTGGCGGACTGGCGAACGGCTTCGAGCCGGACATCGGAAAGTTTGAGCTTGTAAACCTTTTTATATTCGTTCATTAGGGCGCTGATTTGCTTGCTGTTTACTTTGTCGATTATCTCCACGAGGTCACCCACACCGTAGCCGTTTACCGAGTAGCCGAATTTTTTCTGCGCTTCCACTTTATCACCCTCGGTCACGGCGACTTCCCTCATATTATCGCCGAACCGCGCGACTTTTAGTGTCTGCCAGTCATGCCAGGCACAGGCCGCTCGCATCCATCCGCCGAGTTTCTGCAAAACATCTTTGTCCTTCCAGTGCCCGACGATGACTTTTCTGTTTTTTCTCAAACGGCTGCAGATAAACCCGAACTCTCTTCCGCCGTGGGCCGACTGGTTGAGGTTCATAAAATCCATATCAATACTGTCCCACGGAATGTCACGGTTGAACTGTGTATGGAGATGTACGAACGGCTTACGCAGCGATTCGAGTCCGGCAATCCACATCTTGGCGGGACTGAACGTGTGCATCCAGGTTATAAGCCCGACACAATTTTTATACGTATTGGCACTGACGCAAATGTTGGTAATTTTCTCCGGCGTTGTTACTACCGGCTTGAATACAACCCTGCATGGAATCTCGCGCGAGTTGTTCAAATAATCTGCAATGATTTTCGAATCAGCGTCAACCTGTCTAAGCACCTGACTTCCATAGAGATGCTGACTGCCGGTGACAAACCACACTTCGAGTTTTTTAAGGTCGGGTATCATATCTGCTCCTTTTTTTAATAAAGGTTTTTTATTTCTGGCCATAGTAGGCGTCTTTACCGTGCTTGCGTAAATAGTGTTTATCGAGCAGTACCTGTGCTACAGGTTTCTGGTCAGGTTTTAAGGTAACTGTCCCTAAGGCCATATCCGCAAGCTGCTCCAGTACCACAGCATTTTCAACCGCTTTTTTCGCATCTGTGCCCCACGTGAAGGGCCCGTGGTTCGCAACGAGCACCGCTTGAATTTGCACAGGGTCTATGCCCTTGAACCGCCGCACGATTACCTTGCCCGTATTGAACTCGTAGTTGTTTTCGATTTCCTTCGTCGTCATCGCTTCCGTAACCGGCACCGCACCGTAGAAATGGTCTGCGTGTGTCGTGCCGAAACACGGTATTTCACGACAGGCCTGTGCCCATATAGTGGCCTTCGGTGAATGCGTATGACAGACGCCGCCGATGTCTTTGAAGCTGTGATACAGCTCCAGATGCGTCGGCGTATCAGACGAAGGCCGAAGCTCACCTTCGATGACCTTGCCGCCTAAGTCCAGTACGACCATCTTTTCTGGACTTAGCTCTTCGTACAAGACGCCGCTTGGCTTGATGACGACAATACCAGCGCTGCGGTCGATTCCGCTGACATTTCCCCACGTAAAGGTCACGAGGTTATATTTCGGCAGCAGCAGATTGGCATTACAGACTGATTGACGAAGCTCTTCGTACATCAGGCATTGGCCCTTTCTTTTATAGCGAGCAGGTCCTTCATTACATTAGCTAATCGGCCGGCGTCGGCATCGACTCCGAACGCGTCGTGCAGTTGCCGATACAGCTTATAAAGCTGCTGATACACTTTGACGTTTTCAGCCTTGGGTTTATAAGTAACTCCTTTGACGCCGCATATAGCCTTTTGCGCTGCATTGAAATCATCATAACCGCCCTTTGTCTTGCCTGCAACCACCGCCGCCGCTATCGCCGAACCCAGTGCACAGGTTTGGGCCGAGCGCGAAATCTTCATTTCCCTTCCTGTGACATCTGCGTAAATCTGCATCAGCATAGGATTCTTCTCGGCAATCCCTCCGCAGTTGACAACGTCCTTGATGTGGACACCGTATTCCTCGAAGCGGTTTATGATTGTTAATGCTCCGAAAGCTGTTGCTTCTATAAGAGCGCGGTAAATCTCTTCCGGCCTGGTGTGAAGTGTCTGGCCGAGCAGCAGTCCCGTTAACCTCTGGTCAACCAGTATCGTCCTGTTGCCGTTGTTCCAGTCCAGCGCCAATAGTCCCGATTGACCCGGCCTAAGTTTGGCGGCTTTTTGTGTAAGGGAATCGTGCGAACCAGCCTCTTTTCCGCCGGGCTGAATATAATTTACGAACCAGTTGAATATGTCACCGACCGCCGATTGACCTGCTTCGAGTCCCCAGTACCCCGGCAGGATAGAGCCGTCGACGATGCCACAGATACCCGGCACGTCCGCCAGCTTCGAATCTTTATTTGCTACTACCATATCGCACGTGCTGGTGCCGATGATTTTTACTAATGTCCCCTCACTGATACCCGAGCCGACCGCGCCCAGATGCGCGTCGAAAGCACCCATCGCAACCGGTATCCCTGCTGGTATGTCCAGCTTGTCCGCCCATTTTTTTGTTAATTTTCCCGCTGCGGTGTCGATTGTGTATGTCTGTTTGCTTAGCGTGTCATGCAGCCTGCCTAACTTGTTGTCGAGCTTACAGAGAAAGTCCCTTGCAGGATAACCGCCCCAGTCGTCGCTGAACATTGCTTTATGTCCCGCTGCACACCGGCAGCGCTTGATTTTTTGTGGGTCTGATGTTCCAGTCAGAAGTCCGGTCATGTAATCGGCATGTTCAAGCCAGGTATAAGCTGCATCATAAACCTTTGGGTCTGCATGAAGACAGTGTAATATCTTGCTGAAGAACCACTCGGAAGAATACGTCCCGCCGCACTTAGCTAAGTATTCCGGGTGTTCTTTCGCGGCCAGCTCGGTTATTTGGGCCGCCTCGGCATAACCGGTGTGGTCTTTCCACAGCCACGCATGTGCATTGGGATTATCTTTGAATTCGTCGAGCATAGCCAAGGCCGTACCATTCTTATCTACCGGAAGGGGGGTCGAGCCGGTCGTATCCACACCGATGCCGATAATCTGTGCCGGGTCGAATTTGTTGTCGGCTTTCTTTGCTTCGGCTATTGTGCCGGTGATGGTCTTTTCGATACCTTTGATGTAGTCAGCAGGATTCTGTCTTGCCAGGTTATGGTCTGAACTGTCGAGGATGATACCGTCCTGTCCGCTCGGATATTCATAAATACTCGTACCGACTTCAGAACCGTTTTGAACATCGACGATGACACATCTTACCGAGTTCGTTCCGTAATCAAGCCCTATAGTGTATGCCACGGTTACACCCCTAATTAATTATATATTCTTTTTGTAACGCGCCCGGCAGGACTCCGGCCTTACGGCCTAGAACCTAAATCCCGATATATCGGGATTTCCATAGGAGCTAAAGCCCCTCTGGCGTCGCCCCTGAGGGGCTCCTGTTACCCCGACGACGTGGGGAAATCCTTTCCCCACACCCCTTTAAGTTCGAGTCCTGCCCTTTTGTCACTTCAATAATAAGGCTAACAAGTCCAGCAAAACGAGCATATATATCGCGCTAACGCGCCCGGCAGGACTCGAACCTGCAACCTTCGGATTCGAAGTCCGCGACTCTATCCAATTGAGCTACGGGCGCCAAAATCTCTTGTGGAAACCGCAGTATAACAGCCTCTCAGTTCTGCTGTCAACGACATATATAACAGACGAGCTGGTGTCCGGCACGGTTTTTTTTGCAGTTATTCACGATTTCTGCTATATAAGGATATATGGCCGATTTTAATAAAACCGCAGCTCTGTTACTTTCTCTGATTTTAACGTTGGTGTGTTTTTCTGCGACTGTCACTTGTGACCAGGAGCCTCTTGTATTGTTCTATGACAAGCCCGCTGTTCAATGGGTCGAGGCCCTGCCTATTGGCAACGGCCGGCTCGGTGCGATGGTCTTCGGCAGGACCGCCAACGAAAGAATCCAGTTCAACGAGGACACCTTCTGGGGCGGCTCGCCTTATAATCCCGTCAACCCGAAGTCCCTTGCCGCATTGCCGCAGGCCAGGGAACTGGTCTTCGAGGGCAAAGCCGAGCAGGCACAGAAACTAATAGATGAAAAAATGATGGCTGTTCCGCCGTACCAGGCAAAGTACCAGCCCGCCGGTCTGCTCAAACTGTCTTTCCCGGGACATGAAAAGGCAACAGACTACAGACGCCAGCTCGACCTTAATACCGCTGTTGTTACGGTTGAATACAAAGTTGCTGATGTAACCTATAAGCGCCGGATATTCAGCACGCCCGTTGACCAGGTGACCGTTATGCAGCTAACGGCCGACAAGCCCGGCTCGATAAATTTCAGCGCCCGTTTCGATGCCGTCCAGAAAAAAGAGGATTTGAAAATCGAAGACGGCTGCCTCTCTCTTGAGGTCTACGGCGTGGGCCATAACAAAGCCATCGGCGACTTGAGATGCTATTCGCGATTGAAGGTCATTGCCGAAAACGGTGACGTTAAGCTGGAAGATAATAAGTGCACTGTAACAGGGGCTGACTCAGCCGTTCTGCTGTTGGCATCGGCTACCAGTTACGTCAATTACAATGATACAAGTGGCGACCCACAGGCCAAGGTCAAAAGGCAGCTCGATGACGTTGCAAAAAAGCCCTTTGACGGGATTATCACCGACCATATACAGGCCTATCAGCAGATGTTCAACCGCGTCAGATTGGACTTCGGCACTACCGACGCAGCTAAACTTCCAACCGACCAGAGACTGAAAAATTTCGCACAGAACGACGACCCGCAGCTTGCCGCGTTGTATTTTCAATTCGGCCGTTACCTGCTTATTTCCTGTTCGAGGCCCGGCACTCAGCCTGCCAATCTCCAGGGTCTTTGGAACAAGAGTATCGACCCGCCCTGGTACAGCAAATATACGGTCAACATCAATACGGAAATGAATTACTGGCCTGCCGAACCGACCAACCTTTCTGAATGTCACGAGCCGTTATTTGCGCTTATTAAAGACATCTCCGAAACCGGCAGTAAAACAGCCGCAGTAAATTACGGCGCCGGCGGGTGGGTCTGTCATCACAATACCGACCTGTGGCGGGCGACCGGACCAATCGACGGAGCATTCTGGGGCTTCTGGCCGACCGGCGGCGCCTGGCTCTGTCAGCACCTCTGGTATCACTACGAATACAGCGGTGATAATGATTTTCTCGAAAAGGCATATCCGGTTATCAAAAGCGCCGCACAATTCTTTGTCGACACACTCGTCGAGCATCCGAAGTACCATTGGCTCGTTACCTGCCCGTCGATGTCGCCGGAAAATGCTATGTTCGACAGGGTCAGCACCTGCGCCGGCCCGACAATGGATATGCAGATTATCCGCGACCTCTTCGATGATTGTATAATGGCTTCTGAGATACTCGATACCGACCCCAATTTCCGCAGAATTCTGAGAGAAAAGCGAGACCGCCTTGCCCCTATGCAAATCGGAAGCGCAGGCCAGTTGCAGGAATGGCTCAAAGATATCGACCTTACCGTACCCGAACCGCAGCATCGCCACGTTTCGCATCTTTACGGTCTGTTTCCGTCCAGCCAAATCAGAAAAGACACACCCGACCTTTTCGCCGCCGCCCGTAAATCTCTTGAGCTTAGAGGTGACGGCGGCACAGGCTGGTCGAAAGGCTGGAAAATCAATCTCTGGGCACGCCTGCAGGACGGCGACCACGCATACAAAATGCTCTGCGAACAATTGAAATTCACTCCCGCTGATGTTACAAGCTTCAGTGCCGGCGGCGGGACCTATCCGAATCTGTTCGATGCGCATCCGCCGTTTCAGATTGACGGAAATTTCGGCGCTACCAGCGGAATATGCGAAATGCTGATGCAGTCCTATTCACACTATGCGGACAAGAAGCTGGCCGGCGAAATTTATCTGTTGCCTGCCCTGCCCACAGCCTGGCCGAGCGGTTCAATCGAAGGCCTGCGAGCACGCGGCGGTTTCGAGGTGGATATTGAATGGAAAGACGGCAACCTCAAGCTGGTCCGAATAAAATCGCTTCTGGGTAATAAACTGACTATTCGTTATGGTAACATCGTGATTCAAACACAAACGGAAAAGGGTGAAGTATATCTTTACGACGGGGAGCTTAAACGTCCTGAGGGTGGTTAAATTCGCCTTATAAGCAAACTGGGGAACAGGGATTCGAACCCCGACTAACTGATCCAGAGTCAGTCGTGCTACCGTTACACTATTCCCCAGTATATTCCTGTGTGAAAAACAGTGCGCTGCCCATGCAATACTCAATTATTGCGATTAAGAGGTTGTTCGCACAAAACCGCGCACGGCTACATACCCTTGGCTACTATGTATATCTCGACCCGGCGGTTCTGCGCATTGCCTTTTTTATTCGGCATGTTCGGTGCAATAGGACGATATTCGCCGAAGCCTCGCACGCTCAGTCGCTCCGGTGCGATGTTGTTACGGGCCATTACATCCAGTACCGATATCCCTCGATGCGCCGAAAGATGCCAGTTGGTAGGGTGTTTCTCCCGCGTTGCCGGTTTGCCGATGGGGATGTCGTCCGTATGGCCGGCAATAATAATGTCGAACTGCTGAGCCTGTGGGGAATTCAATATGTTGCACAGCGACTTGACCGCCTCAACCGCCGACGGCGCCACCCTGTCGCTGCCGGGCTCGAACAGCAAATCGCTCTTGAACTTCACTATTCCACGATTCGCGTCGTATGTTACCATGTCCTCTTTGGCCGCGAAATCCTCCAGCATTGTGCTCAGCTCGACTGGAAGCTGGGCGCCGCCGTACAGAAGCTGATTCTTCATCGAATCGATAAGCGCCTGCTTGTCTTCTATAGCCTTCTCCAGGGCCGCCACCTTCTCCCGCAGCGTGTCCGCCTCGATACCTTCCATTTCTTTTGATGCCGCTAATTGGCGCTCCATCTGCGTCAGTTGCAGCTTGGCGCTTTGAACCTCGCTTTCCAGCTGAGCTATTCTCTTGCGCTGTGTATTGTTCTGAATCCGCAAATCCTTGCACTCCTCACAACCGGTCACCAGAAGAACACTCGCACAGAAAAGCAACGATAGAAAAATTCTTGAGGCTCGCATCTTTACTCCCTTTCAATCATATGGCAACAGCTAAATTCCTTTTTGTACCTCTTTTATATGTTCTGTTTCCAACAGCCGATTAATCCACACCCGATTGGTTTTACGCTGGCAGCGCTAAAATAGAACTTATTTGTCCCGCCCCGTCAAGAACAAACTTGCAAAATACAACCTTGTCCGCCCCGGTCCGCCGCCGCGCAAAAAAAAGCCCCTGCAATAACGCAAAGGGCCTATAATTGTGGATTCATTTACATGGTGGCGGTTATTTTTTCTTTTCCTTTTTTTCTTTTTTCTTCTTTTCCTTTTTGGGCTTTTCTTTCTTTACCTTCGGCGCCTTTTCTTTCTTTGGT
>Ga0315537_1001436_pt1 | contig 18673 bp, 15 predicted proteins | sample SalMarSW160270MG_FD_203091 | JGI IMG/M metagenome (GOLD analysis project Ga0315537, IMG submission 203091) | Salt marsh sediment microbial communities from the Plum Island Ecosystem LTER, Massachusetts, United States - Salt Marsh Sediment SW1602-70 ...
AGGCTCTGCTTGGATACAGCTTCCGGGGCAGTCCCTCTTCTCAAGGCGGCCATGATTGCCCACAGCCTGAGGTCATTGGGTTCTCGCAGGCAGCGGGCGATGCTCCCCTCCCGCCTCCAAACAGGGTCTTCCCAGAGCAATGACCTCTTGCCTGAGTCCAGCGAGCGTACCGCTTTCTGGAGCGAGGCCTCGAAACAGCGGTCAATGGCCATTACCTCGCCGGTGGCTTTCATCTGGGTGCCGATAAGCCGATCAGCAGAAGAGAACTTATCAAGAGGCCAGTGCGGGATCTTGACCACCACATAGTCCAGGGCGGGTTCGAAAGAGGCCATTGTCTTTCCTGTAACCTGGTTGGGTATTTCGTCGAGCCTCTTGCCGACTGCTATCTTGGCAGCAACGCGAGCGATGGGATAACCAGTGGCTTTGCTGGCCAGTGCCGAGCTGCGGCTGACGCGGGGGTTGACTTCAATTACGTAGTATTCATTGCTCATGGGGTTGAGGGCAAACTGGATATTGCAGCCACCCTCGATGCCGAGAGCCCGGATGATCTTGAGACTGGCCGTCCGCAGCATCTGGTATTCTTTGTCGGTCAACGTTTGGCTTGGCGCGACTACCATGCTATCGCCGGTGTGCACTCCCATCGGGTCGATATTCTCCATATTGCAGACCGTGACGCAGTTGTCGGCGCTGTCCCGCATTACTTCATACTCAATTTCCTTCCAGCCGACAACGGACTCTTCCAGCAGCACCTGGTGGATGGGACTGGCTGCCAGCCCTATGGCCACTGCTCTACCCAGTTCATCCCGGGTATTGGCGAAACCTCCTCCCGTACCTCCCAGGGTGTAGGCCGGCCGGACTACCAGGGGTAGTCCCATTTCCAGGGCTGCTCTTGTTGCCTCTTCGTGAGTGTTCACCGCAGCACTTCTTGGCACTGGCTCCCCAATGCTAATCAACAACTGCTTGAACATCTCACGGTCCTCGGCCTTTCTGATCGTTTGTATCGGAGTTCCCAGGGCCCTGACCTCATATCTGGCTAAGACGCCGGCATCATCCAGATTGACGGCAAGGTTGAGTCCTGTTTGCCCGCCAAGGGTGGACAGCAACCCGTCCGGGCGCTCGCGCTCAATTATGCGGGTCACCACCTCCACAGTGAGCGGCTCGATGTAGACGATATCGGCGATGTCTTCGTCGGTCATGATGGTAGCCGGGTTAGAGTTGACCAGCACCGAGATTACTCCCTCCTCACGCATGGCCTTGCATGCCTGCGTGCCGGCGTAGTCGAACTCCGCAGCTTGCCCAATGACAATAGGTCCGGAACCTATGATCAAGACCTTAGATGGTTTCAAGCCTGCTCCCATTGATCACCTGCACTGAAGATGAGGGCGATTTGGCGGGGACTTGCCCTGCCTCAGACTGCCGGTGTTCACCTGGCATCCTTCACCATCGCCAGGAACTTCTCGAAGAGATAGGCATTGTCCATAGGACCGGGTGACCCCTCAGCATGATACTGGACGGATACGATGGGCAACCCCCTGTGGCTCAGGCCTTCAACGGTACCATCGTTGAGGTTGATGTGGCTCACCTCGAGCCCGCCATCCAGACTGCCGGGATCGACGGCGAAGCCGTGGTTCTGAGCGGTGATCCGGACCCTGCCCGTGGCCAGATCGCGAACGGGGTGATTCCCACCGCGGTGACCGAATTTCAGCTTGAATGTCCGGGCCCCGAGAGCGCGAGCCACAATCTGGTGACCGAGGCAAATGGCCATGATTGGCTTCCTGCCCAGAAGCTTTCTCACTGTCTCCTCGAGGTAGGGGAGGTGGGAAGGATCGCCAGGCCCGGGAGAAAGCAGTAATCCGTCTGGCTTCAAGACCAGGATTTCCTCGGCTTTGGTGGCGCTGGAAACGACGGTCGTCAAACAATCTAACTGATTCAAGAGACGCAGAATGTTGTACTTCAGGCCACAGTCAATAACCACAATATGATATGAATGACGGCCTTCGGGTGTTTGCCTGGCATAGGTCTGCATAGTGCTGACCTCGCGGACAAAATCGGTGGAGTTGTAGTTGGGAAGACGGCTGAGCTCATTCAGGGCCTCCCGTGGCGTCATCTTTGAACTCAGGATGCCCATCATCACTCCACGCAAACGCAATCGGCGGGTAAGGGCACGAGTATCGGCACCAGTGAGGCCGGGGATGCCACTGGCCGCAAGGAAGTGATCCAGTGTGCTCGTACTCTGTCGGTGGTTGGGCGTGGGGCAATGCTCTCGGACAACCAGACCCCTCACCTGTACTTGTTTAGATTCAAAATCAACCTCATTGATGCCATAGTTGCCAATGAGGGGATATGTAAACACCAGAATCTGGCCGGCATAGGAAGGGTCGGTGAGCATCTCCTGATAACCGCACATGCTGGTGTTGAAGACAACCTCGCCATAGGTGGTCTCTTGAGCGCCGAAAGAGTAGCCTCGATAAACCGAACCATCCTGCAAAGCCAGAAATGCTGGTGTGGCCAGGTTTCCCTTCGGTACTTCTTGCCGAGCCATCCCTTCACTCTGGACTACCACATGGTTCTCCGGTGGGCGGTAATCGGTTGCCGTAGACCATACTATCACACCACCGGGCGACTGTCAACAGGAATGCCGGGGACTTGACATCCGATGAGGGGCCGTGTTATCCTGGACATACGGCAAGCGGTGGCCAGTGGCCGTATCTGGGGAGCCAGACGGGAATGAGAAGAGTCTACGTTAAAGAAGAGGCCTGCATCGGCTGTCTCCTCTGTGAGGTGTATTGCCGATGGCAACACTCGCAGTCACAGGACTTGCTCAAAGCCTTTAAGAAGGAGTTTCCTCCGCCTTCTTCCAGAGTCAGGGTGGAGACAAGAGGGCAGGTTTCCTTCTCTGTGCATTGCCAGCATTGTAGTCAGGCGCCCTGTGTGTATGCCTGCCTTACGGGCGCTCTTAGCCGAGATCCTGTGAGTGGTGTGGTGAATATAGATGAAGAGAAATGCATCGGTTGCTGGACATGCCTGTTAGTCTGCCCGTTGGGTGCCATCCGGCGGGACATAATGCAAGCAAAGGCGGTCAAATGCGACCTGTGCCAGGGAGAGGACGTCCCCGTTTGTGTTGCCAATTGCCCCAATGAGGCACTGGTGTACGCTGAAGTCCCGGATATGGTCTTGAGCCAGGCGCTGGGTTAATTCCGTGGATATTGCGACATTGACAGTATTGATACACAAGTACTCTTAAAGAAGGAGGTGCGCTATGTCGTACAACTGGGGGCCACACTATATCGTTCCTTCGCAGGCGTTGAAAAGCTATTCCGGAGCTGTTCGACTGCGGGAGGAACTTGACGAGGACGTGCTGCGCCAAGGCTTGGAAGAGTTGGGTCTCACCGGACCGATCGTGAGGGTAAGCAACCCTTGGTACTATCGCAAGAAGAATACGGATACATGGATCAAGATCGGGGAGTCTGAGGATAGAGGGGAGAACTTTCCGGTGAGGTGGGACACAACGAATTTGGAGAACGGCCAATATGAAATACTGGGATTAATGCACGTCTTTGTCAAGACAGATGGTAAGGTAACAGCTATCGCCCGGCAAAACATAGTGGAAGTCAGTGTCGAAAACTGAACCATCATAGGTGCACAGAGGAAGGGACTCCAGACAATTGCCACAAATGATTGTGGGAGCAAAGACATGAGGACACAATGACCTCAATGGAGAAGGCGAAATATCTGATTATCGGGAATTCGGCCGGGGGCGTTGCCGCCACCGAGTCCATCCGTGAGGTGGACAGGTCTGGGTCGATCACTATTGTCTCGGACGAACCCTATCCAGCCTACTCCCGGCCGCTCATCTCGGAGTATCTAGCCAATAGGCGTGATCTGGAGGGGATGCTGTTTCGCCCGGCCGATTTCTATGAGAGGAACAATGTCCACGCCTTGCTGGGGTGCAGGGTGAAGCAACTCAAGGTTGATGAACATGCCGTTGAGCTGACTGATGGTAGAGAGATCAACTGGGCAAGGCTTCTACTGGCTACCGGTGGTGTGCCTATTGTGCCGCCGATAGAGGGCTTTGATCTGAATGGAGTCTTCACTTTCACCACCCTCGATGATGCCAAGGCAATTGACCAATTCCTGGGCCACCTGGTGAAAAGACCCATAAGGGCGGTGGTCGTCGGTGGCGGCCTCATCGGTATGAGTGTTGCTGAAGCACTATTGAGAAGGGGGATTGAGGTCACCATTGTGGAAATGAAAGCGCGGATTCTGAACACTATCCTTGATGAGGAAGCCTCGGCTCTGGTGGAAGAAGCACTCAGGCGAAATGGCGCGGAGGTCATAACCGGCCACACGGTGACTGTGGCTACTGGTGCCTCGTCCGGTGAGGTTACTGGTGTGGCATTGGATGATGGCAGGTCAGAATGCTGCGAACTGGTGATAGTGGCTATTGGCGTCCGGCCCCGCGTCGAACAGGTGCTGGGCACCGGCATAGAGGTGAACCGCGGCATAGTAGTCGACCGATACATGTCGGCCTCTGCCTCTGATGTCTATGCCTGTGGAGATGTGGCTGAGGCCTATGATTTTGTTTACGGTGAAAACAGGCTCACCCCTATCTGGCCCAACGCTTTCATGGGAGGAAGGGTAGCTGGACTCAATATGGCTGGTGTCCCCACCGAATATGAAGGCGGGACAGCGATGAATTCGCTGAAGTACTTCGGCCTGGCCATTGTCTCTGCAGGGATGGTGACCGCGCCCGATGACAGCTACGAAGTACTCAGTGGCAAGCGCAATCACGCTTATCGGAAGGTGGTACTGAAAGACAATCGGGTGCTGGGCATGGTCTTTGCCGGCGACATTGAGAAGTCGGGAATCATCTTCAACTTGATGAAAGATGGCGTCAAGGTAGATGGCTTCAAGCACGCTCTCATCGCTGACGATTTCGGCCTTGCTTCCCTTCGGCAAGAAATCTGGCGGCCAAAGCTGGAAATGCCGCCGTCAGCGCGAGCCTCCGCAACAGGCTCCTTGGGGCAGCCTGAGCAAATACTCGTCGGGGAGTAGAGCTTCGATTCCGGGAGACGTTCTGTGAGAGATATCGGACGGGTGAACAACCCCTACCACGATGACAAAGTGATTGACGCCTGCTCCATATTCGGAGCTATGGATACCTCCGGCCGGAGATTCTCTGGCGAAGGCATTACGAAGGCTATTGCCAATATGCACCTCCGGGGCAATGGCCTGGGTGGTGGCTTCGCCGTCTACGGATTGTATCCAGAGTATGCTGACCTGTATGCCTTTCACATCATGTACCTCAGCCGGGAGGGAAAGCAAGAGACCGATAGATTTCTGGAAGACAGTTTTGGCCTGATTCATGAAGAGGAGGTGCCAACACGGTCAAACCCGACGATTGTGAATCCGCCACTGGTATGGCGTTATTTCCTCAATGTTGGTCAGCGCAAACCCGCAGATATGCCAGAGGATGACTATGTCGTTGACAGAGTGATGGAAATAAACACTGGACTGAAGGACAGCTTCGTCTTCTCCAGCGGCAAGGATATGGGGGTGTTCAAGGGTGTGGGCTACCCCGAGGATATAGCCGACTTCTTCTGTCTGGACCAATACGAGGGTTACCTCTGGACGGCCCACGGCCGGTTCCCTACCAATACCCCCGGCTGGTGGGGTGGTGCTCACCCGTTCAGCATCCTGGACTGGACAGTGGTTCATAACGGCGAGATTTCCTCCTATGGAACAAACCGGCGTTATCTGGAGCCATTCGGCTATCGTTGCACCATGCAGACGGATACCGAGGTCGTAGCCTACGCCATAGACCTGCTGATACGGAAACACCGCCTCCCGGTAGAGATGGCAGCCAAGGTGCTGGCAGCTCCCTTCTGGTTTGATATTGAACGCCGCGCTCCAGAGGAGCAGAAGCTGCTGCGAACGCTGCGTCAGGTGTATGGCAGCCTGCTGCTAAACGGGCCGTTTGCAGTGATCATCGCCCATCACGGTGAGATGATCGGGCTTACCGACCGCATCAGACTGCGACCGCTTACCATTGGGGTTAAGGGTGACATGTTATACCTTTCGTCCGAAGAATCGGCTATTCGCCTTATCTGCCCTGACCTGGACAGGGCGTGGATCCCAATGGGTGGTGAGTCTATTGTGGGAAGACTGGGGACACCGTTTCAGCCTCAGCTATCGACTATTGGAGGGGAGGTAGCAGCGAATGCTGACTAAGAGGATCATTCCCTGCCTTGATGTAAAAGATGGACGGGTGGTCAAGGGAAGAAGCTTCGTTGAGTTGCGTGATGCCGGCGACCCGGTGGACTTGGCCAGCCTTTACTACAGGGAAGGCGCCGATGAGCTGGTTTTTCTCGACATCACCGCTACCCCTGAGGGACGGGACACCGTGGCAGAACTTGTTGAGCGCATCTCCGAGCAGGTGTTCGTGCCGCTCACCGTTGGTGGGGGGCTACGCAATGTCTCTGATATGCGGCGTATGCTGATGGCGGGTGCCGACAAGACCTCCATCAACACGGCGGCAGTACTCAAGCCCACCCTGATTGCGGAAGGTGCGAAGAAGTTTGGCAGCCAGTGTATTGTGGTGGCTATAGATGCCAAGCGAATGGAGGCCGGCAAAGAACCGCGATGGGAGGTTTACATCTACAGCGGTAAAAAGGCCACCGGTATCAATGCCCTTGACTGGGCAAAGCGGGCGGTGGAGCTTGGAGCTGGCGAGTTACTGCTGACCAGCATGGACGCCGACGGGCACCGGGCAGGATATGATATTGAGCTAACCCGGGCCGTCTCTGAGGCGGTGACTGTACCGGTAATTGCCAGTGGCGGTGCCGGTACAATTGAGGACCTCTGTCAGGTACTGGTTCGGGGCAAGGCCGATGCTGTCCTGGCTGCCAGTATTTTCCATTACCGGACCTACTCCATCGGCGAGATAAAGGAATACTTGGCCAAACAGGGAATCCCAATACGACTTTGAAGGAAAAGACAGGTGAAGACCTATCTATCATCCAAATTCGTAGTCGAGCGTGATGCAGAGCGCTGCATCCAGTGTCAGGTGTGCATCAACCAGTGCTCCTTCGATGTTCACTATTACGACGGCGACGATGACGTGGTGAGGAGCCGGGAGGAGAACTGCGTCGGCTGTCATCGCTGTAGTCTCTTCTGTCCCACCCGAGCGTTGACGATCAGAAGAAATCCTATGGAGTACCGGGAGAACTACAACTGGAGACCCGAGGTCATTGAAGATATCACCAAGCAGGCCGAGACCGGGGGGGTGCTCCTCACCGGGATGGGGAACGACAAGGGCCAGCGCATCTACTGGGACCATCTGCTGCTCAATGCCAGTCAGGTCACCAATCCCTCCATCGACCCATTGAGGGAACCGATGGAACTCACCACCTATTTGGGGCGAAAGCAGGACAAGGTGGAACTCGGCCCAGATGGCTTGAAGACGGAGCTAGCACCTCAAGTCAAGCTGGATGTGCCTGTCATGTTTGCCGCTATGTCCTATGGTGCGGTGAGCCTCAATGTCCATGAGTCTCTGGCCCGGGCGGCTACCACAAGCGGCACCCTGTGGAACACTGGTGAGGGGGGGCTGCATCCCCAGCTGTATGAGTATGGCAATAACACCGTCGTACAGGTGGCCTCGGGACGCTTCGGTGTTCATCCACAGTACTTGGATGCCGCTCGAGTGGTTGAGATCAAGATTGGGCAAGGGGCCAAACCTGGCATCGGTGGACACCTTCCTGGGGAGAAGGTGAGCAGCGAAGTATCGCTGACGCGAATGATCCCTCAGGGGACCGACGCTCTATCGCCGGCCCCGCAGCACGACATCTATTCTATTGAGGACCTGTCCCAGCTCATCTATGCGATAAAGGAGGCTACCAACTATGCCAAGCCGGTATCGGTGAAGATTGCCGCCGTCCACAACTCGGCGGCGATCGCCAGCGGCATGGTGCGGGCTGGGGCCGATATCATTGTTCTCGATGGGCTCAGGGGAGCCACCGGAGCGGCGCCCAAGGTAATCCGCGATAACGTCGGCATTCCTGTTGAGATGGCGCTGGCCTCGGTTGACAGCCGACTGAGGCAGGAGGGCATACGCAACCAGGCCTCCATCGTGATCTCGGGCGGTGTCAGGAGTAGTGGCGATGTGGCCAAGGCAATTGCGCTGGGGGCTGACGCCGTATACATCGGGACAGCGGCTCTCGTCGCCCTGGGCTGTCACGTCTGCCAGCAGTGCCACACAGGGAAATGCGCCTGGGGCATCTGCACCACTGACCTGGGTCTGACCAAGAGGGTCAACCCTGACATCGGTGCCCGCAGGCTGGCTAACCTCCTCCGTGGCTGGAGCCTCGAACTCAAGGATATCCTGGGCGGGCTGGGAGTCAATGCCCTGGAAAGCCTTCGGGGCAATCGTCTGCACCTGAGGGGGATCGGGCTTACCGATACTGAACTTGAAATCCTGGGAGTAACAATTGCGGGAGGCTGAAATGGCAAAAGGAGAAAGTAATCCTGTGGTAAGGATAGACGCCAGCGGCGTTTTGCACCGGGAGCTTAACGCTAAGCTAAGAGACCTAAGCTCTAATGGCGCTCATAAGATTGAGCTGCATAATGTCTGCGGGCAGAGATATATTGGTACTGACGTAGACAAGCCGGTAGAAATTGAGGTCTTTGGCACTCCAGGCAATGACCTGGGAGCCTTCATGCACGGACCGAGGATCATAGTACACGGTAATGCCCAGGACGGCTGCGGGAACACGATGGACGAAGGAGAGATAGTCGTTCACGGCCACGCCGGAGATATCGCTTGTTTGTCGGCCAGGGGAGGCAAGGTCTTTGTCCGAGACGATGTTGGCTACCGGGCGGGTATTCACATGAAGGAGTATCAAGATAAGAAGCCGGTGCTGGTCATCGGCGGCACCGCCCAGGACTTCCTTGGCGAGTATATGGCGGGAGGCACTCTAGTTCTGCTAGGATTAAACCTCAATGGTGATGAACATCACAAAGCCAAGTTCATCGGCACTGGAATGCATGGCGGAGTGATCTACCTGAGGGGAAGTGTCGAGAGCTACCAGCTGGGCCAAGAAGTGGGTGTTGCTGACCTGGAAGAAGAAGACCGCCAGGTTCTTCAACAACTGGTTGGTGAGTTCGCTTCTCACTTCAGCTATGAACCTGAAGAGGTACTCAATCATAAGTTTATTAAACTCTTCCCTCGTTGTCTCCGACCTTACGGCCGGCTCTACGCTTATTGACATTAAGGAATAGACGATGTTTCGCATATCCGTGATAACCGAGGGAGGTAGCAAGATAACCGAACTCTGTTCGAGGCTCAGTCAAAACGGGTTCACCTGCTCCACCACCTGTGATGGTGGCGAGGTAGTAAAGGAAGTCCTTGAGAGGTCCCCGGACCTGGTGCTGGTGGATGTGGATGACTATTCCAGAGCACGGGAGCTATCCCGGATGATAAAAAAGGAAAGACCCTTGCCAGTGGTTGCTCTGGTTAATAGGGAGAGGCTGGACAATGTGGATAGGCATCTGGATATCGATGATTTTGTTGTCAAGCCGTGCGAGGCAAGAGAAATCGAGCTGAGGGCAAAACGACTGCTCCGCAGAGCCAACAATGCGGACAATAACGACCTAATCAGATGTGGCGACCTGGTAATGGACCTGGTCAAGTATGAAGTGTCTGTAGATGGCAAGCCGATAATGCTCACCTTCAAGGAATATGAGTTGCTCAAGTTTCTGGCCGGTAATAAGGGTCGCGTCTTCACTCGTGAAGCTCTGCTCAACAGAGTCTGGGGCTACGATTACTATGGTGGTGATAGAACCGTTGATGTGCACGTAAGGAGACTCAGAAGCAAGATTGAGGATTCTACTCACACCTTCATTGAGACGGTGAGAAACATCGGCTATCGACTGAGAGAATGATATGAGCGTTTCCAATTTGTAGTACGGGCGATAGGTCTTTGCAGCGAATTGAGGTTGAGACAGAAAACAGCCCCTAGCTGTGGGGGGATATCAGCACACGGACTCACGGGGATCAATGGAAGAAATGGGAAGTCGCGCTCTTTGTAACACAAACGTAACCTCCGCGAAATCTGTTGGAAACATTCGGGGACTACCATGGCGACAAAGGCAAGCCGAGGAGGTGAATACATGCTACACCGAGAGACTGGAGGGATACAGCTTAACAAGAGCAAAGAAAAAGAAAGCGGAGGGAAACAATAAATGGCAGGCAAAGTCACACGCAGAGAAGAAGGCAAAGAATACGTGCTCAAGAACGCCAAAGAACACGATGTCAAGTTCATCCGGCTCTGGTTCACCGACATTCTGGGCATACTCAAGGGCTTTGCCATTACGGTAGAGGAGCTGGAGGGTGCCCTAGAACGGGGGATGGGCTTTGACGGGTCCTCAATCGAAGGCTTTGCCCGTATCGACGAAAGCGATATGGTGGCTATGCCTGATCCAGATACCTTCCAGCTACTTCCCTGGCGACCCCGGGAGCACAATGCTGTTGCCCGAATGTTCTGTGACATTCTGAGGCCTGGTGGTGAGACTTTTGAGGGCGATCCCAGGTATGTCTTGAAGAGGAATCTGAAACGGGCTGCTGACAAGGGGTACACTTTCTATGTCGGACCTGAGCTGGAGTACTTCTACTTCAAAGATTCACATGATACCCAGGGCCTCGATGAGGGAGGCTACTTCGACATGACTCCCCTGGATGCAGCCACTGACTTGAGACGGGAAACAGTCCTTATGTTGGAGGAGATGGGCATTGCTGTTGAGTATTCCCACCACGAGGTTGCTGCCAGCCAGCACGAAATAGATATGAGATATACTGACGCTCTTACCATGGCAGATAACGTGATGACCTATCGGCTGGTGGTCAAACAAATAGCATTGAAGAATGGATTCTATGCCACTTTTATGCCCAAACCTGTGTTCGGCATAAACGGAAGCGGTATGCACGTACACCAATCACTGTTCAAGGGAGATGCCAATGCCTTTTTCGACGGGAAGGACAAATATCACCTGTCCAAAGTAGCCAGAAGCTATATAGCCGGCATACTCAGGCACGCTCCTGAAATCACAGCTGTCACCAGCCAGTGGGTCAACTCTTACAAGCGTCTGGTGCCCGGCTACGAGGCGCCGGTGTATCTTTCCTGGGCGCGGCGCAACCGGGCAGACCTCGTCAGAGTTCCCGAGTATCAGCCGGGCAATGAGAAAGCGACGAGGATAGAGTTCAGGTCCCCTGACCCTGCCTGCAATCCTTACCTCGCCTTCAGCGTGATGCTGGCCGCCGGACTGGAAGGAATCGAAAAGGAGTACCAGGCACCCGAGCCGGTGGAGGAAAACGTCTATGAGATGAGCGAGGAGGAAAGGCAGAGAAGGGGTATAGGGACCCTGCCTGCCAGCCTGTGGGAAGCTATTCAACTGACTGAGAGGAGCGAACTTGTGCGCAAGGCCCTTGGCGACCACGTCTTCCGCGCCTTCATTAGCAATAAGAAGATCGAGTGGGACCAGTACCGGACTCAGGTAACCCAATACGAGCTTAAGAGATACCTGCCCATTCTCTGAGTAGATGTCAGCGTGTAGCCGACAGGGAGATGATGCTACTTGAAGCGACTGCGGCTTGGCATGGCTCAGGTCAACACCGTCGTGGGTGACTTCGCCGGCAATACGCAGAAGATCCTGGGAGCCATTAACGAGGCCAGGTCCTTGGAGGTCGACCTTTTGACCTTCCCCGAGTTGGCCATCTGCGGCTACCCGCCGGAGGACCTGCTGCTTAAGCCCCAGTTCATTGAACAGAACTTGCGGTGCCTGAGCAGGGTGGTTGACGGCTCTTCAGGATTGGCCGTCGTGGTTGGCTTTGTCGATGCCAGGGAAGACATCTATGACGCCGCTGCCGTAATCCATGATGGCAAGATGGTAGGTGTTTACCACAAAATCTATTTGCCCAACTACGGCGTCTTCGACGAGAATCGCTACTTCCGTGCCGGGAGCGAATGTCCGGTGTATGTCCTCTCTGGGGTCGCCATCGGTGTCAGCATCTGTGAAGACATCTGGTATGAGGCAGGGCCGGCTACTGTCGAGGCTCATTCCGGGGCCGAGGTGATAGTCAACATAAGTGCCTCACCATATCACTTTGGCAAGGGAGACTCGAGAGAGAGAATGCTGGCAACTCGGGCTTTAGACAACGTGGCCATCTTCGCCTACAACAATCTGGTGGGTGGGCAGGATGAATTGGTCTTCGATGGAAACAGCATGGTGGTGGATGAGAAAGGTAGGTTAATAGCCAGAGGCAAGCAGTTTGAAGAGGACCTGATAGTTGCTGATCTGGACGTCGAGTCTGTCTTTCGTACGCGCCTTCATGACCCCAGGTGGAGGAAAGAAACACCCCTGTTGCAGGAGCAAAGATGGCGTGTCAGCAAGACAGTGATATCTGAGGCACCGGCGGAGCCCCTCAAGCCTCTGTTACCTGAAAGACCTCTCCAGGTGCGCCCTCCTCTGGGGGAGGTCTACGATGCTCTGGTGCTGGGTACACGTGACTATGTCCGCAAGAACGGCTTTGACAGGGTGCTGATTGGCCTTTCCGGCGGCATCGATTCCAGCCTGGTGGCGGCTATTGCTGTCGACGCCCTGGGGAGTGCGAAGGTGGTGGGGGTGGCGATGCCGTCCAGGTACTCATCCGCCGGAAGCGTCTCGGACGCTGAGCTTCTGGCGCGGAACCTGGGCATCGAGCTGGTAACCGTTCCTATCGAGAAGGCTTTCAAAGCCTATCTGGATATGCTTGCCGGACCCTTTGGCAGGGCCGAGCCCGACGTTGCTGAGGAGAACATCCAAGCCCGCATCCGGGGTAACGTCCTTATGGCACTATCGAATAAATTCGGTTGGCTGGTCCTCACCACGGGCAACAAGAGCGAGATGGCTACCGGCTATGCCACGCTGTATGGAGACATGGCTGGTGGCTTCGCTGTGGTGAAAGATGTGCCCAAGACCATGGTCTACGAGCTGTCCAGGTACCGAAACTCCGTGGCTGGCCGCGAACTGATACCCTCCACTGTCATCGAAAAACAACCTTCGGCGGAACTGAGACCGGAACAGAAGGACATCGACACCCTACCTCCATACGAGCTGCTCGACCCGATTCTGACCGCTTACGTTGAAGAAGACAAGAGCATCGAGCAGATTGTGGCTATGGGATTTGACGAAGAGATGGTCAAGCGGACTGTCCGACTCGTGGACAGGAGTGAATACAAGCGCCGCCAGGCGGCACCAGGGACAAAGATAACTCCCCGAGCTTTTGGTCGGGACAGACGGCTGCCCATTACCAGCAGATTCACCGAATTGTAGACACGTCAGGGGAGCACGCTGCCGACGAGGTCCGGCCATATCCGCTCTATGTGGGGTCTGAGCTCGCTCACGCTGTCTTCAACCGCCTGTACTGCGGCGCCTATCTCTTTCTCTGCCATGGGGGAAGAGATGCAGAACAGGCCTCTGTCCGGCGTGAAGACGCCCCGGTTGAGGAGCGACAGGTGAAACAGGTGCATCAGGTCGGGGTTGTTGCTCTCTCTCGATGTCCTCCCGTCCACCACAGGCACCGGGCTGAAATGGACGTTCTGCAGTGAGCCTATTCCGGTCACCTGGCCCTTGATATTCGCCTTCTGGAAGACGCCGCGGATGCCGGCGGCCAGCGATTCTCCCAGCTTGTTGATTCTGTCTATCAGCTGCGGCGTGACTTGCTCCATCTGCGCCACCCCGGCTGCTGCCGCCAGCGGGTTGGCGTTGAGGGTCCCGGAGTGGAGGAGCTTCTGCGTCTCCGGGGAGAACTGCTGCATGATGTCCCGGCGTCCGCCCAGGGCAGCGCCGGCGGTGCCGCCGGCCATGATCTTGCCGAAGGCAGTGAGGTCGGGCTTGATGCCCTGCACGCGCTGCAGTCCCCCGTAGTCCAGCCTGAATGACATCACCTCATCCAGGATGAACACTATTCCGTTCGCCGCGGTGACCTCGCGGACGGACTTCAGGTAGCCGTCCCGGGGGGGAATCATGCCGGCAGACCCCATCAGGCCTTCCAGGATCACCAGCGCTACCCGGTCTTTGTTGTCGGCGACGGCCTTCTCCATCGCTGCCTTGTCGTTATAGGGCACCAGAATCGTGTCATTCCGTATGGACGTCGACAGGCCGGGGGACCCAGGAGGGTAGACCACGGTGTCGTAGGCCCCGTGGTAGCCCGCCTCCTCCATGATTATCCTGTCCTTCCCCGTGAACGCCCTGGCGGCGCGTATGGCCATCATCACCGCTTCCGTTCCGGTGTTGGTGAACCTCACCTGCTCCACGGAGTCCACTCTCTGGCACAGGATTTCCGCCCAGCGCACCACGATCTCCTTGAAGGCGCCCAGCGCCATGGTGCCCTGGTCCAGCTGCTCTTTCACCGCCGCCTTGACCCCGGGGTTGCCGTGGCCCAGTATCATCACGGTATAGCAGTTGTGGAAGTCGATGTAGTCGTTGCCGTCCTCGTCGCTGATGTGACAGCCATCGGCGCTGCGGATCCAGATGGGGTAGGGGAAGAAGAAGACCGACCTTCGCGTGTCGCCGCCGGGCATGACCCTGCGGGCCCGCTGCGTGACGGCCAGGGACCTGGATGTGCGCTTTTCATACTCGCCTTCGATCTTGGCCCTGATTTCTGCCAGTGATTCTTCCCGCGACATGAGACTACTCCTCCTTTATTCCGTACTGCGAGCCAAACCCAGTCTCAGCTTCCCCACAGCATATCATATGCCACTCATCCGCATTCCTCCAGGGGGACGGTACGGCTGGACTTACGCAGGATTGAGCCAGCGCACGTGGCGGTCAGCGCAAGTAGTTCCGCAGGATGCCGATCCCCTCCAGCTCGAGCTCGGCCACGTCGCCGGGCTTGACGAAGGCGTGCGGCTCCACTCCCTCCGAGCCCATCCCTCCCGAGGCGATGACGTCTCCGGCGTAGAAGGTGATATCCTGGGTGTGGTACTCCAGGATCTGGGCCACCGGCACCCGCATCTCCCGGGTATTGCCCCGGATGCGGACTTCGCCGTTGACCCTGAGCTCTCCGGCGACAGCCTGGGGGTTGGGGATCTCGTCCTTCAGCACTATGTAGGGCCCGATGGGCTGGAAGGTGTCTATGCTCTTGGACATAATGACGTAGTAGAAGCCGGGCAGGCCCTCCCTGCCTTCCCCCACGCCCCTGGCGAAGATGTCCCAGCCGGTCACGTCGTTGACTATGGTGTATCCGAAGACGTGGTCGAGGGCGTTGGCGCGGGACAGGCGCTTGCCCGTCTTGCCGATAACCACGCCGAGCTCCAGCTCCAGGCAGACCTCCTTTGCCGAGACGGGCCACTCGACGGCGTCCTCGGGGCCGATGGTTGACTCCGGCGTCACCATGAAGCTGGCCACGGTGCCCTCGTACGGGGAGACCATGGCTCCCATCTTCTCGTACGCCGGGTAGTTGTGGCCCATGTTGAAGCAGCGCCGCGGCTGGAGCGGCTTGAGCAGCTTCACCTCTTCCAGGGCGTAGCTCAGCCTGGCCCCGCTGGGAGCGTGCGTCACCCCTTTTCCCGGTGGAGCGCCCTCGAGGAAACGGCCGATGTCCTTCAGGTCCGCCTGCCCCTCGTCCTCTCGCTGGATGAGGGCCAGCATGGAGGCGGGCATTCTGATGCTGGCGGCCTCCAGGGCCTTCGAAGGGGACATCCTCTTCTCCTCCACCAGGTACTTCTCAAAGGCCGCCGTCAGGTCGGCCAGCGTGTCTCCCATCTTCAGGCCGATCCGCGTCTCTCCGCCGGGGTTTCTGAAACTGGCAAGCTTCATTCTGGTTCTAACCTCCTTTTGACCTTGTTTGGCTCACTGTCCCTTGAACACGGGCGTGCGTTTCTCGATGAAAGCGGGGATAGCCTGCCGGGTGTCTGAGGTGCGGGACATATCCGTGACGGACTGGGCCTCGTGCTCCATCTGCGTCTCCAGCGTCTCGCTCCAGCTCGTCATCAGCAGCCGCTTTGACGCTCCCAGGGCTTTCGTGGGGCCGGCTGCAAGCTGAGTGGCCGTCGATTCCGCCTGCGGCAGCAGCTCCGCATCCGGCACCACCCGGGTGACGATGCCCCAGTCGAGCGCCTCCTGCGCCGAGAGGATGCGGTTGGTCAGCGTCAGCTCAAGGGCCCGCTTCATCCCCACCAGGCGGGGCAGGAAGTATGATGACGAGCCGTCGGGCGACAGCCCTACGCCGGTGTAGGCCATGGTGAAGCGGGCTGACTCCGCTGCGATGGTGATGTCTCCGGCGCAGGCGAGGCTCATCCCGGCGCCGGCGGCAAACCCGTTTACCGCTACGACCAGGGGAGCATCCATGCGTTTCATGCGTGACACCGCGGCATGGAGGTAGACGGTCATCTCCTTCAGGTGACGGGGCAGGTTGTCACCCTGGGCGGCGAAGGACTTCAGGTCACCGCCGGGGGAGAACATCTTGCCGCTGCCAGTCACCAGGACAGCCCTGACCGCAGAGTCCTCGCTGCACTGTATCGAGGCGTCCATCAACTCCTGCGCCATCTCCATGTTCATGGCGTTGTTCGCCTCCGGGCGGTTCAGGGTGATGCGGGCAACGTTGTCACGGATTTCGAGCAAAAGCGTCTTGTACTGCATCTGGCGTTCCCTCCTTGTTCAGCCGGCGTACGCACGCATTGCCCTGCCGGTGCCGGAGGGCAAGTCCTCCCGGACGCAACGCATCATAGTGGCTGCTGAGGCAGGATGTCAAGACACGGTGGGCCACTCCCGGCTTTTCTGCCATGAGCTCGTGGCTCCGCGCTGCCGGGTGGATCTCCGCCGTGCCGCACAGCTTGACAGCGGCGCGCTGGCAGGCTAGACTCGGCATCCGCATTCGGCTGTGCAGTTTATGTATCGGCCGGAATCGAGCAGAGCAGCTTGAGAACAGCGAGACAATCGCGTTTCTTCTACGGCTGGGTCATTGTCGGCATCAGCGTCGTCAGCCTGGTGCTCATCTATGGCATCAGGCACTCCTTCGCGGTGTTCTTTCCCTCAATTCTGGAGGAGTTTGGCTGGAGCCGCGGCAGCACCGCGGTCATGTATTCGATGAATATCCTGGTCTACGGTCTCCTGGGGCCGGTGGCCGGCGGTCTTGCCGACCGCTGGAATCCGGCGAGGGTGATACCGCTGGGCATAGCTATACTGGCTCTGGCGACTGCCGGTTGCGCCTTCGCCACCGAGCTGTGGCACTTCTATCTTCTCTTCGGCGTGCTGATGCCAGCGGGGACAGCGTTCTGCGGCTGGCCGGTGCTGGGGCCGTCGCTGGCGAACTGGTTCTCCAGGAAGCGGGGGCTGGCAATAGGTCTCGGCCAGGCGGGAGGCGGCCTCAGCTTCGTGTACTCCATGTTCGCCGAGTTCGCCATATCCCAGGTGGGCTGGCGCTACGCCTATTTTGTCCTGGCAGGTATGCTGGTGCTGTTTCTGATGCCCCTCTCCCGCCTGTTCCACTACCGCCCCGAGGACCGGGGCCTGAAGCCCTACGGGGCCGACGAGGGACCTGCTGCCGGTGCAACGTCAGGGATGAATGCGGTCCAGGAGGCCCCGCGTGGCGACTGGACTCTGCGCTCCGCCATGAAGACCTATCGCCTGTGGCTCATGGTGCTGTCCTACTTCTTCTTCTGGGGTATGGGGAACTACCTGGTGCTGGCCCATCAGGTCAAGTTCGTTGAGGATGCCGGCTATAGCAGCGCTTTCGCCGCCTCTGTCTTCGGCCTCTTCGGAGTTTGCATGATAGCGGGGCAGGTCTCGTCCTCGATATCCGACCGGATCGGCCGGGAACCGACGGTGGCCCTCGCCGCCGTGCTGGCCATGGGCGCCATGGCGGCCCTGCTCTCGGTCAGGGACGCTTCGCAGCCGTGGCTGCTGTACGCCCACTCTGTGGCCCTGGGACTTGGAGCCGGGCTTTATGCCCCCACCGGGGTTGCGGCGATGGCCGACATATTCCACGGCAGGCACTTCGGTGCCATAGCGGGCGTGCTGTTGACGGGCCAGGGGTTGGGTGGCGCCATTGGGCCCTGGCTGGGCGGTTACATATACGATATCTCGGGCAGCTATGCCATGGCCTTCGTCATCTCCATGGTGGGCTATGGCGTGGCGGCCGTAGCCCTGTACATCGCTGCCCCCAGGAAGGGCCCCGCGCTGCGGGCCGGAACATAGGGTCGGCTGGAGACGGTTCTTCCGGGCGTGGCGTGCTGCTCATGACGGCACCCGGGGGCTGCGCTGCCGCGGAGGGACTACCTGACAGGTGAGGCTGTCCCGGCAGGGGCACAGGGTTGGCTTTGTCCTGATGCGGGACCCCTGGGTGGAGATAGACACGCCAACGGATTATGTAAAGGCAAGGGGCCTATTTGAGAGGGCCTGAGCGTTCAGAGTTCGACTTGCAGCCCGTGGCGGACCACCATACGGGCCCGCACCACGCCAGAGGCCGCCATTGCCAGTCCGAGGACCAGCAGGCAGAGGAACCGGGCATTCAGGTCGAATGAGAACAGGGTGAACGGAGCCACGAAGCAGTCTATCACTGTGGCCACCAGGAACTGAGGAACGAGGTGCAGCCCCTTGTTGAGCAGGAGCATCCGGCCGGCGGCGTAGAGGCGCAGCA
>Ga0315537_1001440_pt1 | contig 18643 bp, 15 predicted proteins | sample SalMarSW160270MG_FD_203091 | JGI IMG/M metagenome (GOLD analysis project Ga0315537, IMG submission 203091) | Salt marsh sediment microbial communities from the Plum Island Ecosystem LTER, Massachusetts, United States - Salt Marsh Sediment SW1602-70 ...
TGCCCTTCCTCCTCGCGAGACTCATAGACCTGGTGTGACTCACAGACCTGGCGTGACTCATAGATCTGGCGTGACTCACAGACCTGGCGAGACTCGCAGACCTGGTGAGACTCGCAGACCTGGTGAGACTCGCAGACCTGGTCTTTTTGTCTCATCCTTTTGTGCCGCGGCAGGCCTTGACGCACACGCCGCAGATATATTGTCCGACGATGTTCTTCTGCTGAAAGCCCTTGAGCGTCTGGAAGCACGCGGCGTGGTCGAAGTCCGCGGCGCTCTCGTGGATCGCACCCGCCGGGCAGACCGTCCCGCAGGCGCGGCACGCGCCGCAACCGCCGCCCTGCGGCCGTCCGGCCCGTAACGGCATGTCCGTCAGGACCGTCGCCAGCCGGAACTGCGCGCCGAAGCGCGGGTGGACGAGCAGGTTGTTGCGGCCCAGCCACCCGATGCCGGCCAGCTCCCCCATCTTTTTGTGCGACAGGTGCGCCTTCTGGTTCTGCCAGTCGGTGATCTGCGACGCCGGGACCGCCAGGGCCGAGCGGCCCGACCGCTCTATCCAGCGGGCCGTCCGCAGGGCCAACTGGTCCAGGAACGCGTTCACCGTGCGGTAATGATGAAAGTAAAGCTTGGTGGGGCGCTCGACGATCTCTTCCAGGACCGCTGCCGACAGGGGCACGCCCAAAACGACCGCTTTATCAAAGCGCGCCGCGACCTCCGGGGCGATCGCGAAGTCATCCCGGACCCCGACGATATCGGCCACCCCGAAGATATCGGCCCCCCACCGTCTCGTCAAGCGCCTCAGAAAAAAAGAATTGCCGGCGGCCCGCAACATGATCTCTCTTAACCGATGGGGGTGCTGTCGGCGGTCACCGTCCCGTCCGAGGAAGAGCGGATGATGCCGGTGACGTCGACATAGAAACTGCGGACGCCCGTCGCGTTCTGCGTTACGGGCACGGCGGTGGCGTTAAACCAATTCGTGGTGCCGGTCACGTTATAGGTGTAGCCCTGTTTGGTGCCCGAACCCAGAAAGGCATCGACGTAGGAAGGGACCGCGTTCGAGAGCACGCTCAGGTCCCCGGGAAAGCCCGGGTTGGCCGCTCGGTACGTTATGGCGGCCGAGGCGATGGCCCGCATGCTCGCTATCGCCGAGGCCTCGTTGGCGTTGAGGCGCGCCCGTAAGAGGTTGGGGATCGCGATGGCGGCCAACAGGACGATGACCGCCACGACGATCATGATCTCGACGAGCGTAAAACCTTTTTTTCGCATGCGACGCGTGTTCACGTCGGCTCCTTGCCGTTCAGGACCGCGCGCAGACGGGCCCGCGAGGAACCGCCGACCCTCTCCGTCTTGCGGCGTATAACGATATTTAACCACAGGAGACCCAAAAAGGCCACAAAAACAATGGTGGAGGCGACCCCTCTGGGTCCGTTCCAACGGTGGTCCGAGACCGCTACGTACCACAGGTGCAAAAAGGTGAGCAGGACCCCAAAACCGCTCAGCCGGATGAACTCGCCGTTGCGAAAGACGTGCGCCCAGGAAAAAGAGCGTCTCTCCCGACGGGGGTAGGAAAAAGGCGTCGGGACAAAAAGCGGGACCGAGACCGCATAATCGTCAAAGGCCTTGCCGTACTTCCGACGCAGGTCCTTTTCTTCCTCCCGCACGGTGCCGGCATACAGATAATAGAAGGCGACGACATAATAAAACATCAGAAAGGCATTATCCGACATCGCCATCACCCCGAGGCCGATAAGAAAATTGCCCACGTACAAAGGGTTGCGGGTATAGGCATACGGCCCGCACGTCGTCAGGTGGTGTGACTTGATCAAGTAGGCTGCCGCCCATAACCGTATCGCCGCCCCGACGACGAAGATGAGCGAACCGGCCAACACCGTCGTGTCCGTGAAGTGCGCCACGAACGGATAGACGATGAAGACCGGATACACGAACCACAGCCGCAGCTTCTTAAACCGTATCTTCCTGGCCATGTCTTGTCTTGTGCTGCCTGCTTAGATAGACCATCATCAGCGCGACCGCCGCCGGGGTGACGCCGGAGACGCGGGCCGCCTGGCCCAACGACAAGGGCCGCAGCGAGCTGAGCTTTTCGACGATCTCGTTCGAGAGGCCGCGCACGCGCCTGTAATCGAAGTCGCGCGGGATCGCGATCCTTTCGATCTTGCGGAAGCGCCGGACCTCTTCGCGCTGCCGTGCGATAAATCCCGAATATTTTACCTCGATCTCCACTTGCCGTGCCAGCGGTAATTCACGAAAGTCCGGGTGGCCGTCCAGGGCACCCGTCTCGCTCAGGCGGTCCACGTCGACCCCGGGCCGGCGCAGGAGCTCTTCCAGCGTCGCGGCCCGGGCCGTCTCGGGCAGCCCCAGAGAGACCAGAAACGAATTCATGCGTTTCATCTCCAACCGCGTGCGCCGCAAAAAATCGCAGCCCGTCTCGATCCGGCGCCTCTTGTCTTCGAGGGCGCGGTAGTGCTCATCGGTCAGGAGCCCCAGGCGATGCCCGTGAGGCGTCAGGCGCAGGTCGGCGTTGTCCTCCCGCAACAGGAGACGGTACTCCACGCGTGAGGTGAACATGCGATACGGCTCATCGGTCCCGCGCGTCGTCAGGTCGTCGATGAGGACGCCGATGTAGGCCTCGTCGCGGCCCAGGACGAAGGGGGAACGACCCTGCACCCTCAAGGCGGCGTTGATGCCGGCCATCAACCCCTGCGCGGCAGCCTCTTCATAGCCCGTCGTGCCGTTGATCTGGCCGGCGAAAAAAAGGTTGCGGACCCGCTTGGTCTCCAGGGTCGGTGAAAGTTGCGTCGGATCGAGGAAGTCGTGCTCGATGCCGTAACCCGGCCGCAGGATGCGCGCCCGTTCGAGCCCTTCCATGGACCGCAGCATCTTGAGCTGGACATCAAAGGGCAGGCTTGTCGAGACGCCGTTGGGATAGACCTCGAGGGTCGCGCGTCCCTCCGGCTCGAGAAAGACCTGGTGGCGCGGCCGCTCGTCGAAACGCACGACCTTGTCTTCGATCGACGGACAATAGCGCACGCCCGTCGACTTGATCTTGCCCGTGTAAAGCGGCGAACGGTCGAGGTTCTGCCGGATGATCTCATGGGTCGCCGTATTCGTATAGGTCATATGGCAGGGGATCTGTTCCAACGAGAGCCCCTGTGTCCGGAAGGAAAAGGGCTGCGGCGGCTCGTCGCCGTCCTGGCGCTTGAGCTTGTCAAAATCGATCGTCCGCACATCGATGCGCGGACACGTGCCCGTCTTGAAACGGCCCATCCCGAAGCCCAGGGCCTTGAGGCTGTCGCTCAGGTGCACGGCAGGCGGCTCGCCGAGCCGGCCGCCCGGAAAATGCGTCAGGCCGATATGAAGGAGCCCTCTTAAAAACGTCCCGGGTGCCAGGACAACGGTCCTGGAACGGAGACTCTCTGCCTCTGCCGTGCGGATGCCCGTCGCGCCCCCGGCCTCGACGAGCACATCGGCCGCCTGCGCCTCCAGGACCTCCAGGTCCTCCTGGCGCTCGACGAGTGCGCGCATGTATTCCTTGTAGCGCAACATGTCCACCTGGGCGCGCGACGAGTGGACCGCCGGCCCCTTTGAGGCGTTCAGGCGCCGGAACTGGATGCCACAGGCGTCCGCGGCCAGGGCCATCGCCCCGCCCAGGGCGTCAATTTCCCTGACGAGCTGCCCCTTGCCGATGCCGCCGATCGCCGGATTGCAGGACAAGGCACCTATCGTATCCCGGCGCAGCGTGACCAAGAGCGTCCGGCAACCCATGCGCGCGGCCGCCAGCGCCGCCTCGATGCCCGCATGCCCGGCCCCGACGATCAAACAGTCATACATCTCCATATGCCGCCTCGCGGAACGCCCGCGGACCGAGACGGAATCTCGACCAAGCGGGAGCCTGCCGACCTTCGGTCGAGACTCGATCCCGGCCGAAGGGAAAAAGGACAGACCGTTATACGGTCTGTCCCGTGACGTGTCGTGGCTAACGGCGCCTCCAACGGCCCTCTTTCAACCCTTGGCCGTCTCGATGATGAGGCCCATCAGGTCCTTGCCGATGATCTCGCCGAGCGACCCCTCGGCGGCCGCGCGCTCCGAGAAGCTCATCGTCCCGTCGGAGGTGACGCTGCCGCCGGCGATGAGGAGCGGCACGGGATCGGCGGAGTGGGCCTTGAGCGCGCACGGCGTCGAGTGGTCGGCCGTGACGACGATGATGGTGTCCTTGAGCTTGATGTGCGGCAGGAGGTTGCCGAAGAAGTGCTTGTCGATCGCCTCCACCGAATCCTTCTTGCGCTTGAAGTCACCGTCGTGGCCCGGCTCGTCCGGCCCCTTGATGTGGATGTACAGGCCGTCGAAGTCGGCGATCTTCTGCAGGGCGATCTTGGCCCAAACCGCGTAATCGACGTCCCAGTGGCCGCTCGGCGGCGGCACCTCGACGACATCGATACCCGTCAGGAGCGCGATCCCCTTCTCGACCGGCATCTCGACAAAAGAGCCGAACGCCAGCCCGTATTGCTGGCGCATCGGCGGGAATTGAGGCAGGTGGTCGCCCGCGTCGCGCGACAGGATGACGTTGGCCGACACCTTGCCGTCCGCGATCCGCTTCTTGTTGACCGCGGCCTGCTGCAGGACCTTGTGGGACTTTTGCGTGAATTCGTTCACGAGGGCCGCGGCCTCGAGGGCCGATCCGTCCTTCTCATAGCCCGGCATGGGCACGGCATCGGCGACGGTGAGGTCGAACTTCTCCTTCGCCACGCCGAAGACGCCTTCGCGGTCGTAGGCGGGGTCGGTATTGGTGATCCACGCCGACAGCCTCTGGTGCATGCCGCGGATGACCAGGATGCCGCGGTGGCCGATGGTATTCTTGAACTCAAAGGTCGCGTTGGTGAGCGTCACCTTGCTGTTGAGTTCCTTGGCAAGGGCGGTCGCCTCTTCGGTCGTCAGGTTGCGTCCCACGCGGCGGTCCTGGATGGTCTTGCCGTCGTCCGACGCCGTCGCGAAGTTAACGCGAAGCGCCACGTTGCCGTCTTCGACCTTGAGCCCCTCGGCAAAGGACTCCAGCGGCCCCCGGCCGGTGTAATACTTGTGGGCGTCATAGCCCAGCAGGCTGATCACCGCGATGTCGGACTCCGGGGCTATCCCTTTGGCGACCGTGTACATCACGCCGCTCTTGCCGGCCTGGGCGAGCTTGTCCATATTCGGGGTAAAGGCCGCCCCCAGGGGGGTCTTGTTCCCGAGGGCCTTAATGGGGGTATCCCCAAGGCCATCTAACACAACATAAAGTATCTTCTTCATTTACGCGCCTCCCAAAATGCGTATTTTTAATCCATCCACAGAAAGGCGTATTTTAGCACCGAACCCCCACCCCGACAAGCAAATTTTGGCCCAGGGCTTATCCGGGACTCCCTGCAGCTTCCACTCTGCCAAAAGTGGGACATCGCAGTCTGGCTGCGTTGTCTCACGCCCGGCTGCGTTGTCTCACGCCCGGCTGCGTTGTCTCACGCCCGGCTGCGTTGGCTCACGCCCGGCTGCGTTGGCTCACAAAACTGAGACAAAGGAACCAGGCTACTTTGTCTCACTTTTGGGGTGGTGGTCGAAGAACTCCCAAATAAGGGGGGTCGCGAGGATGTCGGTGCGCGGGTCATCCAGGAAGTAGCGCACGGGTTTGCCGCCGGGCCAGCCGTGGCCGCCGCCCTTGAGCGTGTAGAGGACGACTTCTGTCCCGGCTAAGCACGGCCCCCAGACGTCGCGGGCAAAGCGGCTGTTCTGGGAACGCCAGGGCTTTGCCGGGCAGGCGTTACGGCCCACCCAGACCTCCAGCGAGGAAGCGACAGAGACATCCTCCCGCTCATACGCGTCGTAATAGACCTCGGGCCGGCCGCCCTCGTAGAGGACATAGCGGTCTGCGGTGCCGTGGAAGGCGATGACGGAGACGGGCGCGCGCGGCAGGCACGGGCTGTGGTTGAGGACGGCCGCAACCACGCCGATCGCCGCTATCCGCTCTGACCACGCACACGCCACCCGGTAGGCGAGCATCCCGCCGCTCGAGATGCCGGTAAGATAGACTCGGCCCGGGTCGACAGGGTATTCGGCGCCGAGCGTCTCGATGAGCTTCCTGATGAACCCCTCGTCGTCGATATCGTTCTCCCAGGCAAAGCCGCAGCAGGTACCCGCGTTCCACGTCAGGTATCTGTCCGGGAGCATGCCGGTGCCATAGGGATACGCGACGATAAAACCCTTGCGGTCGGCAAGTTTGGAGAACCCCGTCAGCTCCTCCATCATCCGGGCCTGGGCGCCCTCCCAGTGCAGGGCCACGACGAGGGCGACGGGGCCATCGTCGAGCTGCGGCGGCACGTGGAGGAGATACGAACGCGTCCGGCCGGCGTGCTCCACCGTGCGCAGCGTGGTCGCCCCCTCGCGCACCGTGGGCGGCCCCTCACGCACCGTGGGCGGCCCCTCACGCAACGGGACCGCCCCCTCACGCAACGGGACCGCCCCCTCACGCAACGTGGTCGCCTCCTCGCGCACCGTGGTCGCCTCCTCCTGTCCGCGGCCCACCCCTGCGCCAAGGAAAAGAACCAACGCCAAAGTAAGACTAAAAGGTCTGGTCATTTTTGTGAAACGGGTCATTTTGTGAGGTGCTGAGGGGTGACCTCTGTGTTTCATTTTTGCTGCTGCCACTTCTTCCAGAGGGCGTCCAGGGCCACGGCCGCGCCTGCGCGCCAGGCCACGTCGACGATGCCGGAGACCTCGGTCCCGGAGGGGTTGATCTCGACCGTCCGCCAGCCGGCCTGCTTCGCCAGGAAGACCGGCTGCTGGATATAAGGAAAGACGCTCGTCGTGCCGATGGAAAAGACCACGTCAAAGCCGCGGCGCAGTTCCCGGTAGAGGACCGCGACCTTTTTTTCGGGCAGCATCTCGCCGAAGAAGACCACCTCGGGCCGGACCACCGCCTGACACGCGGGGCAGCGCGGCGGGATCTTGAGGCCCGCGTAATTATTGACCCGATGGCGCCAGGAACAGCGCATGCACGCGATGTTGTGGAAGTCGCCGTGGATGTCGATGACGCAGTGGGAGCCGGCCGCGTGGTGAAAGCCGTCGATGTTCTGCGTGAGGACCCAGACGCGCTGGAACTCGTTCTCAAACGCCGCGATCACCTCGTGCGCGCGATTGGGCCTGGCCCTGCGGCAGCGCCTCTCGATCTCGGCCAGATACTTCCACGTCACCTCGGGCCGCCGGTGGAGCATCTCCCCGGCCAGGGCCGACTCGATGGGGATGCCTTCGGCCGTCACCTTGTCGTTGTAAAGGCCGCTCACCCCGCGGTAGGTCGGCAGCCCCGAATCCGCCGAGACGCCGGCACCGGTGATGAAGAGGACGCTCTTCGCGTTTTTTAAAAAACGGATGACCGTATCGATCTTTTCCATGGGGCCCCTATTGACACACAGGGCCTCTGCCCGACGTCGTGCAGAGGCCCCGTTAAGATGATCCCCTCAAGACACCATCTCACTTCGCGAGTCTTCGATAGCCCACCCGGACAAGGACGATGAACGCGACAGAGGTCTCGTCTGTCAGCCGACGAGGGCCCTCGCCCACCGCCGGGCCTCGCCGGCCGCCTTTTCAGGGGACAGGCGCAGAGGCTCGACAAAGTGCTTGTCTGCCAGGATCTCGTTACCCCGCAGACGCCGGCGCATCTTCACGAGCGTCTTGCCGCACATGCCCCCCGAACAACAGAACAATGCTATCTTCTTGCCGGTGACTGGAAAACGGTCGAAGAACGCCGCCACGGCCGGCGTATAAGAAAACGCCCATACGGGCGTTCCGATAAAGAGAAAATCGTAATCTAAGGGATGGTAGGCAAACGGCAGGAGCGAGGGCACCTGTTTCATGAAGACCTGGCGGCCGCCCCAGAGATACTTCATGAATCCGCGGGAAGGCGGCTCCTTGTCGGTCTTGAGCTCCAGGAGGTCTGCGCCGACCTCTTTGGCGATCGCCTCGGCGATCAGGCGGGTGTTGCCGTCAAGCGAGTAATAGATGACGAGGATGCGGCAAGACATGAGGACCGGTGTCGTCGGCTCGGTTTTATGGGGTGGTGCCCGCCCGCCTCTGCTCGATCATGCGGCGTCGGGCCATCTGCTTGATGTTCTTGGCCATCTGGGAGGTGCTGTCGATATTCGCGAGGATCTCTTGCGCCTTCTCAAGGGCACCCTTGTAATCCTTGGCGTCATAAAGCTTCTGGGCCTCGTCAATGGCGGCCCTAAGGGTCTTTTGCTGCTTGGCCTGCTCCCTGGCGAGAGCCGGTCTCCGGGAGGCCGAGACGCTCGTGCCCGGCCGGCCAGCATCCCCCTGTCTTCTGCGTGCAGTCCTGGAGGCGAACACGATAACCCCGACGAGCAACACAACACCAACTATGACAATAGGTACATTCTTCCGCATGACCCCTCCCACGCTCCGGACACCTGAAGTTTTGACTTGACCGGACCCTTCCCGCTTATCTCCTCAACGCATCCACCATAGCGCATCAGGATTGTTTTGTCCACTAAATATCCGTCACGGCAAGCTGGCGCCGGACCTTCTCTATCGTCTCGGAGAAGACGGGATCCTCACGCAGCCCCAGGCCCCTGGCCTTCTCCCAATAGGCCAGGGCGTCGCGGTATTGGCCCGCGTTGTAACAAGCGACCGCCGCGTTCTTGTAGGGATCGGGGTTCACCGGATTGCGCTTGATCGCCTCCCTGAAGAAGAAAAGCGCCTCCTCCAGGTCCCCCTTCTGCGCCTCGATCACCCCGAGGTTGCCGTAGAACTCGGCAAAGCGGCCCTCCACGGCCATGCCGTTGCGCCACGCCGCCTCGGCGTCGTTCTTGCGGTTCATCTGATAATACACGGACCCCAAGACGTTGTAGGCCACGTAATCGCCGGGGTCCTTCTTCAGGGCCTCCAGGAGCAACACCTCGGCCTCATCCAGCCTCCCCTGATCGAAATAGGCCAACGCCAGGCTCACGCGCGCGCGGGTGCTCTCGGGCGCGAGCGCCACCGTCCGCTCGAAGAGCCTGACGGGGTCGGCCCAGAAACGGTTGTGATAAAAAGACGAGACGCCCCACAAGAGGATCACCAGGACCGTGACGACGCCGGAGGCGCGGGGCGCGCGCTGATACCAGCGGCCGAGGCCCGCCCCGGCAAGGATAAAGAGTCCGACGGACGGCAGATACAGCCAGTGCTCGGCCATATACGCGTTCAGAGGCGAGAGCACGTTCAAAAACGGCAGGAGCGCCACAAAAAACCACGCGCAGCCAAACCGGACGACGGCAGGGGCGCGGCGGTGTCCCGTCGCCACCAGGCAGCAAACGAGGGCGAGCATCCCCAGTCCGACGCGCGGATCACTCCACGCAAAGAGACGACTGCCGTACTCCATATGGAGCCCGAAGGGCACAGCCAGCACGCGCCCATAACCCGCCAACGCCGCAAAGGCGCCCGGCAGTCTCTGCGTCAAGGTGAAACCGGACAGCGGCTCCGCCGGCCAAACGGAGCGCAACGCCGTCAGGCGCAGGAAGGCGTAGAGCGCCGAGATGACGATCAGGCCCCCGAAGGCGCGCCGCGAGACGGGCTTCCTGAGCGTCAGGCGATACACGACGACCAGCACCGGCAATAACAAGGCGCTCTCGCGCGACATGAGGGCGAGCGCGTAGGCGCCGAGGCTCAAGAGGAAAAACCTCAGGCGCGGCCGGGCCGCGTCTTTCAGGAGAAGACCGAACGACAACAGGAGGAACAGGAGCGAAAGCGGGTCCGCGCGCCCCGAGATGAAGCTGACCGCCTCGGTATGCGCCGGATGGACCGCGAAGAGGAGCGCGGCGAGCGCCGCCAGGCGCCGGTCCGCAAAGACGAGCCACGCCAGCCAGAAGAGGGCGGCCGCGCACAAAAAGTGCAGGAGGACGTTGCCCAGATGAAAGCCGAGCGGATGAAGCTTCCAAACGGTAAAATCAAAAAGGTAGGAGAGGATCTGGAGGGGCCGCCAGAAGTCGTATGCGCGGCCGGCGCCGTTGCCGATGTCGGTCGCGAGGATCCCCGGAACATGGGCCCAGCTCCTCAGAAAACTGTTGTCGACGATCAGGTGCTCGTCGTCCCAGAGGAACGGCCCTTTGAGCGAGGGGCTGTAAACGACAAAGACGAGGACGGCCAAAAGGCCCAGGATGAGGACCGCCTGCCGGGGCGGGATGCGGGATGGCGCGGACGCCGTGCGTTTGGGTTTGGCCATAACGGAATAACAAACCATCTAAAGGCAAGAAAAACGGGCCGGACTCCCCTGTCTCACGAAAGCGAGACGCAGGTGCCTGGCTGTCTCACCCCTTGCTCGTGGAACTCGAGGAACCTTCTTCCTCGGGCTCCTCGGGTTTCTCGAAACGCCAGGTGTCGACGATCCTCTCCATCTCGATGCGGAAGACCTCGCGCGGCGCCTCAAGGTAGACGTCGAACAGGTACCCCTTGTGGAAGAAGACGAGCGACGTGGCCTGCCGCATCCCCCCGGAGCTTAAGATCAAAAACCCGGTCTGGAGCGCGAAGACGCCGTCGATACGGCGCTCCGCCCTCATCACGGACTTGCCGCGGCGGCCGGCCACCTCGCGGCGCCGGTCGTCCCGGGCCTCAAAGACCAGATCGCGGCCGGAGCCCTCGAGACCCTCGACCTCTTCGAAGCGGATCAGGATCTTGTCGCTGCCGTCGAGCTCCGAGACCGTCACCCGCCCCTTCTCCTGTCTCCAGAACCACCCCTCGGGCACGTCGAGCCAAAAGAGCCCTCTCTCCTCACCGTGCACCTCGGCAAAGGACGGCGCAGCCGAAATAACAAGAGAAAAAAACGCTGCAAAAAAGAGTATTTGTCTGTTCATATCTGAAAAAGTGGAACAAGGGAGCCTGGCTCCCTTGTTCCACTTTTAAAGCACGCGGCATCTTCTCTGCGGACGGCGCCTTCCCCGGGGACGGCGCCTCAAGGCAGCCAGTCGAGGATCCCCTTCTTGCGGATCTCGAGGATGCGCTCGCTGCTTGCCAGACCTCCGATGACCTCGACGATCACCGGATTTGACTTGATGCGCCCGTGCCACGCCTGCTGCGGACGGGAGTTGTCGAGGTATTCGATGGTGACGCGATAGACCCCTTCGGCCAGCCTGACAAAGGCGAAGTCCTCAAGGTTGAAGACGGCGAGCACCTCGTGGTTGTCCGACGTCGCGGGCCCCAACCCCACCACCTCGCTGCCCCGGCCGACCAACTCCTCGCGGAACTCGTCATCGATATGGTACTGCCCCACCTCGACCTTGCCGTTTTTCAGATCTTCGACCTCGATGAAAAAAGACCCCAGGAGGCTCAGGCCCTTTATCTTGTCCGGATCGTGCGCAAAGAACCTCAAAAAGAAATCCACGCTCTCGCCTTCCCAATAATACCGGTACGCCGTCTGAAGCATGACCCCCAGCCCGTCCTTGACGACGGCCTCCGGCTCTTTGCGCCGGCGCAGGACCTCGGTAAAACGCTCAAGGATCCGGGAGTGGCTCTTTATGGTCTTCTTGGAGGAGATCAGGATGGGCGTGCCCTTGATGTACATCTGGGCCGAGCGGGCCGGCGCACAAAACGCCAATACCAGGCAGACGGATAAAAAACAACGCGACATGCGTCCCATAGAGGGCACCTCCCGGCTAGGGTAAATCCTAACACATTCTAATACCTGGGCAAGCGCAAGACAAGATGAATATGGGCCATAAAGATCCTGCCTTCACGTCTGGCGTCCGTGCGCAAAAGATTGAGACAAACAGGCCAGACCTTTGAGTCTCATTTTTTGAGACTCAAAGGTCTGGCCTGTTTGTCTCACCGTGCTACACCGCCTCCATGGTGGAGGGCGGCTTGGTGGCGATGTTGTAGGTGACGCTGACGACGCCGGGAACCTCGGTGGTCATGCGGCGCGACAAGATCATGAGCGTCTCGTAAGGCAGCTTCGTCGGCGTGGCCTGGCGGGCGTCCACGCTGTCCCAGCAGCGGATCTCTATCTGCAGGCCGTAGTCCCTCTTGTTGTCGCGCATCCCGGGGACGCGGTCGTTGTGCAGGATCGCCATGTACTGGAAGGCCGGCACGCCGGCGAGGACCTCCTCGGTGATGGCCGTGGCCTGGCGAACAAGGGTGATCTTCCCGGGCGTCACCTCGCCGATGACGCGGGCCGACAGGGCCGGTCCCGGGAAGGGCATCCGGTTGAAGCTGGCCTCAGACAACCCCAGCGCCGCACCCACCTTGCGCACGCCGTCCTTGCGCAGCTGGACCAGCGGCTCGAGGATCTTGTAGCCGAAGGTCTCCTCCGGGTCGATGCCCAGCTGTTCGAAGACGTTATGCTGTCTCTTGATGCCGGCAACGGTCTCATCGACGTCCGTCAGGATCGTGCCCTGCAGGAGGTGCCGGGCGCCGCTGTCCTTGACGAGCTTTCCGAAGACGTCTTTATAAAAGGTCTGCGTGATCGCCTCGCGCTTCTCCTCCGGGTCACTGAGACCCTTGAGGGCCTTGAAAAACTTCTCCTTGGCGTCGACCACCTCCACCGTCACGCCCAGCTTCTTGAAGAGCGACACGATCTCTTCGGGCTCGCCCCGGCGCATGATGCCGTTGTCGATGAAGTACGTCTTGAGCCGCCCCTCCAGGGCCTTGTGGCCCAGGAGCGTCACCGTCGAAGAATCGACCCCGCCGGAGAGGGCGTTGACCGCCAGGCCCTCCGGGACCGCCGAACGGATCTCCCCGACCTTCTCGTCAACGAACTGCTTCGGGTTCAACTGGCTCACCGGAATCTCTTTTATCGCCATGTTCGCCTCCTGTCTCTTGACGCACCGCCTGGTGATACTCCTGCAACGACTTGGGGGTGATCTCCTTGTTGCGCATCGCCTCGATGGCGGCGACGCTCGCCTTGGCCGCGGCCATCGTCGTGATGTAGGGAAGCTTGTACTGGATGGCCATCTTGCGGATGTAACTGTCGTCTTCCTTACCGGACTTGCCCGCCGGCGTGTTGATGATGAGGTGGACCTCTTTATTGATGATGGCATCCGCTATGTTGGGCCGGCCCTGGCTGATCTTCATGATCATCTTGTTGGCCACGCCCTTGTCGGTCAGATACCGGCTCGTGTTCTCGGTAGCAAGGATCGAAAAGCCCATCCCGGCCAGCTGGCCCGCCACGCCGGCCGCCACCTTCTTGTCGGTGTCCCGGATCGTGACGAGGACCGTGCCTTTTAAAGGCAACGGCGCACCGACGGCATCCTCGGCCTTGAAAAACGCCGCCTCAAAGGTGTCTGCCGCGCCCATCACCTCGCCCGTGGCCCTCATCTCGGGGCCGAGCACCGGGTCGACCTCCGGGAACATGTTGAACGGGAAGACCGCCTCCTTGACGCCCACCATCGGCATCTTGAGCTTCTTCTTCAACTCGGGGAAATCCCGGATCGTCTTACCGAGCATCAGCTGGGTCGCGATGCGGGCAATGAGGATGCCCGTCACCTTGGAGACGAGGGGGACCGTGCGCGAGGCGCGCGGGTTGGCCTCCAGGACATAGACCTTGTCGTCGCAGACGGCAAACTGGATGTTGATGAGCCCCACGACGCCAAGCTCCCTGGCGATGGCGTCGGTGTGCTCCATGATCGTCGTGATGTGCCTGGACTTGATCGAGCGCGGCGGGATGACGCACGCCGAGTCGCCGGAGTGGATACCGGCCTCCTCGATGTGCTCCATGATCGCCGCGACGAAGGTCTCCTTGCCGTCGCACAACGCATCCACCTCCGCCTCGATCGCCTGCTCCAGGAACCGGTCGATCAACATGGGATATTCGGGGCTCACGTTGATCGCCTCCTGGGCATACTTGACCAGCGTCGCCTCGTCATAGATGATCAGCATGCCCCGGCCGCCCAGCACGAACGACGGCCGGACCATCAGGGGATAGCCGATCTTCCTGGCTATCTCAACAGCCCCCTCCAATGAGCGCGCGGTCTGGCTCTCGGGCTGGGGGATACCCAGGTCGATCATCTTGCGCCGGAAGAGCTCCCGGTCCTCCGCGAGGGCGATGCTCTCGGGGCTCGTCCCGAGGATGTTGACGCCGCAGGCCTTGAGCTCGGCGGCGATATTGAGCGGCGTCTGGCCGCCGAACTGCGTGATGACGCCGATCGGCCTCTCTTTTTCATAGATCGACAGGACGTCCTCGACGGTCACGGGCTCGAAATAAAGCTTGTCGGAGGTGTCGTAGTCGGTGGAGACCGTCTCGGGGTTGCAGTTGACCATGATCGACTCATACCCCTCGTCGCGCAGGGCGAACGCCGCGTGGACGCAGGTGTAATCGAACTCGATGCCCTGGCCGATGCGGTTGGGCCCTGCGCCCAGGATCATGACCTTCTTGTTCTGTGAGACCGGCACGGCATCCTCGCCGGGACTGTACGTTGAGTAATAATAGGCGGCGTTCTCGACGCCGCTGACCGGCACGGCCTCGTAGCGGGCCCGCTTGCCCAGGGCCAGACGTCTCTTGCGGACCTGGTCTTCTTTGACCCCAAAGAGCCTGGCGAGGTACTTGTCGGCAAACCCCAACTCCTTGGCCTTGATGACATCCTTATCGGCAAGCTTGTTCCACTCCACCTTGCGGATGCGCTCTTCAAAGTCAACGAGCTCCTTCATCTGTTCGATGAACCACGTTCCGATATACGTCATCTTATAAAGCTCATCCGGCGTCATGCCCCGGCGCAGGGCCTCGTACATCAGAAAGACCCGCTCGCTCGACGGCATGGCCAGACGCGTCCTGATCTCCTCGAGCGACAGGTGGGCAAAGTCCTTGGCAAACCCCAGCCCGGCGCGGCCGATCTCCAGGGACCGGATGGACTTCTGCAGGCCCTCGTTGAAGGTCTTGGCGATGCTCATCACCTCGCCCACGGCCTTCATCTGCGTGCCCAGGACGTCCGTCGCCTGGGTGAACTTCTCGAAGGCCCAGCGCGCGAACTTCACCACGACATAATCGCCGCTGGGCGCGTACTTCTCGAGGGTCCCCTCCTTCCAGTAGGGGATCTCGTCCATCGTGATCCCGGCGGCGAGCCTGGTAGAGACCATGGCGATGGGGAAACCCGTCGCCTTGGAGGCCAGGGCCGAGGAACGCGAGGTGCGCGGGTTGATCTCGATGACGACGAGACGGCCGTTGGTCTTGTTGTGGGCGAACTGGATGTTGGTGCCGCCCACCACGCCGATCGCCTCGACGATCTTGTAGGAGAGCTCCTGCATCTTCTGCTGCAGCTTCACCGGGACCGTCAGCATCGGCGCCACGCAGAAGCTGTCGCCCGTGTGCACGCCCATCGCGTCCACGTTCTCGATGAAGCACACCGTGATCTTCTGGTTCTTGTCGTCGCGCACGACCTCCAGCTCCAGTTCCTCCCAGCCGATGACCGCCTCTTCGATCAGCACCTGGTTGACGATGCTCATCGACAAGCCGCGCGCGGCGATCACCTTGAGCTCTTCGCCGTTATAGGCGATCCCGCCGCCCGTGCCGCCGAGCGTGTAGGCGGGCCGGACCACGACGGGCATGCCGATGCGCTGGGCGATCTCCTCGGCCTGCTCGACGGTGCGGGCGATCTCCGAGCGCGGCACCGGGATGCCGAGCTCGCGCATCGTCGCCTTGAAGACCTCCCGGTCCTCCCCGCGCTCGATGGCGTCGGCCTTCACGCCGATGATCTTGACGTTGTACTTGGCAAGGGTGCCGGCCTTGGATAAGCTCGAGGCGAGGTTCAATCCCGTCTGCCCCCCGAGGTTAGGTAAGAGGCTGTCCGGCCTCTCCCGGGCGATGATCTTCTCGACGCTCGCGACCGTCAGGGGCTCGATGTAGGTCTTATCGGCCATGCCGGGATCGGTCATGATGGTCGCCGGGTTGGAGTTGACGAGGACGATCTCGTAACCCTCTTTCCTGAGGGCCTTGCACGCCTGCGTGCCGGAGTAGTCGAACTCGCAGGCCTGGCCGATGATGATCGGGCCGGAGCCGATGATGAGGACCTTGTGGATGTCGTTGCGTCTAGGCATGGGGCCTCCTGTAAGAATAGGAGCGGGGGTATAAAGTGAGGTGCGCGAGCGGGGAAACAATCATCGTTGTTGATGATGCAGCCATCAGGGATGCGGCGGGACGTCGGTGTCCCTCTAGCAGGAAATACATTTTCGGTAGTATATCACAAAGTCAAAAGACGGGCATCTTTTATCTTGAAAGGCTGTGCGCAGACCCGATAGCAGACCTTGTAGGCCCGATAGCAGACCTTGTAGGCCCGATAGCAGGCCCCGACCTGCAGTGTCCCCGCGCCTTTTTCAAGCCAGGGATGATATCCCTGGGGTTTCTGCTACGGGGTCGCCGGCACCCGGTCGCAGGCCAGGTCCCCGACCGGCAAGAGATCGCAATACCAAAACCTGCCGTCTCTCAGGACGCCCTCTCCTCTTTCAAAGGCGATCTTCTCCCGGAATATCGGGCCGTCATAGACGAACGTGTGGAATTCTCCGTTCTCGCCGCACGGGTCGACCTCCGCGGGAAGTCCGGACACAAAGGCCCCGTCGAACTCCCTGCCGACAAAGCTCTCATCGAGGACGTTCGTGTCGATGCACGTCGTGACCGCCCTGAAGCCCGCCTCGATAAAAGACAGGGCGAGCGCGCGCGTCTCCCGCTTCCAGATGGGAAAAAACGCCTTCATCTGCGCCCCTGCCAGCTTCTCCTGCCGGTACTTCTTTACCTCGTCCAAAAAGATATCCCCGAAGACGACGCCGCAGACCCCTTTGCGTTTGTGGCGGCTCAATACATCCCCCATGCGCGCCTCATACGTTTCGTTCGAGGCATCCTTCGAAATGCGGACCTCTTCTAAGGCCAATCCAAGAGACGCCGCCTGACGCTTCAGGAGCGCCTTGCGGACTCCGTGCATGCTGATCCTGCCGTAGTCCTGTGTCACGGTGGTCAACAGCGCCACGACCTCATAGCGGGAGTCCCTGCGTGTCTCATAAAAGGCCATCGCGCTGTCTTTACCGCCGCTCCAGGCAAAAAGGACTTTTTGGGCCATGATAAAAGTTGATCCACAAAAAACCCCGCCTATTACCGGGCGGGGCTTTTTGGATCGGCTATAGGGAAACGGTCAGCACTTCGAGTAGCCGCAGGCGGAGCACTTGACGCAGCCCTCTTCGTGGCGCACGACGCTGCCGCAGTCGGGGCACACGCCGACGATGCTGCCGGCGATCTGGCGCTCGAGCTGCTCCTCGCTCTTGGACATCTGGCTGTACATCTCGGGCTCGGCCTGGGCGCCCGCCCCCTCGACCGCCGCCGCGGCGGCCACCTTGGCCTCGATCTTGTCGTTGATGAGGCGCCGCTCGACCACGCGCGCGATCGCGTCCGCGCAGGAGAAGATCCGGGAGCCGCGCTCCCACGACGGCGACGGGCAGCGGATAGAGCGCAGCTGCTCGATGATGACCTTCACGTCCACGCCGGAGCGGAACGCCAGCGACACCAGGCGGCCGATGGCCTCCAGCTGGGAGGCCGCGCAGCCGCCGGCCTTGCCCATCTGCGTGAAGACCTCGAAGGGCGTTCCCGTCTCGTCGGTGTTGATCGTGACATAGAGGTTGCCGCAACCGGTGGCGACCTTCGTGGTCGTGCCGGTGACGACCTCGGGCCGCGGCCGCGGGCCGATCTTGGTGCCCTCGGGGATAATGGTCTGGCCGGGCTTGGCCTTGTCCTTGGAACCGATGTTCAGGACCTGCTCCTCGCGGCTCTTGTCGCGGTAGATCGTGACCCCCTTGCAGCCCAGTTCGTAGGCGAGCATGTAGGCCCCGCGCACCTCGTCGATCGTCGCCTGCTGATGGAAGTTGACGGTCTTGGAGACGGCGTTGTCCGTGTACTTCTGGAAGACCGCCTGCATCCTGATGTGCCACTCGGGGCCGATATCGTGCGCCGTCACGAAGACGCGGCGGATGTCCTCGGGGATCTCCTTGATGTCCTGGATCGTGCCGGCCTCGGCGATATCCTCCATGATCTTGCGCGTCATGAGGCCGCGCCTCTCCATGACCTCCCGGAACGCCGGCTCGACCTCGATCATCTTGTCGTTGTCCAGGACGTTGGCGCGGTAATAGGAGACCGCGAAGATCGGCTCGATGCCCGAAGAACACGGCCCGGCGATGATGCTGATGGTGCCGGTCGGCGCGATGGTCGTCAGGGTCGCGTTGCGCTGGTGGACGCCGCCTTCTCTATCATAGATGCTGCCCTTGAACGCCGGAAAGACGCCGCGCTCCTTGGCCAGGGCCACCGACTTCTTGCGCGCCTCGGTCAGGATGAAAGACATGAGCGTCTCTCCGAGCGCGACCGCCTCCTCGGAGTCATACGGGATCATCATCTTCGCCAGGGCGCTGGCCCACCCCATGACGCCCAGGCCTATCTTGCGGGTCTTCTTCGTCATCTCCGCGATCTCGGGCAGCGGGAACTTGTTGACCTCGATGACGTTGTCGAGGAAGCGGACGGACAGGTGCACGACCTCTCTCAGGCGGTCCCAATCGATGACGAAGGTCTCGGCGTCTGCCTTGAGAAAGGCGTAGAGGTTGATCGAGCCCAGGTTGCAGCTCTCGTAGGGCAAAAGAGGCTGTTCGCCGCAGGGGTTGG
>Ga0315537_1001443_pt1 | contig 18634 bp, 19 predicted proteins | sample SalMarSW160270MG_FD_203091 | JGI IMG/M metagenome (GOLD analysis project Ga0315537, IMG submission 203091) | Salt marsh sediment microbial communities from the Plum Island Ecosystem LTER, Massachusetts, United States - Salt Marsh Sediment SW1602-70 ...
GTGGGTGATCTTGAAAGGCTCGGTTTTGAAAAAGAAGATCTTGAAAAATTCCTAAGAACTATCAAGCGTCCTTACGGCCTGATTCTTACAACCGGTCCCACGGGGTCGGGAAAAACCACCACCTTGTATACCGCACTTATGGCTATAAACAGTCCCAATATAAACGTCATGACCATTGAGGATCCCATTGAATATGTTATCCCTACTATTAGGCAGACTGCTGTAAATCCAAAGGCCGGCCTTACCTTTGGCAATGCCTTAAGAGCTGCAATGAGACAGGATCCGGATGTTATTCTTGTTGGCGAGATCAGAGACCAGGAGACAGCAGAACTGGCCATGCGAGCCTCAATTACGGGCCATCTGGTTCTGTCAACCCTGCATACCAATGATGCTGCTTCAGCCATTAACAGATTGCTCGATCTGGGTGTCAATGCCAGCATGCTTGCTTCTTCCATCACAATGGTGGCGGCCCAGCGACTGGTCAGAAAACTCTGTCTCCAATGCCTAAACAAAACAATCCCCACACCCGACGAAGCGGATGTCTTTATCCGTAATGGCCTTGAAGTACCTTCCGAACTTGCCAGACCGAAAGGATGTAACAGCTGTAACAATTCCGGTTATACAGGGCGGATTGGCATTTATGAGGTTATTCAAATTGACCGGGCCATGGAAGAGCTTATTTTTTCCGGTGCCCTGCATAGTATCATTGAAGAAACCGCCGTCAAAGCAGGCACCAGCCTTTTACTAAAACAGGCTCTCAAAAAGGTGCAATATCAGGAAACATCTCTTGAAGAGGTTTTAAGAGTGGTCGCAACCGATGCCTAAATATCAATATAAAGCTATAGATAGCACAGGAAAAATAATTAGGGGTAAAGTTGTTTCCCTGAATATGGCCGAGGTTGAAGAGAATCTTTCGCGAAAAGGCCTCACCCTCATAAAAAGCAAACCGCTTAAAAAGGGTATCCGCGGCAAACTGCAATACGCGGGGAAAATCAAGCCACGAATACTAATAGAATTTTATCACCGGCTTTCCCAGACCCTGGTTATGGGCTTGCCGATACTCACGGCGCTGGAAGAAAACGCCAAGATACTTCCGTTAAAATCATTCAGCATGGTTGTCACTGAGGTCAAGGTGTCCATAGAAAGCGGCAAAACGCTTTATGAAGCCATGAGTCAATACCCGAAGGTTTTCAACAAACTCGATTTGGCCATTATTCGGTTAGGGGAACAATCCGGCGTTTTGCCAAAGGCCATGAAAGATCTGGCTGATTTTCTTGAATGGAAGGAAGACATCCGATCAACCATCAAAAAGGCAACCATTTATCCTTCGTTTGTCATTATTGTTATCATAGCCGTGATCGGGGTGTGGGTTGGCTATGTTCTGCCGCAGATGGCTGTTCTCCTGACAGAAATGGGAGTTGCCCTGCCTGAGGTTACTAAAACCATTTTAAGTGCCAGCCTTTTTGTTCAAGAAAATTGGATGTGGATTGTCGGCATTGTCTTTGCCGGTCTATCATTTCTATATATGTTTCAGAAGCCCAAAAAAGGGAAAATATTGTTTCACAAGATCCTTTTACAGATTCCAATAGTAGGAGATGTCGCGAGGAACATCGCCCTTGCACGTTTAAGCCAAAACTTCGCGACCATGTATCAGTCCGGCATGGTAATAAGCACCATATTTGAGATTTTGACCGATAATATTATAGGGAATCGTTATTTGGAAGATCGGCTGGCGAGAGCCTTTCAAGAGATCCAGCGCGGCCAGCTTATTGCCAGCGGTTTTGAAAATGCAGGCGGCTTCCCCCCGCTTTTTTTGGGAGCTATCAAAAATGGGGAATTGACCGGAACCCTGGATGAATCTTTCAATCGCCTGGGTGATTATTATGATGGTGAGGTCAAGCGCACAGTACAGGTGATGGTTAATGCCCTTGAACCCATGACAATTATTTTTCTGGGAGGTGTATTTGCACTCATTATCCTTTCGATTATGCTGCCGCTTTACGATGTGATTGGCCAGATAAAATAAATTATGGGCAGGTCGTTACGGCTATTGAAAAGATTTGCTGTGCACAGTTGTCACCTGAACTACCGGGGTTATTATCATTATTATCACGGACCAGAACGGTAATCGGAAAATTGCCGTTTGCTGTCGGCGTACCGCTAAGATGAATGTTGTTGGCCTGTGACCATTGGGATGAAGCTTCCGTGCCGAGTGAAGAACAATCGCTTGTTGAAGGGCAGGACAGAGTATTTGGTATGGAAGTCAGCCATCCGGGTGAGTTTTTAAGGCACCATTTATATTCTCCCCCTCCCGAAAAAGGTACTCCTCCTTCAACATACAGGATTGCAGCGTAGAGTTGGCCGGTACACGCCCGGGGCAATTCATTGTTTATAATCCTAAGCCGACCCGGAGTCTTCGCATAACAGCCTGCTTTGTTCTTGAGTTCCCTAAGTGTTACCTGCCTGACGATATCATTAGGAGATGTCGTTACATTGCCGTTATGCTGCCCGGAAGTATTTGGGGTTGAATCCACAGTATAATCATCACCACCGCTGATAACTAAAAAGGCGATATTGACTGTTGTTCCGGATGTTATGTTGGTTGTTTGCCGGCCACAAGTACCCCCTGTGGATGAAGAAGCAAGATAGTTGTCATAAACATACACTAAGGATTTTCTCCAGGCATCATGGATATTCCTTACCACCGCAGGAAATTCCGAGCTATTCGGCAGTCTGCCATTTGGCACGGACCAGCTGGTCACCGCTTGAACCGCGGCAGTGATCGTATTATTTGTCTGATTATACTTCTCCCTTTTTACCCTGGGACCGACAAGGGTCAATCCCACACCAATCAGGGCACCCATAATCAGCACCGCCAGAATAACAGGCATCAGGGCAAAGCCATTCTGTTGCGCGCTGAACGGCAAATTGCGTTTTGTACATAACATACTAAATTGAAGTTACGGATCGACACGAGTTAAGGGTTAACTGTAATAACAAAGTTTTTTTGGGCACAATTGTCATTAGCCGTTCCCGTATTGTTGTCATTATTGTCACGGGAAAGAACGGTAATAAAATAAGTGCCGGTTGCGGTCGGCGTACCGTTGATTTGAAGATTATTTGCCTGGGACCATTGGGATGCAGCTTCCGTGCCCAGGGCAGAACAACCCGTTGACGAAGGGCAGGCAGGTGTTCCGGGCGTGGGTGTAATACCGGGGGGCAATGTACCTTTTACACACCACTTGAAATCTCCGCCCGATGTAAAAGGGATTCCGCCGTCAGCATATATTCGTATGTCATAAAAACTGCCCACTTTTCCATAAGGCAGATCATTGTTGATAATATTAAGTTGAGGGCCTTGACATCCTATTTTGCTTCTCAGTTCATTAAGGGTGACCCATTCAACGATATCATCATATTCTTCGGCCCGAACAAAGTCACCGTTGTAATTATCCACACTCAGGCCTACATTGTAAACATTGATCGTGGCAGCTGCCGCAACCGCCAGATTACCAATGGTCTGATTGTTGTAATTTGCGCCGCCACTTACAATCATATATGCAACATCCGAAACATCTGTATACGTAGAACATGCACTGTTCTCACATCGCCGTACCGTGATATGGGTCGTTTTGCGGCCACAGATATTTGAATTCAGATTACTATCATAGATGTAGTTGATCGGTTTTCTCCAAGAATCATTTTGCTTTTTGATGGTGCCGGGGAATTGTGAAGTATTCGGAAGGCTGCTATTGTTTGAAACAGCATAGCCGGTCACCGATTCAACCGCAGCCTTAACGGTTTCCCGTGTTTCAATGCGTTTGGATCTTTCATACAGCGGACGTGTCAACGAGGCGCCAAATCCGACCATCAGCCCCACGATGATAAGAACCACGGCCATTTCAATGATCGTAAATCCTTCATTGCTTAGCTTCATTTCAGGACTTATAATGTTGACTACAATTTCCAGCCGAATATCGCGATGGTTGTATCGGCGGTATAATTGGCGCCGGCCCGAATTTCACCGGTTGTGCGGACGCCATCATCATACTTGGTGTCAATCTCCTGACAAGTTTCTGCCGGTATATTGGTGACAATAATATAATTGTCATTACCGCCTAAATTATAATAGTCGACCCTCATGGTTCCGCCAAATGCATTTTTGGGTAAAGTGAGGTCTGTTCCCGATCCCGGTATAATTTCGGCAAGTCTCATATCTTCAATTTCATATCCATCAGTTTCATCCATCAGGCCGTCGCCGTCACCATTATGCGTGTCACCGATTGGGGTATTTGTATCGTTTTCATCACCCGGCAGCATGCCGAACTTATCCTGATAGGTAAGTACGGCGGCACGCATCCCATCGATATCTCCCACCAATCTTTTGACCTTGGCATTCTTGATCATGGCCTGCCCCTTGATAATACCGCCGATCAAAAGACCGATAATTATCAATACGATGGCAATTTCCACGAGTGTAAATCCTGATTGAGAGTTAATGCGTTTCTTGATTTTGTTCATAATAATCCCCTTAAAAGATAATGATATAAAAACAGGTAATAAAATATTGAATATTCTACTTAAATTCAGCCTAAAAGTCAAATGATTTTTGAAAATTCTACAACTTATCGAAGTCATAAACCTTTTAACGTCAACCTGTTATGCCATCCGCATAAAAGAATGGTTAGAGCAAGTTAGCCAATCCTTTTGATATAGGGGGTAATGAAAATGACCAATTCCCTGCTTTCCCCTTTGTCTTCCGCTTTTTTAAACAGGTATTTAAGTATTGGGATTTTATTGAGCCATGGCAAGCCTTCATGATTTAATTGTTTAAGCTGGCTGATCAGGCCGGCCAGTACAATAGAGTTTCCCTCCCTTACCCTGACTGTGGTGGCGAGTTCCTGAAGGTCGATTACCGGGTTTGAAATGCTCTGGGTGGTGTCGACCGATGTGGGCAATTCCACTTTTTCCTCTCCCTGTATCCGGGTGATGGTGGGTACGATATGCAGGGTGACAATTCCATCGCTGGATATCTGGGGAGTGATGCCCAACTGCAAGCCCAGAACGGTTCGCTTGATGGAAGTCCCGAAGGTAATGACACCGGTTTCGGGATCACGATCCACACCGGTCACATCACCATATGGGAACTGATAACCGACGGTCATCACAGCCGAGCGACCGTTCATTACCGTCAGGTGAGGGTTGGACAAAACCGAGACATCTCCTTGTGTTTGCAAAAAATCCAGAATCAGACTCAAGTTGGATTGATCGGCCAGGGCAATCGTCCCCCCACTGTTAAAGCTGATACCTAAATTATCAGGTAATGCATTCCAACTGGATGTAAAATCTACGTTCATGCTGGACCAGTCTATACCGTATTTATTGGTGTCACTGAGTTTAACCTCCATTATTTTGGCCTCTAAAAATACCTGCCGGTGCAGCGATTCGGATAATGAGTCAAGGAACCGGACCATGGATGCTAATCTCCGGGGTGTATCTGCCATGTAAATAATACCTGCGTTTCGATTTATCCGGAGAGTCCCTTGTTCTGATTTAAGGCCTTCCAGATCTGTTTGGAGTCTTGTCCAAACATCAGTATTTTCAACCGATCGTTCTGCCTTAACCTGAAATTTGCCCGCCACCCCTGAACCGGCAACTCCGGCGGTGAGCATATCCCCACCGACCTCAATTTCTGTTTCTCCAGCCATGTCCAGATAATCCAGATGATATATCCTTTCATCAAATCTTTTGATATTTAAATTACCGTCTTCAATTTTCCATGCGTAACCGGCCCCTTTCACCACCACCATGTCAAAGGCTTCTTGAAAAGTAACTCTTTTTAAATTTACAGTAACAGGTTTGGCAAGATCAATTTCAGATTCAACGGAAAGATTTAAATCCGTGTCTTTGGTAATTGCGCTGATAACCGCACCCAGAGGTGCATTGTTAAAAACCAGCGCATACAGCTTTGTTTCTTTTATAAGTCCTTTGGCGACGGGCTCAAGCTTTTCGGAAAATGGCGGTGGGCCAGGTGGTTTTATTGTTTTTTCTTTCTGTATAATGGCTTCAGGGTGTATCTTGTCCATTCCCATATCAGCTACCGGTCTGGGTTCAGGAAGGCTACAACACAAGCAAAAGCTGAAAAGTATAAATGAAACAACCATAAAAAATCTATACGTTATTGATCGAATCAAGTTATTCATAATTTCCCTCGAAATTTCAATGGGTTATTTTTCTCCCCTAAATCGAAGACTTTTTCCATATTTCTCCTGTTGATTATAAACTATTTCTGAGCCCCTTGCAAAACCCCCCTTTTTGCCAAATCCCGGCGAGAGGCTCAAATTTTAACCCGCCGCCGGGATGGTTAAAATAGATGCTTTTCCTTACATTCCATGGTCCAGAGAAAAGTATACTTCTGGTGTTTGAATAAACCATGTCTTTCCTTTTTTTGTCAGTACGACACCTTTATTTGTGACCTTCTGTACGTTAAAGCCGCGTATACTGTCCTTTTCCATCAATCTTTTTCCTTCGATCAATGCAAACGAACGTTGATTACCCCGGGCATCTAAAATCTGCATTATCCCTGTAAGGACAGGCAGTTTAATTTCTAAATTTCCTTCGAATTCAAATAGTTGAGATTCGGATTGAGGGGGTTGCTTTTTAACTACTTTTAAATCAGGGGCGAACTTTGATACAATAGGTTTGAGATCAATATTGTCTACGCTCTCTTTCATGATTAAGGAAATTTTTTTCTCAAGCCCCAACCACTTCCGGCTTGCCAGTCTGGTCTCTTTTGAAAGCCCGGCGATCGGAGGACTAAACAGGGATGCCAGGACAAATCCGTTATATCCAAGGAAAATAAAGGCAACTAAAACCCAACCCCCTATACACAAGCGTTTTCTGCTACCCAAGGTTATCATAATAGAAAACTCTTTTTTAAAATTTGCCCTTCTCGACTGTAACGTTTAACTTTTGAATTGGTCTGCATTCGGTTTTTATATATTTTTGAAATTGAGCATGGTTTTATTATCAAGTCGGGTTGACAGAATCATTAATTGTGTATCTGAAATAAAACTGAAGCTGAAATTTTGCTCGTTTCGAAAACGGGTCCGTCGTTATCTTTACGTGTCTAATCATCAGGTATGGCAGTTCATTTTGAAGCGTCTTTAGCCATGGCAAAATTCCTTCAAACGGCCCTTCGAAATATAGGGTTAGCGGAGTACTGGAATCGCTCGTCTGACCGGGAATGCTTTCCATCTGAACCTCATTAAATTTATGTTTTGAGGCCAGAGCCCTAAGGCTGTTTTCAACCGCCAAAAGACCAAACTTTATGGACTCTACGGGAAGGGCTAAAGAATCTCTTCTTGTTAACACCTTCGAAATATTTCCGGAATTGTTTTTCCAGAACAGATCATCCAGGCGAAAAATCTCTTCCTTTTCAATTTCAGCCATGGTGGTAGCAATTTTATTAATGTTCCAGTGGGTAAGGATCAGGGGGCATGCCCAGATGAGGCAAATAATGATCCATCTTGTTGTTAAGTTGGCTTTCATGGCAAATTAAATTTAAGTGTAAACAGAAAATTATTATACCCTTCTTCTACTTTGTTTTCGTCGACCTTAAAATCAATATTCTGAATACTTAGTGATCGGGTTCCTCGAAAATAACGGTTCAGGTTTTTAAGAAGTGTTGAAAATGTATCTTTAAGCTGATCGGCTCCGGATACTCTGACGATGCCATTAATGGAAACTGCCGGATTGGTTTCCGTCTCTATATCCATATCTGTTATCCAGGCATTATCAGGTATGGATCTGCCGATATTAATAATAACTTTTCTTGGGGAAGGACAATCTGTTTCAGCTAAGATTTGATCGAGGGCTTCGCCATATTGCCGGATAATCTGTTTTTGATTGATCCCGCTCAAGCTTCCATTTTTTACCATCTGATCCCGGGATGTATGAGGCCATTTCCATAAAAAAAGACTTTCCATGGACAGAAAAAAGATAAGGATAAGGCCAACAACAAGGCCGACCGTTTGTACAGGTTTCCATTCCAGCATTTTTTTCAGCGAGCTATGAGTAAGATTCAGATGCAGTCTAGATGGGGATAGATCAACGGTGTCAAACGAACCTACCGGCCCAAGGTATTCCGAAATGCCGGGGGATTCCTGCAGACCTTCAAGATTTGGGACATCCATGCCAAAGTCCATGACCTCTCTTCCAAGTTTGTCTGATAATAGTTGAGTATTACCAATATCAGATGATAACAGGTAGATTTTGTTCATATCTGATTTTGTCTTTTGAGAAAAAAGGTGAAGCGACTGGTTTATTTCATAGGTTAACACACTGAATTTATTTGGTGATTCCAAAGATAAATCACTGGATTTTTCAGCCGGCTCCTTCTGAAAATCAGGAACGGTTATGCTTCTTGAAAAAAGAAGGCGACCTTGAAAAAAGAAATATAGGAAGCACTCTAATGGCAGTAGATGCACAAGACATGTTCCGCCCATGTCAAAATCGGGGATTATTTTAATTAATTTTTGCTCCCAGAGTAGAGCGGGTGTTGATATTCGAGCTGGATTTAGATTAATTTCGGAAAGTTTTTGATATAATTTAAAAGCCCGGGGTTCCTGTAAAAAAAATACATTGACTTTAATGTTTTCCATACCGGTTTGGGAAAAGGTAAAATCAAAAAAGTGTTTAATATCTTGCAGGTCGGGATATTCGGTTAACAACTTCCTTTCAATAAACATTTTCGCCAAAGACCTTCTTTTTGACTGAAACAGGTATGAAGTATTTCCTGACCAATGGCCCGGTAAGATTAAAAGAGAATCGGTTTTATTCCTCAATTTTGTGGTGATAGGAGCATAATCCAGGCTATGGTTTAAGAATTGATCCAGAGATACCTTTTGGGAGATATGGGCATTGCCATGCGGGTCAAATAAAATAAAAAAGAGTTCGTTATTGACGACAACAATCACAACGGTTTTTTTTGAAAAACTGGTCTTAAACATATTCAATACGTTGGTCGATTCGGCAATGAAGGGCCGACAAGGTTTTTTAGGAAGTCATAGCTTTTGTTCAAGCATTAAATAATACACGAAAAACTCTTGTTTGCTGTAAGTGCCAAATAATTACGTAGGTTAGAAATTATTAAAATAAATAATCTTGTGTGTCAAGTAAAATAATACCACAAAATATAGTGGTTAGATTCCATCGAAACCTTTCAAAAATGAAATTTTCATGTTCGATAGAGGGTCTGAATTGACCCACCAAATAGGCTGAATTTCTTTTTTTTAAGTAGAAAGCGATGCTCGACTATCATTTCTTTTTGAGATCAAAAAGCTTTATATAATGGAATGTATGTTCAAGCATGAGTAGAGGAGATGCGCAAAGAAAGATGAGGGTCACTTTGACCCCTGCAAATCGGATGGTAGCGCCTAAGGATTTTGGCTATCGAAATCTTGAACTATCTTGGCGGCTTCCTTGGATTCCTTTTCAGCCTGATTTGCTTTATTTAGCGCTTGTACTGCCTGGGCTTTAGCCTTTTCAGCCTCTTGAACGAGCTTTTTGGTCCGGAAGATATACGCATTTCTTTTTTTCTTTTTTCTTGGATTGTGTTTGTTAAGATATTCATTGGCTTTTTGAACGGCTTCTTCGGCGCGGGACTCAGCTTCTTCCGCTTCATTTTTGGCCTTCTCGGCATCATTTTTAGCTTTTTTAGCTTCCTGAATTTTCTGTTGTTTCAGGCGATCCTGGCGTTTTTGCTCCTGAAGATGTTTGTATTCCCTTATTTTTTCATCGGGTCTTTTTTTATATGGTATTACATTTTGGATCTTAATACCTTCTGGAGGGGGGAGGTTGGTGATATTAAAATTACCGTCCTCGTCTTTCCACGTAATAATTTCCCCGGCACCCAGATTTAAACCGATTAAAAGAAGAATCAGAATGGCAGCAGCAGTGCATGTATATTTCATAGCAGTCTCCAAACGGTTTTTCAGCTTTTATCGCGGCGTTTGAAGTTGTTCAGTATATTTTCTGTATGCTTAATTTATTACCATGTTTTTTACAAAAGTTACAATATCATCATCTAATTTACCAAAATTTATTGAAAAGTTACAAGAACATTAACAAAATTATAATGATTTGACAACAGTATGTTTTGTGCTTGCAAAACATGATGCCTGTGATAAAAAAAATATAACATCGAATTAAATAGGAGTCCAAATTATTATTAGCTTGCACAGTTCAGTGGGAAAACGGAGGGCTTATGGAAATCAAGACGGTCAAGATTGAAAAAACCGATGATTTGAATATGATTTTAGGCCATTCTCACTTTATCAAAACGGTCGAAGATGTCTATGAGGCGATCGTCAATACCGTACCGGGGGCGAAATTCGGTCTGGCATTTTGTGAAGCTTCCGGTCCGTGTCTGGTGAGATATACCGGCACAGATAATGATTTAATTGAATTGGCCAAGAAAAATGCCTATAATCTTTCGGCCGGTCACAGTTTTGTCATCTTTATGAAAGACATGTTCCCCGTCAATGTTTTGAATACGATCAAGAACGTTCCGGAAGTCTGCAGGATCATTTGCGCAACGGCAAATCCTGTGGAAGTTTTGATTGTAGAAACAGAGCTGGGACGAGGAATTGTCGGTGTCATTGACGGGTTTCGTTCGGAAGGGATTGAAACGGAAGACGATATTAAGGAAAGAAAGGAATTTTTGCGGGTCATCGGTTATAAGCAGTAAACCCCAAAAATTCTGATATATCGGATTTGAGAATGATACTCATTTGAAGGTTTTGGCGCCTGTCCGCCCATACCAGGGAGTGGTGGAGTGATGGAAGTTCATAATTCAATACTCCAGTACGCCATTACTCCAAAATTAGTATTATGGCAAAATATGGGATGGGTTTTATATATGTAAATTTTCAATAGTCAATCTTCAATTGTTCATCATATGTACATGATGCTGGCGTCTAACTCATCTCCTTTCAGCCGGATAAGCACATACCCCCCCATGCATAACATTCCCGGATTCAACACCTTTGTTTTGCCGATAAAATCTTCGGACTCTGCTTCATGAATATGACCCGTTAAACAGATATCCGGCTGGACACGCCGGATAAATTCCAGAACCGATCGGTTACCCACATTTTCTCCGGAAGGAAGATTTGCCGCTTTTGATCCAAAGGGCGGATCATGGGCCACGAGAATCAGCTTCGGCAGATGTTTAATTTGTTCATAACCCTGGTTTAGCCACTGTGCCAGCTTGGCGTCGGGGACCTCGGAAGGGGTCATAAAAGGAGTGGGTGTAGAATATCCCACACCCATAATACCGATATCATCGGTAAGTTGTTTACCCTTTGCATGGATATTCCACCCCTTGTCATCTAAATAAGAAGTGATTTCAGGTTGATCCATATTGCCTATCTGAGCATAAATGTTTGGATTTAATCTAAAAACCACCTCAAGCAGCTCACTTGCCCTGCGTATGCCACCCCTGTTGGTTATGTCACCGCTGATTATCACACCGTCTGCATGGGAAAGATCTGGGATTTCATCAACCAGCGAAAGATCTTCATGAATATCGCCAAATCCTATCCAGAATTTTTCGTTTGCACTCATAAAACAATCCCTTTTCCTATACCCTATTTATGATAGAAGCCATATACCCGCCCCCAAATCCGTTATCGATATTTACAACAGCGACATTTGAACTACAGCTGTTTAACATCGCAAAAAGAGCCGTTAAACCCCCAAGGCTGGCACCATAGCCAACACTTGTTGGAACAGCTATCACCGGCCTGCTGACCATTCCTGCAACCACGCTGGGAAGTGCACCTTCCATTCCTGCTACTACAACAAGGACAGAAGCGCGATCGATTAATTTTTTATGGTTAAACAACCGGTGAATACCGGCAACCCCGACATCAAAAACAGATTCTACCGGGTTTCCCATCGCCTGTGCCGTAAGAAATGCCTCTTTGGCAACGGGTATGTCTGATGTTCCGGCTGAAATTATAACTATTATTCCTTTGTTTCGTATAGGGATTTCATGTTTTTTCCAGACAACCATTTTTGCATCTTTATGATATACTGCCTCAGGAAACCGTGAAACAACTTGATCCGCCTGATGGGCGTCTATGCGAGTAACCAAAACGACTTTTTCTTGGATCAGCATTTTTTCCATGATACCGATAATCTGGTCGGCGGTCTTTTTCTGCCCAAAGATAACTTCAGGAAACCCCTTGCGCAGTGAGCGGTGATGGTCTATATGTGCATAGTCAAGATCCTCAAATGACAGGTGCTTGAGTTTTCGGGAGGCATCTTGGACAGATATTTTGCCTGAGGCAACATTACCAAGAATCTGATTTAAGGATTCAATATCCATGATATAATTTCCTTTTTTTCAAGAACCTAGCGCAGCACCTTTTTTCTTGGTATTTTTACTTTATATAAAAGGCACTCACGATTAGAACTGATACGCACTTCTATTGAAGGAAGTCGTTTGGATTTAAACTTCATGGCCTTACAGCCATGAGGAAAATTCTTGTCCCAGGTGACATAGTAATGTTTACATTTGCGGCAGTCTATCATTTGCTGAATTCGGGGCTCACTAAAAAAATGTTGATTTTTATAACATATAATAATAAGCATAAGAAATCAAATGATAACCATAGAGGTAATTAAGTGGAAGATAGAAGAAAATTTATACGTTTTTCTGTAAGGCTCGGGGCTCGGTATTCAAAAGAGAACCAAGATAAATGGAATCAGTGCTCCATCATAAATATTAGTCGGGAGGGTATGGGGGTTGTTGTGTACTTGAAGGAGAAACTCCGTTTGGGCTCTGTTCTGAATTTAATGATAGATGTTCCGGGAAAAAAGACACCGGTTTTTGTTTCCGGGACACTGACTTGGATTAAAGATCTCAAGGGGGATCCGGAGTTTAGTTATAAAAGCGGCATTCAAATAATCACCATAGATTCCGAAGACAAGTGGATACTGCTTGATTATTCTTATGAGGCATGGAAAGGGAGTAAGGAGGAGGAAAAGATTTACGATACCGTTAAATAGCCCAGGAATTTCTTTAGGCATCGTCCTTTCTTCTATCAGGAACAACTCTCCGGTCATTTTTAAAAGAAAGAGACACAAAAACACCATCCCTGACACTTTGCCGGCGGTCATGTTTGTTCTTACGTTTTTCCTTGAGACGAACCTTTTTACCACCCGAAAAAACAGAAATTTTATTTGATCCACCCTTTCTGGCAGGATGAATTTTCCCAACGATGATATCCACAACAATTTCCCCTATTGTTTTAACTTCTTACCTGTATTTTCGGCATATACCGTCAAATACTTTAAACGTTTATTAAAACAACATCGATAAACTCTTGTCGATATTAGAATATCCAATAATCAATACCCAACTGAAAAATAGTTGAAAATTGGAATTGTAATCGTATGGTTCTTTGAAAGCAATTTATTTGACGGTCTCGTAAAAAGTCCAACTTCTGCGTTGTGCTGCATTTCGCAATCATTCAACGTACGATAAGTACGCCTCATGATTACCAAATTTGCACGCCTTGAATTTGAACTTTTTACGAAACCGTCTAAATCGGACTTTTTACGAGTTCATCTTATTTAAACCGATCGGTAATATTTTCTAAAATTTAAAGAGGCATCTTTAAACTTATTTCTTTTCTAAACAGACCACAATTGTAAAACTCCCGGCATCGGTTTTGAAAGGGATCGCAATCCTGGGGCCTTTTGTCATAGTTTCAAGCTTATGGTTTTTTCCGGTTATTACCGAGGGGATGGCACCATGAAATAGTTTGCCCATTTCCTCTAATTCTTTTCTCGCCTGTCCGGAGATCATGTTGGTTATTTCACCCACAGCATCTGAAACTTCATCGTTTAATTCCTTCATTTCCTCGCCGAACATGCTTGAAACAATTTTCAATATGCATAATTCATCAAATGTAACGGAAACAGTCCCGTTTGTTTCGCCCGTAAATCCGATAACACCGGAAACATCACCTTTAGCAACATTATCTTTTTTGATATAAGGCTTTCCTGCTTCGGATTTAGTAAATGCCATTGTTTCAAGAACATTCATGGTCGCATTGATAAATGGATTAATCATTTTTACATCCATTCCCTATCCCCCTTTATTTAGAGCTCACTCAAAAATAACTTCACGTTTTGGATGCCGATGCATCCCGACTGGCTGCGTTACGAAAACTCGAAATATGCTTGATATTCCTTAAGCTTTCGTGCCTCGCCGGCCGGGCGCATCAACTCCCAAAATTGTAAATTTATTTTTCCGTGAACCCTTAGTCATAAAAGCAAGTCATCTATTCCCGGATCGTTACCGAACGTCCTTTTCAATAATGATTTGGGAGTTGGGTTTTAGATTGCCCATACCCTTTTCCTGATCATGCAACTTTTTTTCAACAGATTCTATTTTATCTTCAAGATTGCTTGTTATTTTATGCAAAGCAAGTTGGTAAGCTTCCTGCTGGTTTTTTAGCAAGATATCAACAGCTTTCCGGTCAACCTTGACCGATTTAAGAGAGTCGATATCGGTCCTGATTTTTATCAGATCATTTTTGGAGCTTCCGACAAATTGGGAAAGATTTGCCAATTCTTTATTAAATGTATTATCAATGTGTTTAAGGTCTGATGCGATACTTTCCAAACCTCCGGGCAGCGGAGATAGTTTTTTTTCGATGGTTGCAATGTCGGTTTCCATTTTTTTATTGTCTGTTTTTATGGCAGATCTGATGTATTTTATAGCGGTTGTTGCTTTGTTCAGGTTTACCTGTATAGAAGCGGCACTCTTTTCAATTGCCTCAATCCTTTTACTAAGGGCATCTTCAAGATTAGCCTGTCGAAGGGAAAGGGATGAGAATTTTGATTGGAGTTCTTTAGAAAGGGCCTTAACCCCCATGCTTCCTGAACTGTCTGTTATGGAAATACTTTTTTTTAAATCGAAATAAACAGCAAAGGCCATTAAAAATATCAAACAGGGGATGAGAATCGAAATGCGGGTGATCCGCTTGCTTAATTTTTCGACCCGACGATCGTGGATTTCTTCTTGAGACTGGAAATCCGGGTTCTCATCATCTATACGAATTTTGAATCTGGAATCTCCATTGGTTGTCATTTTTTTTCTATTCCCACTCGATTGTACTCGGCGGTTTAGAACTAATATCATAAACAACTCTGTTTACGCCGACGACTTCATTGATGATTCGGTTTGATATGTTACCGAGAAATTTGTGGGGCAGTCTGGCCCAATCCGCCGTCATTGCGTCTTTGCTTGTTACCGCACGGATAGCCACAATATTGTCATAGGTTCGACTGTCTCCCATAACCCCCACACTTTTTATGGGCAGAAGGACGGCGAAAGACTGCCATAATTTTTTGTAATATCCGTTATTTCTAATTTCATCAAGCAAAATTTCATCGACTTCTCTTAATATCGAAAGGCGCCTTTTGTTGATTTCTCCGATGATTCTAATTGCAAGACCCGGTCCCGGAAACGGTTGACGCCATATCAGGTTTTCATCAAGCCCCAGTTCCTTGCCCAGTATACGCACTTCATCCTTAAATAAATACCTTAAGGGTTCAACAAGTTTTAATTTCATGTTTTTTGGCAGACCGCCGACATTGTGATGTGATTTGATAACCGATGTGGGACCGCCAAAGGCAGATTGAGACTCAATGATATCCGGGTAGAGGGTTCCCTGGGCTAAAAAGTCAGCATCTTTTATCTTTCTGGCTTCGGCTTCAAAGACATCCATAAAGATTTTACCGATAATTTTTCTTTTTTTTTCAGGGTCGGTTACTTTAAAGAGCGCTTTTAAAAATTTGTTTTTGGCGCTTACAAACCGGATGTTGATTTTAAGATGTTGTTTTAATCTTTTTTTGAGTTTCTCGGCTTCATTTTTTCTAAGCAGGCCGTTATCCACGAATATACACGTAAGATTTTTTTTCACAGCCTTGTGAACCAATATCGCCGTAACAGAAGAGTCGACTCCGCCGCTTAAACCCAGAATAACTTTTTTATCTCCTATAGTTTCCCTTATTTGAGCAATTGAATCTTTGGCAAAGGATTTCATGGTCCATGTACGTTTGCAGCCGCACACATCAAAAAGGAAGTTGTGAAGCATTGTTTTGCCCCTGATCGTATGATGGACTTCGGGGTGGAACTGGAGACCGTATAGATTTTTTTTGACATGGACCGTCGCCGCTATTTTTGTGTTTTTAGTTGAAGCGGTTATTCTAAAACCACGCGGCAGCTTTTCTATTGAATCCCCATGGCTCATCCAGCTCTTTGTTATTGGATCCACATCCTTAAACAGGCCTGCCTGTTCTTTTACGTTAAGCTCCGCAAAGCCGTATTCACGCTTTCGGGCTCTTTTTACCGTTCCACCGAGAGTGTTGATCATAAACTGCATACCATAACAGATTCCAAGAACCGGAATCCCGAGATTAAAAATCGATTCATCGCATTTTGGACTGTTTTTTTCATAAATGCTTGAAGGCCCTCCTGAGAGAATAATCCCTTTGGGTTTCAGGCGGTTGATATAGGCAATATCAATATGCGGCGGATCGATCTGACAGTATACATGAAATTCTCGAACCCTGCGGGCGATAAGCTGGTTATATTGCGAACCAAAATCTATTATCAATATCATAAGTTTGCTCACTTAAACAATTTGCGAAAACATATTGAATATGTTAAAAGCGGTCAAAAATGTCAACTCCTATATTTAATTCTGTAAAACCGATGGTCAAAATTATTACCCAAATTTATGAAGTGCAGACGCCTTCCGAGGCTGAAAAGCTGATATCGCTCGGGGTGGATCATATCGGAAGTGTTATCGTCTCCCAAGAGTTATGGAAAGTTCCTTTGATAAGGGATACCATCGGTACGATTGATGGTTCAGGTGCCCGGAGCAGCTTGATACCGCTGTTTAGCGACATTGATGCAGTACTCCTTGCGCTCGATTATTATAACCCCGACATTGTCCATTTTTGTGAAGCATTCACCTTTCAAAATGATGTTTCCGGAACATATAAGGAACTTATACTATTGCAGGAGAATATTAAAAAAAGGTTTCCCGAGATCAAAATTATGCGATCTATTCCCATACCGCAATCCGGGATGACTGACCCTATGGACACTATCGAGCTGGCAAGGCTGTTCGAGCCGGTAAGCGATTATTTTTTAACAGACACCTTAATTGTAGAAAAATCCGGATATCTTTCTGAACATCAGCCGGTCAAGGGTTTTGTTGGAATAACCGGCAGGACATGCGATTGGAATATGGCTGTAAAACTGGTTAATTCAAGCCGTATTCCCGTAATATTGGCAGGGGGTATTACGCCCGATAATGTGTTTGATGGTATAATGCGTGTTCGTCCGGCAGGAGTTGACAGTTGTACCGGAACCAATGCGGTGGATTCGGAAGGAAGTTTAATAAGATTCAAAAAGGATTTTGGCAAAGTCAAACGATTTGTTGATGAAACCCGAAAGGCAGAAAGAGCTATCGGACACAGACCCGCCTGCCATGCCAACTCAACCCCCAACCAAGCATGTTAGCTTTGGATGGTAAAGCGTTGTGGACAAGCAAGGCGAGGCAGAATGTGGCATAAGCGGGCAGATGAGCACGGATTATCAGACTGTCGAATATAAAGCCCTAACTGATAAAATTATTAGGACTTGCTATAGATTAAGTGTTACGTATTTAATAAGTTAAGAAAATAATTATCTGACTATACCTGCCCGCTTATGCTTCGCATGTCAGGCGGGTCTGTGAAAATCTGTGTCCAATTAGTCAATTAAAGGAGTTTTACCTTATGTATTACAGCAGCGATTTGAGAAAAGGTCTTAAAATCGAGATTGATGGAGATCCATACATTGTTGTTCAGTTTGAATTCGTCAAACCAGGAAAGGGACAGGCTCTTTATAAGTGCAAGCTGAAAAATATGCTGACCGGCGCCCAGTTCGATCGAACATTCAGATCCGGTGATAAATTTAACGAAGCAAACCTCGAAGAACTTGAATTGCAATATCTTTACTCAGACGGTTATCAATACTGTTTTATGAATACGTCGACTTATGTCCAGGACTATCTCACCAAAGAGCAGTTAGGCGATGCCATTCATTTTTTAAAGGAAAACACGGTTTGCAATGTTCTTTTTTTCCAGGAAAGGCCTATCGGTGTTACATTACCCAATTTTGTCAATTTAAGAATTGCCCAGGCAGAACTTTGGGCAAAAGGAGATACCGCTACCGGCAGCACAAAACCGGCAACACTTGAGACGGGTTATGTGGTTCAGGTCCCTCCATTTGTTGAAGAAGGTGAACTTGTTCGGATCGATACCAGAAACGGAGAGTATGTGGAGCGTGTTAAAGAGTAAAGAATCCTGGCCCAAAGGACCATGTTTTTCAGGGCAAACTAAGAACATCCGTTTACGCGCCAGACCACGCACCGGGCGATCCTTTTAGATGATTATCAAGCTATAGAGCCTACGCATAAACTTACTTGAGGCACCCTAAAATTACAAATATGTAACTTTCATGCCTTTGAAGTTTAGCTCAAGCATCCATAGCAGCTTA